>OMKS01000089.1_pt1 | contig 76457 bp, 64 predicted proteins | sample 1674721 | NCBI WGS metagenome assembly OMKS01 (sample SAMN06264996, study PRJEB25208) | sediment metagenome | isolation source: hot spring sediment | place: USA: California | collected 2014-09-02 | reverse complement strand
AAGCGGATGAGTTCCTGGAAATTCCGCAGAGACCCGGAGTAGGCAGGCTGGTCATCACCGGGCCGAAGATCGATCCCTTGATTTTCTCCATCGATCTCGAGCGGACGGGGCTCGTCCCAATCGACTGGAGGCAATTGCAGCTTGTCGACCCCAATGCCGTCATCACGATCAATGCGACCATCGACGAGCGCGGACATATTCATTTTACCCAGGCCGACGTCGACATGGCGGGGCATCCCGAAGCGGGAATCTTCATCCAGAATGCGATACGGACCTGGACATACAAACCCTACAAATCGGGCCGGATTCAATTTTGGTTCAATCTGCCCTCGAAGGGACGCAAACTGGTGATCGACACGCAGGGCATCAGACGGCGAGAAGCCATCCCTGAGCGGGTTCCGATCTACCACGGACGATTGCATCTCATCGAAGGGCTGGCAGGGAGTGAAATCCATGTCAATTGACTTTTTTATGTGTTTAATAAAGGATGATTTATGCGACGGATCATTGCGGCCGTTTTGTTGATCGCCCCCTTGCTTTTCGGACAGGCTTTTTACCAATCCGAAGGATTGACGCTGTTCAATGCGGGACGTTATGAAGAAGCCCTACAAGACATGAATGAATGGGCTGTCCGTCATGAATCCGAGAGAGGGATTGCCCGGTATTACATCGGCGAGTGTTATTATAATCTGGGACTGGATGCGATCTTTCCCGACCAGGCACGCCGGTACTTTTCGGAAGCCATGCGATATTTCGAGACCGCTTCTTCGCATGGTGATTTGTCATGGCAATATCCAGGCAAGGATCAGGCCGCGGTATACAAGAGGGGATGGGCCGCTTACAGGCTTTCCGAGCTCGGCGTGCCGGCCCTGTCCAACGCCATCCAGTCATTCTCACAAGTCTCGGTTACGGCTACGGATACATTGCCCCTTTACGCCGCATTCATGGCTGCAGAGAGCCGACTTCGGCATGTCCTGAGTTCGTCGTGGGATCTGCAAACCGAGACCAATCCGGGGACCGTGGCGAATCTCGTCGCCATGCTCAAAGGTGAACTCGATCAGGCAGCAAAAGAGCTGGAAAAGGCCCTTTCACAACCCCGTATCCCGCCCGATTTCAGCCTTGCGGTCCAGTTGCGGACGAAGGACGTGGCCTATCTTCAGGGATATCTGTCCCTGTTGCAATCCACTTCGGGGGGGGCATCACCCGGTCAGGCGGATTTCCGGAAGAGCGCCATTCAATTTTTCAGACAGGCGGATTATGTCCCTGTCTTTTCTCCGCTCAACCGGGTCAACCGTCAGCGTTTCGGCCCGGATTTGTACTATCTCGAGGCCAGTCGTCATCTGAAACTTTATCTGATCACGGATGATGTATCATACCGTCAGCGTTTGAATGCCTATCTGGATAGCCTCGACGGACGGAATTATACGGCCGAGGTGAACTGGATGAAAGGTTGCCGGGATTTTGCCGGGGGGCTGGCCGCACCGGTATTTGTACGCCTCGGACGAAAAACACAGAGTCCTTTCGCCGTGGCCGCGCGGGATCTTCCCGAATCATGGTATTGGCTCGCATGGGCTCAATTCTTTACGGATCCGGTTGAAAGCATCGTCTCCTTCGACGCTTTTCTTGACGCCACGCAGGCGGAAACACAAGATGCCCGGATCGTCTTCTTGCGGGAAGACGCGGAATATACAAAATACCTGATTCAGTTCGACCAGGATGGGGATAATTCCGCCGTCCTGCGGCGATTGCGATCGGACATCGAACAATTCGACCCCCGGAGCCAGGACATCCGCGATAAGACGGATATTCTGAAAAAACTGATCCAGATCCGTCAAACGCCGGATGAAATATGGCGCATCGTGGGACGGACGTCCGGAACGGAGGAGAAGCTGGATGACAGCATCCTGCTGATCCGAAGCGCCCTGTCACGCGCCCGGCGTGTCACCGGGAAACGACGCATCCCATACCTCGATATCCTCGACGGTCTCTTTCGAGTCACACGGGATCGCAGGTCTCTTGAGACCCGGTTTTACCGGGGTATGGCCCTTTACCTGAAGGCCGAGATCCAGGAGACGGATGTGGAGAAGCGGCGTTATTACTTCGCCGCGGCGGATACACTCGACAGGCTCACCGGCCTGTATCGGGACGAAGCGCAGTACATTCGGGCGAGGAGTTTTTTCGAGGCGGCCAAGAACGAGTTCCATGCGGACAGACGGCAACAGGTTTTTGACCGGGCGAGGCCTCTTTTTATCGACATGATCAACCGGATGAACAGCCTGCGTTCGTTGTTTTATCTGGCTGAAATATTCCGCACAGAGGGCAATGATCTGGCGGCCATATCGTGCTACGATCTTGTGATCCAGAAGACGGCGGATCATCCCGAGGGTGGGTTCTGGCATGCCAATGCCCTGGCCGGGCGCAGCGTTTGCCGGAACAGGGGCGATCTTTCCGTGTTGTCGCAGGCCCGGATATCGGAAGTGCAGTTTCCCGAACGACTGCTCGTGATTAATGGTGAGGTTATTTCTCTCGAACATTTCGCCGATCCCGAATATGCCAGGCGTCAGTACTGGGAATCGGTGATTCAAAGGATGGTCCGTCTGGGGCCGCCACCGAAATCGCCTTATCCCGCGGACGAGACCGTGGTGCAATCGGATTTTGCGAAACACGCCCTGCGTCATATACGCGGGGGGGTCCGGGAACGGGTTTCGACCATTTATTCGGGTCTCCATCTTCAGATCATCCTCCCGGAAGGTATTCCGGGTGACGCGACGGTTACCCTCGATGGTTTGCCAATCGAACCGGATGCCCAGGGCATATACAGAAAACGGCCCATCGTCCTGAACAGCTCTCTGACGCTTCGCATCGAAAATGCGTCTTGCTATCCCATCGTTCGCCCTATCCATTTTCTTGAGCCCGGCAATCAGGTGGTGTATGCCGCATTGCTCCAGCGCATGACATTCGAGACTTCAGACGAACGCGCCGAAACCGGTGTGACGCCGATCCGCTTTCCCGACCGACTGGACGGACAGGTCGTCCTTCAACCGGCGGCCCGGCCTGTTCCCATCAACTCGGTCCTTTTTCAGGAGTTTAATTCCGGGGTGTTGTATCGTGATTTTTGTTATTCTCCCTATCATCATGTGTTTCTCGCGACGCATGCAAAGCAGGATGCCCTTTCGATTTTCAATGCCGACGCCCAGCTTTCCAGAGGCGGGTTGTTCCCCTTCTTTTTCGGTGCGGACATCGTTCCGATATCCAGCCCCGAAGGAGTGGCAGTAGACAGTCAGGGCCGCATCTATGTATCAGACTGGAGTTCACACCGGGTGATCGTCTTTAACCGGGACGGCACGGCCCTGGGTACGTTCGGGACATTCGGAGAAAACGGACCCCAGGATTTCGGGAATCCGGTACGGTTTGTTTTTCCGACCGGCGTGACCGTATCTGAAGACAACCGGGGACTGACTTCCGACGGCACACAGTATCTGCGTGATCCCGTATTGTTCATCGCGGACCGGAAGGGCGTCCATATGGTGAGCCCGGACGGCATTTATTACGGGTCTCTTCTGGGCGACCGATGGGCAGAAGGTCAACTGTATTCTCTTCATTCCGAAGGATACGGTCCCGGGACCCGTGTTTTTGGTTATGACCGGCAGCGTCAGGCTTTACGAATATGGCAGACAAAAGGATTGTCAGGACAGAATCGTTAATTGTGGAAGTAAAGAAAACAGACTCATGAGGACCAAAGTCATCGTCAACCCGGATTCGAAGCCTCTTCGAATCCGGGATCATCTCCGGCCCGCACTCCATCTCCTGAGACATCATGGATTTCATCTCTCGGTCTCTTTCACGAAAGGGCCGGGAGAGGTCCTGCCCATCACACGACGCGCGCTGGAACAGGGATATGAGACGATCGTGGTGGCCGGAGGAGACGGGACCACGAATGAGGCGATCAACGGGCTTTTCGGTACGGGTGTGCCTCTCGGCATCCTCCCTTTCGGGGGCAGTAATGTGCTCGCCCGTGAACTCCGGATTCCCCTGCATCCCGTGGAAGCGGCGAGGGTGCTCGGCCAGAAACGGCTTCGCAAGATTGATCTCGGATCTGTCCAGGGCAGATATTTCTCGATGATGGCGAGTTGCGGGTATGATGCCTATGCGGTCAGCCGTACCGATGGGCGCATCAAGAAAGTCCTTCACCGGTATGCTTATATCTGGGCCGGTCTCAAGGATTTTGTCCTGTATAAGCCCACAGAAATTGAAATCGATGTAGACGACGGTCATTTCAGGGACGCCGGTACATTTGTCGTCGTGGGAAATGCGCATCTGTACGGCGGGTCGCATGAAGTGACGCCTTTCGCGGAAATCGACGACGGGTTCCTCGATGTATGCATTTATCAGGGAAAATATCAATTCGGCCTGGCCCGTTTCGCCATCGGCGTCCTTTCCAAACAGCATCTGAACATGCGGAACGTCAAGTACTACCGGGCCAGGAAGGTGAGGCTTTCCGCCACCAAACCCACACTGCTTCAGGTTGACGGCGATGTTCTCGGCGAGCTTCCCATGACCGTAGAGATTGTACCCGGCGCGCTGGACGTGTTTTGTTGATAACCCAGCCTGTATGATTCAAGAACAGAGCAACAAAATCCGATGCTGATATCGATCCATACCCGCTGCCTGACTGCAAAAGCCGGAATAGAGACAGCCATGAAACAACGCATCCGACCCTCCGCCATCGCCGGATCATGGTATCCGGGTGATCCGGAATCATTGAGATCCATGATTCACCGGTATCTGGACGCGGCCGTTGTTCCGCCCGTCCGCAAAAAGATACTCGGGCTGATCAGTCCACATGCCGGATACGCCTATTCCGGACAAACCGCCGCGTTCGGATACAAACTCCTTTCCGGTACATCTTTTCGGACAGTGGTTATCCTGTCGCCGATGCATCGCTCGCCCGAGGCGCGTTACAATATCCCCGATGCCGATTATTACGAGACACCCCTCGGCCGGGTACCTGTCCGGCATGACTTGGTCGACCGGGTGTTGTCCGGTCTGGATGCCGCCAGGATTCAGGTCGATCCGGAGCATTCTCTGGAAATACAGCTTCCTTTTCTTCAAATCGTTTTGGGCCGGTTCGATCTCGTACCGGTCATGATCGGGTATGCGGATGTCCATCATGGGGGGGAGATCGTTGAAAACCTCGTCCGTATTTTCTCAGACGAGGTGCTTTTCATCGCCAGTTCGGATTTGAATCATCTTACGGATTACGGAGCTGTGGTCTCGGCCGACGGGTGCGTTCTCGATGCACTTCGCTCCAACGATCTGACAAGCATCCGCGAAGCACTTGCACGACGGGACTCCACGGTTTGCGGACGGGTTCCCATTACGGTCTTGTCCGAAGTGGCTCAAAAGAGAGGTGCCACCTCGTTCAGTATCCTCGACTATCGCAATTCGGGAGATGTCACCGGGGAGAAGGGCCCCGGGCAATATACGGTCGGCTACCTTTCCGGTGTTTTCCTCGGTTAGAAAAATATCCGGATATTCAGTTCGGATGTAACGTAATTCCAATGAATCGTTTCAAGAAAAAAAAGAGGCGCCGCCTGTGGAACCCACGACTAAGAACTGTCCGTTCTGTCTGTCGACAATTCCGATCGAGACGACGCGTTGCCCGAATTGCACATCCGATTTGAACGGTTGAGACGGATAACACAAGGTGATTGGAGGCAGGATGGAAAGACGGAGTGTATTGCGAACCGGTGTGGCATCCTTTCTCGCGTTGTTCGGCGCGGGGTTTGCGCTGTGTAGTAAGGAAAAGAAGCAGCCGGTGACTGGACCCCAAGAGAATGGAAATACGGTGGATCTGGATTTGAACGATTCTGCTCACGCTGCACTGCGAAATGTGGGTGGAGCTATGAAAATCAATCTGGCCGGTGTTTCAAATCCGGTTCTCGTCATCCGCAGGGCACAGGATCAGGTCGGCGCGCTCTCCGTGATCTGCACCCATGCCGGGTGTGAGATTGGATTGCCGCAGAACCATGAGATCGCCTGTCCCTGCCACGATTCCCGGTTTGGTCTGGATGGTTCGGTGATCCGGGGGCCGGCTACGCAGCCGCTACCGGCATATCCTGCGGTGATCCGAGATCAAATCATCTCCATTACAGTCTAACGTAAGGAGCGAATCCCATGAAACCGGTGAAGACGATCATTCTTGCGGTTTTTCTCGCCACCCAATTCGCAATCTCTCATCCGCCATCTAAAATTATCTTGGATTTTAATCCAGAAACGCATATTTTAAAAGTTGCAATTGCGCATTCCGTTCAGGATACGGTCAAGCATTTCATCGACGGCTTGACGGTCTCGTTGAATGGAAAGGTGATCTTGAGTCAGAAATTCTTGACCCAGCTGGATTCCAAAGGTCAGGAAACCCTGTTCCTGATTCACGACGTGAAATCGGGCGACAAAATAGAGGCAACCGCCAGTTGCAATGTTTTTGGAAAGAAAAAAGAGTCCATCACATTGCCATGAAGAATGAAGGAGCCGATATGAGAAAGCGATATCTGGCAATCATTCTGCTGTTGTTCATTCCAATAACCGTTGGTTTTGGGTACGAAAGCGGACTGTTGAACCTCGTGGTGCCGACGACGCTCGAAGACGGTTACGCCGAGTTTTCGGTGCAGCACCGGTTTTACACGCCTCTGGAAAAGATCGGAGAGACGGTTTTCGGAGATGAACCCCAGGGAGGCGCGAATGTAGGACTGGGATTACGGATCAATCTGGGGCGAAATATCGAGGTGAAATCGACCTATTCGACGCTGAATCCGTCCAAGGGATACTCCGTCGGCGCGGGTGTTTCGCGGACTGTCCCCCGGCTCTCTTCCCGTTTTCAAGTCGACATCGAGTATTTCTCGTATCTGATTTCAACCGAGAACCGGGAGGGAAACGCGTTCATTTTGCTCTCGTGGCAATCCGATCCCATCCTGAGTCGAATCCGTCCCACCGTGAATATGGGTTATAACCATTTCAATGAAACGTTCGGTGTCGCGCCGGGCGTGTCGATCCGATTTTTTGGAAAACTGGATGTGATCGGCGAGTATTATTTTGCGTCGGATCCGCTCGATCTCGGGCTGAATGACGTCTTCGCCTTCGGGCTGTGTTACCGCACGTACGGCCATCATTTCATGCTGGTCATTACCAATGCTGTCGCGAACGGAGCGCGACAACTGATGCGCGGCGCGCCGTCGAATGATCTCTACGTCGGATTCAATTTATTCCGGCTGCTGCAATTGTGAATGAGCGGGGATCTCGGTATATTTGAAGGAAAAAGACCATGAAGAAGATGACGGAAACCAATTTAAAGGACGCCTTTTCCGGCGAGAGCCAGGCGCATATGAAGTATCTGATCTTCGCCATGAAGGCCGAAGACGAGGGAAAACCCAATATCGCGCGGCTTTTCAGGGCGATTTCTTACGCCGAACAAGTGCACGCGGCAAACCATCTCAGAATACTGGATGGGGTCGGCAGCACCGCCGAGAATCTCCAGACGGCGATCGACGGCGAGAATTTCGAGGTCGATGAGATGTACCCGGCATATGACGCCGTGGCCAGACTCCAGGAAGAAAAAGGCGCGATCCGTTCCATTCATTACGCGATCGAGGCCGAGAAAATCCATGCGGCCATGTATGGAGAGGCCAGGCAATCCGTGGAGAAGGGGACCGATCTAAATCTGGGTAAAGTGCAGATCTGTCCCGTCTGCGGATATACTATCGAGGGCGAGGCGCCAGACAACTGTCCGGTCTGCGGCGTAACAAAAGAAAAGTTTGTTATTTTCTAATCCAATTCCAGATTCACATCGATTCCAAGGAGGATAAGATGGAAAAATGGATATGCGAAGTTTGCGGTTATGTGTATGATCCAAAACAGGGAGATCCGGATAACGGAATCGAACCGGGCACGCCGTTTGAGGCCATCCCGGAAGATTGGGTCTGCCCGGAATGCGGTGCGGGTAAGGAAGATTTCGTCAAACAGTGAATCATTTGATTTTCTCAATGGATCAAAGTCAGGGTATTCCTGATTGTTCAGGAACATATTCAAATCCGGACGGCTTGTGGCAAGGGACAGCAGGCTGTGTTGTTTCCTGTCTCCACAATGGTTATTTGGGTGATAAATAAGTCCCGGTTTGTAAATCGCTCAAAATAGAAAGGGGAAAAATATGATATCCAAGAAAATGGCGGATGCCCTGAACGGGCAGATCCATTGGGAGATGTATTCCGCCTTTGTTTATCTCGCCATGTCGGCGAACAGCGACACCCTCGGATTGAAAGGTTGCGCCAACTGGTTCATGGCCCAGTACAGGGAAGAAATGGAACATGCGATGAAGATTTACGATTATCTGCTCGAGCAGGGAGCAGAAATCGAACTCATGGCCATCGATCAGCCGCAAAAATCCTATCCGTCTGCGCTCGCCATGTTTGAGACGGCGCTCGAACACGAAAAGGACGTGACCCGGCGCATCCATAAACTGGTCGATCAGGCGATCACAGAAAAAGACCATGCGACCCAGATTATTCTCCAATGGTTCGTTACGGAGCAGGTCGAGGAAGAGGCCAACGTGTCAGAAATCATTGGAAAGATGAAGATGGTCGGAGACAAAGGAAACGGTTTGTTCATGATCGACAGGGAGCTGGCGAACCGGGAATAAACGGGATGAATTTGATGGAACAGCCCGGCAAGGGATGTCCGGCTCCAGACTTTTGTCTGCCCGACTCGGATGGAAAACGCGTCTGCCTTAAAGACCTGGAAGGCCAGTGGGTGGTGCTCTATTTTTATCCCAAAGACAACACGTCGGGATGCACGCTTGAAGCCGTTCATTTCTCGGCACATATCCAGGCGTTTAAATCGTTTAATACGGTCGTGCTGGGGGTCAGTCCGGATTCCGAGAGAAGCCACTGCAATTTTCGGGACAGGCATGATTTGAAGGTGACGCTTCTGAGTGATCCCGAACGCGGTGTTCTCGAAAAGTATGGTGTCTGGGTGATGAAAAAAATGGTCGGCAGGGAATATCCGGGCGTGGAAAGGAGCACCTTCCTCATCGATCCCCATGGAATCGTCTCGGCGGTCTGGAGAAGGGTGAGAGTCCGGGGACATGTCGGGGAAGTTCTGGATGTATTGAAGAAGCAGGCGGAATAGCGCCGGATAACGAAACGGTGCATCCAATCATTTGTGTCATTATTATTTGTAGTTGATGGAGGAAAATTCAAATGTCAAGACCAATTGTCACGATTGACGGCAATGAAGCCGCCGCGCATTCCGCGTTTCATACCAATGAAGTGATCGCGATTTATCCGATAACCCCGTCCTCCGGCATGGGAGAGCATGCCGACGCCTGGTCGGTACAGGGCAAGAAGAATATCTGGAATACGGTGCCCCAGGTCACGGAAATGCAGTCCGAAGGCGGGGCCGCGGGCGCCGTGCACGGTGCGCTCCAGGGCGGTGCCCTGACCACGACCTTTACCGCCTCGCAGGGATTGCTCCTCATGATACCCAATATGTACAAGATTGCCGGGGAGTTGACGCCGACCGTTATCCACGTTTCCGCCAGGACGGTCGCAACCCATGCCCTGTCCATTTTCGGCGACCACAGCGATGTCATGGCGACCCGGCAGACCGGTTTCGGGCTGCTGTCATCCAACAATGTACAGGAAGTGATGGATATGGCCCTGATCGCACAGGCCGCCACACTCGAGGCCCGCGTCCCGTTCGTCCACTTTTTCGACGGATTTCGCACATCGAGTGAGGTTCAGAAAGTCGAGGAACTCACACGGGAAGACATGCGTGCGATGATCGACGACGAACTGGTGCGCGCACATCGCGCCCGCTCCCTGTCGCCGGAGCGTCCTGTCATACGCGGCACGGCACAGAATCCCGATGTTTTCTTCCAGGCCCGCGAGACCGTGAATCCCTCTTATCAAGCTTGCCCCGGTATCGTCCAGAAAGCTATGGACAAATTTGCGAAAATCGCCGGTCGTCAGTATAGGCTGTTCGACTACGCCGGCCCCGAAGACGCCGACCGGGTGATCATCCTGATGGGGTCCGGTGCCGATACGGTCGAGGAGACAGCCGAATTCCTGAACAATCAAGGCGAGAAGGTCGGTGTGATCAAAGTGCGCCTTTTCCGTCCTTTTTCCGTCGGCCATTTGATCGGCGCACTGCCGAAGGGCGTGAAAGGCATCGCCGTGCTCGACCGGACGAAGGAGCCCGGCGCCGCGGGTGAACCGCTCTATCAGGATATCCTCACCGCCCTGCGAGAATCTGCAGATGCCCCCCGGGACGTCAAGGTGATCGGCGGCCGTTACGGACTGTCTTCGAAGGAATTCACGCCCGCGATGGTCAAGGCCGTTTTCGACGAACTGAAGAAGAGTGAGCCAAAGAACCATTTCACGATCGGCATCCGAGAGGATGTGACGCAAAGCAGCCTCGAATTTGATCCGGAATTCACGATCGAACCGGATAGTCGTACACGCGCCGTCTTCTTCGGGCTGGGCTCGGACGGCACGGTGGGTGCCAATAAAAACTCCATCAAGATCATCGGTCTCGAGACTGACAATTTCGCGCAGGGTTATTTCGTCTATGATTCCAAGAAGGCAGGAACCCTTACGGTGTCGCATCTGCGTTTCGGGCCCGATCCGATCCGTTCCCCCTATCTCGTGTCCAAGGCCAATTTCGTGGCCTGTCATCAGTTTGCATTCCTCGAACAGTATGACATGCTGAAGGCGGCCATGCCGGGTGCGACGTTCCTGCTCAACAGCCTCTATCCCGCAGATGAAGTCTGGGACCGGATGCCGAGAAGAGTGCAGGAACAAATCATCGAAAAGAAGCTGAAGTTTTACATCATCGACGCCTACAAAATCGCCAACGAGGTGGGGCTCGGCGTCCGGATCAACACGATCATGCAGACCTGTTTCTTTGCGATCAGCAACGTGCTTCCCAAAGATCAGGCTATCGCGCTGATCAAGAAGTTCACAGAGAAGGAATACGGGAAACGCGGCGAGGCCGTGGTTCAGATGAATTTCAGGGCCATTGATACGGCCGTCGATCATCTCGTCGAGGTGAAGGTGCCCGCTTCCGTGACGAGCACCCTTTCCATGCGCGGCGGCATGCCGGCCGGGGCCCCGGATTTTGTCCGAAATTTAACGGGGGAAATCATCGCGGGACGGGGAGACGAATTGCCGGTGAGCGTTTTTCCGGTGGACGGAACGTTTCCCTCGGGTACGACCCAGTGGGAGAAACGCAATATCGCGCTCGAAGTACCGGTCTGGGATCCGGATACCTGCATTCAGTGCGGCAAATGCGTCCTGATCTGCCCCCATGCCGTGATCCGCTCCAAAGTCTATGACGCCGATTTGCTCGCAGGCGCTCCGAAAACATGGAAATCCGCCGAGGCAAAATGGAAGGATTTCGCCGGCAAGAAATTCACCCTCCAGATTTCACCCGAAGACTGTACGGGCTGCAGTTTGTGCGTCCAGAACTGTCCAGCGAAAAACAAGGCCGACGCGAGCAAGAAGGCGATCAATATGTCGGACCTCGATCCCATACGCGATCAGGAGAAGGAAAATTACGCGTTTTTCAGTACGTTGCCCGATATGGACCGGAAAGCACTGAAAGTCAATATGGTTAAGGACATCCAGCTTCTCAGACCACTTTTCGAGTTTTCGGGTGCGTGTGCGGGATGCGGAGAGACGCCTTATGTCAAACTCCTGACGGCGCTCTTCGGAGACCGTACGGTCATCGCCAATGCGACGGGCTGTTCCTCGATTTACGGGGGCAACCTGCCGACCACGCCCTATACAGTAAACGGGGACGGGCGAGGTCCCGCCTGGTCCAATTCTCTGTTCGAGGACAACGCCGAGTTCGGGATGGGCATGCGTCTGGCCCTTGACAAGCAGAAGGAATATGCGTCCGAGCTTCTGCGGAAACTATCCGGCCAGGTCGGGGATTCACTCGTCCAGGAGATCCTGAACGCCGATCAATCCGCCGAAGCCGGAATCGAGACGCAGCGGGGACGCATCCAGACCCTGAAAGAAAAACTCGGGTCCGTCAAATCCCCGGAAGCCCGTGAGCTGATGAGCCTGGCCGATGTACTCGTCAGAAGAAATGTCTGGATCGTCGGAGGAGACGGCTGGGCCTATGACATCGGATACGGCGGTCTCGATCATGTGCTGGCTTCGGGCCGGGATGTGAATGTGCTCGTGCTCGATACGGAAGTTTACTCCAATACGGGCGGTCAGATGTCCAAATCCACACCGCGCGGCGCGGTCGCCAAATTTGCGGCCGGCGGCAAACCGGCACCCAAGAAAGATCTGGCCATGATGGCGCTGAGTTACGGTACGGTATACGTGGCCCGAGTCGCCATCGGGGCAAATGATGCGCAGACTGTGAAGGCCTTCCTCGAAGCCGAGGCGTTTCCCGGTCCTTCCCTGATTCTGGCCTATTCACACTGTATTTCACATGGTTACAATCTGGCTAACGGGCTGAATCAGCAAAAACTGGCCGTTCAGTCCGGATACTGGCCGTTGTTGCGGTACAATCCGTTGCTGGCTGCCGAAGGCAAGAATCCGCTCGTCCTGGATTCCAAGGCGCCGGCCATTCCGCTCAAAGACTATGTCTATAATGAGACGCGTTACAGCATGCTGGTCAAGAGCCGTCCCGAAGCGGCCGCCGAACTGCTCAAATTGGCCGAGGAGGATGTCACGGCCCGTTGGCGTGCATATGCGCATCTGGCCGAGATGAAATACGACGTTTCAGGCTGAACCCAACCCTTTGTCAATGAAACGGGCGGGAGTGTATTCCCGCCCGTTTTCTTTTGTACCCGGCAGGGGGAACCGTTAGCCGGACGGCAAGGGTGCCCGTCGTGAGACGGGATCTGAAATGGAGCTGCAGGCAAATTGCCGGCCTGACGAACAGGAATCACATACGAGGCAGTCATACAGGATGGTTAAGCGAATTTCTCAAGACTCCAATCAGGGGCTGGTGCCATTACTTCGGCCTCAGTGAGACGATTCGTGTCTTAGAGGAACTTGACGGGTGGATCTGCCATCGATACCGCTGTGTGATCTGGCGCCGATGAAAGAACCCCCGTATCCGTATGAAGAAGACGTTACTGAACCGAAACCTGGATGCAGAACGAGCGAGAAAGTCTGCGTATAACGGAAGAGGTCCCCGGTAAAACTCCGGGGCCGGCCAGATGAACCAGGCTTTGCCCACATCCTACTTTGATAGGTATGGACTGTTCACCCTGGCGAATCATAGGTTTGAGTTACAAAGTAAATCATGAACCGCCGTATGCGGAACCATATATAAGGTGGTGTGGGAGGAGGAGGGCGTGAGCCCTCCTCCAGCCCGATGTCCTACCCGCCGGGACGAATCGAATCCACGCCGGTTTCTTGTCTCGTTACTTCATCGCCTTATGGCAGAACCACCAGTCATAGCATCCTTCCTGATCGGCCCTGGCCTCAGCATCCCGCATCGTCCTGGCGGGCGGGATGATCACATGATCTCCGATCAGTTCGCTGTTCGGCCAGTTGGCCGGGATCGCGACCCCGTTCTTGTCCGAGAACTGCAGCGCCCTGACCGCGCGGACGACCTCGTCCATATTCCTCCCGATTTCCTGGGGATAATACAGGACGAGACGGACCTTGCCCTCGGGATCGCCCACGAAGACGGCGCGGACGGTGTTTGTTCCTTTGCCGGGATGGAGCATCCCCAGCTTCATCGCGATCTGGTCATTCGCGGCCACGACAGGGAAGGTAATCTCCATGTTCAGCGTCTCCTTGATCCACTGGATCCATTTGATGTGCGAGAAGACCTGATCCACGGACATCCCGATGAGCTTGCAGTTCATTTTCTCGAATTCCTCGTGCCGCAGCTGGAATCCGTGAAACTCGGTGGTGCAGACGGGCGTGAAGTCCGCCGGATGGCTGAAGAGGACGAACCACGAGCCTTTCAGGTCATTCGGAATGTTCATGGGGCCGTGCGTGGTCTGGACCTGCAATTCGGGAAACGGATCCCCCAGAAGCGGCATGTTGAATCGGATTTCTTCCATGGTCTTTCTCCTTTCTTGTTATTTTTGATAAATGAAACCGATCCTGCTTGATGAAGGTGTCACTGCAGGAACTTTCGGACAAACGGTGAGGTTTCTCCCCGGCGCAGGAAATGGCCCGAAGGTCCTTCTCCCAGAAACTCCGAGAACCAGGACTCATGTTCGATTTCTTCGTTGAGGATGGCGAGAGCCAGATCGTAGGTGCGGTGATCCTTACCGGCCGTCAGGTTGCAGATGTGGGTGTAACCGCGGACGGCGCATCGTTCTGCATCGACCAGCACCCTGAGGATCGCCTTAACGTCCGACGGATTTTTGGGCAGCGACGCCGGAGGGCAGGCGGAGATGTCGTGAAACACCTTCATGTCATCCGGCAGTTTTCCGCCCAATTCATAGATCCGGGGGACGAGCGCTTCGAAGTGATTCCTGTCTTCGATGCGGGCCGCCTCCGCGATCTCCTTGATCCCTTCGCCTTCGAGCCCGATAAGGTTGGCGCGGAGGATCGTGTAATAATAATAGGTCGTGAGTTCCGCTGCGGCGTTTTTAACGAGCAGCTTGAGCAGTTCGTCCACATCGATGCCCGTTTTTTCTGCCATTTCTCTTGCGACTTTAGCCATCATAGCCTCCTTTTGGTTTTGATTTAAGTAATAATCGGAATGATTACGATAAAAAAATTTTAAAAATTGCTCCCCATTTTATTCTATTTTCCGGCATTGTCCGCAGAGGCCGAAGAAATCGATCCGATGCTTCTGAATCAAAAAATCCGTCATCCGGCTTGCCTGTTCCTCCAGTTCATCATGAATCGGCATGTTAAAATCCGCGATTTTTCCGCATCGTTCACAGATGAGATGATAGTGAACGGTGTTTTTGGCCTCGAATCGGTCGAACGTGCTCCCGGAACGAATTTTGTGGATCACGCCCTGGTCGACCAGGATGCCCAGATTGCGATACACCGTGCCCAGGCTGAGGCGCGGAAATTCCTTTTTCAGGTTCTCATACACCCAGTCCGCAGTCGGATGGGCGTCGGTTTGCCTGAGCAATTGCAGGATGCGTTCCCGCTGCCGGCTCCGGCGATATGTTTTTGGCTCGGTTTTCATTTTCTTATAACACTAATCGGAACGATTACCAATTTAAGGCTTTTTAAACAAAAGTCAAGCGGAAAACAATGAAAATCCTGACGGATTAACTCCGTCTATTTTTTGGCTAATCCAGCTTGATTTTTTCGCCCCTCGCCGGGATCGTGATCCGGTCGAATCCGGTTTTTTGAATCTCTTCCGACAGCGCTTCACTGCCTTCTTTTTCACCGTGGACGATTGAGACATGGCGCAGTTTGTCCTGGTTGAGTCCCTTGAAATAGGAGAGCAGTTCCGTCTGATCGGCGTGGGCGCTGAATCCGTCCGTGATCACCACCTCCGCCTTGAGTGGATACTCGTCACCAAAAATCTTGATCGTCGGTTGACGTTCCACGATCCGTCTTCCCAGCGTGTTCTCCGCCATGAATCCGACGACGAGGATGGTGTTTTTCGGATCCGTCACATTGTTCGCAAGATGGTGCAGGATGCGGCCTGCCTCGGCCATGCCCGACGCCGAGATGATCATGCAGGGATCCTTCATGGCGTTCAGTTTTTTGGATTCCTCCACATGCCGGATATACCGGAGACGGTAAAACCCGAAGGGATCCATGTTGTTGTCGAGAAAAGTTTCACGGGTTTCACTGTCGAAGCATTCCGGGTGGAGGCGGAAGACTTCGGTGACATTGACCGATAACGGGCTGTCTACATAGATGGGAATTTCGGGAAGCGCGCCCTCATTGAACAGTTCATGGAGGAAATAAACCACCTCCTGCGTCCGGCCGACGGAGAAGGAGGGGACGATGATTTTGCCGCCGCGGCCGATGGTTTTCTCTACCGTGCGCTGTAGCTTGGCTTTCATATCCCCGACGTCTTCATGAAAACGGTTCCCATAGGTCGATTCGGTGATGAAATAATCCGTCTCGCGGATTTGAACAGGATCCCTGATCACCGGGAGATTCTTCCTGCCCAGGTCGCCCGTGAAGGTGATGCGCCGTGCCGTGCCGTTTTCCTGCACATCCAGGACCACGATGGCCGAGCCGAGGATGTGGCCGGCGTCCACAAATGTGACTTGAACATGGGGGGAGATCCGGAACGACCTGTTGTATCCGATGCCGATGAATTGCTCCATGCAGGCTTCCGCTTCCGCCATGCCGTACAGGGGTTCGACGGGCGGCAGCCCCTTTTTTTTATGCTTTTTATTGACGAATTCGGTATCTTTTTGATGGATATGTGCCGAATCCCGGAGCATGACGCGGCAGAGATCCTGGGTGGCATGGGTGCAGTAGATATTGCCCTCATATCCGTTTTTAATCAACAGGGGGATGTTGCCGCTGTGATCCATGTGGGCGTGGGAGAGGACCATCGCCGTCAATTCAGACGGATCAAACGGAAGGTTTCGGTTCCGTTCGAACGCTTCCTGGCGGTGACCCTGAAAGAGGCCGCATTCCAATAATATTTTTTCCTCACCGATGGTCAATAGATGCATCGATCCGGTGACTTCGCGCGCGGCGCCGAAAACCTGGAGTTCCATGGATTGTCCCTTTTTTTTGGAATGATGTGGCAGGCAATATAATGAACCGATCGGATATTGTCAAGAACAGGAAGGGAGAATTCCGGCACGTCCGGCCAGAATGTGGTGTTCCGTGGAAGAGAACCGAAGAAACGACGCTGAAAAGTAAAAAATGACTTGACATTCTTCTCTTGATTGGGTATACTTGTTATGCCAAATATGCCTAATGAGCGATAGAGGATATCAACCCGTGATCGATCATACCAATCCTGTCCCCCTGTACCGACAGATCATGGATGACATCCGGTCGCAAATCGATGCCGGAGAACTCCGGCCGGGCGACCAGATATCACCCAATGTCGAACTGGCGAGAAGTTACAATGTCAGCCTTATCACGGTCAAGAAGGCGGTGGGGGAACTGATCCGGGACGGATATCTCTTCGGACGTGTGGGCAAGGGGACATTTGTGGCCGGGGCCCGGAACGGAAGAGGGCGGGAGGCGAAAGGCACGATCGGGCTGGTACTGACCGATTTCGGCAATCCGTTTTTCATGCAGATCGCCCATCATATCGAGGCAGACGTGTCCCGGTACGGATACAATCTGCTTTTTTCCTATTCCTCCAACGACTTCGAACGGGAGGAAAACCAGATCCGTCATTTTCAGGAAATCGATGTAAGAGGCCTGATCATCGCTTCCACGGAGTACACGAATCATGTCCCGGAAATCGTGCGGGAGCTCCATGCATCCCGATTTCCCTATGTGATGATCTCCTTCGTGGATGATCCCACGATCCACTATGTGGGCACGGATCATGAACGGGGCGCATTCATGGCCACGGAATTTCTGATCCGGAATGGACGCAGCCGCATCGGGTATCTCGGCGCGGAGAAGGGGAATCCGCTCGGTGCGCTCCGGCGCGCCGGTTACCTTCGCGCGCTCGAACGGCACGGAATCGAGGCCCGGCCTGAATTTGAATTCACCTTTCCCGCTCCGAGGCAGGATTTTGAATCCGGCTTCGCGATCGGAGAGGCCTTCTGCCGGATCGCCGAACGCCCCGACGGCGTCTTCGCCTACAACGACCAGTCGGCCATCGGATTCGAGCGGGCCCTCACGGCGGGACGTCTCCGCATTCCCGAAGACGTCGCCCTCGTGGGTTTCGACGATGTCGTATACCGGGTTCCCCCGCCCGTACCGCTGACGACCATCCATCAGCTCACGGACCGGATCGCCGGACTGGCGCTCGAGAAATTGAACCGGCAGATCGAAGGCGCATTATTCGAGGTCCGCACGATTCTCGAACCGTCCCTCGTGGTGCGCGACTCATGCAGAAATCATCATTCCATTCCAACAACCGAAGGGATAACATGAATCTGGGAAAATATTCATTCGGCGTGGGAGACCGGTTCGGCCATCAGGCCCGCGCGCAACTCGCCGCTTTTCAGAAGGCCGGAGATGCGGGTGTCGAGATCACGCCCGTGTGGAACAAGTCGGATCGGGAGCATCGGATTATCGGCACCCAACCCCCGGATGTGCGGCGGGAAGCCGATGAGGCCGTCCGGTCATGCGGATGGCGGGAGGCCTATTTCGTGGATGCCGATCACGTTGGGCTGAAGAATGTGGACGGATTTGTGAATGCCAGCGATTTTTTCACGCTCGATGTGGCGGATTTTATCGGGGAAACGGCGGAAGAGGCCGGGATCAGGGCCTTCGTGGATTCCCAGGCCGGCCGGATCGGAGATCTTTTGATTCCGGGTCTTGATGAGCCCATCCGCGTCACGCGGGATCTGCTCCGGGAGACCGCCGGAAAATACCTGTTCGCCGTCCGCCAGGCGGGCCGCACCTACCGGCATATTCTCGAAAAGAAAAGCAGTTCGGATTTTATCACCGAAGTCTCCATGGACGAGACAGATTCGGCCCAGACTCCGGTCGAGTTGCTCTTCATCCTCGCGATGATCGCGCGGGAGAAGATCCCGGTCGCCACCCTGGCCCCGAAATTCACGGGCCGGTTTAACAAGGGGGTGGAGTATGTGGGTGATCCGGACCGGTTTGAAAAAGAGTTCGACGCGGATCTTGCGGTGATCCGGTTCGCCGTCCGGGAATTCGGACTGCCGTCCGGTTTGAAGTTGAGCGTGCATTCCGGCAGCGATAAGTTCGCGATTTACGGTCCCATCCGCAAGGCGTTGAAGAAACACGACGCAGGCGTCCACATCAAGACGGCGGGTACGACCTGGCTCGAGGAACTGATCGGCCTGGCCGAGGCGGGACGGGACGGTCTTTCCCTCGCCAGGGAAATTTATACCTCCGCGTTTCACCGGTTCGAAGAACTCGCCAAACCCTATGCCACGGTGATCGACATCGATTCCTCCCGCCTGCCCGATCCGTCTGACCTGGAAGCCTGGGACGGGAAACGGTTCGCCGCGACGCTCCGCCACGATCCCTCCAATCCGCACTACAATCCCCATTTCCGGCAATTGTTGCACGTCGGATTCAAGGTGGCCGCGGAGATGAACGGACGCTACCTCCAGGCGCTCCGGGATCATGAGACTGTGATCGCTCGGAATGTCACCGGGAATATTTATGAGAGGCATATGAAAAGGTTGTTCCTATAAATGGGGATGGGAAAGAGGCGATGGGCGGGAAACTTGTAATTTGTAATTTGAAACTTGTGACTCGGAACATGGAATCCGAATCTTTCAACGCTGTCATGAAAAACCAATAAATACAGTTATCTTGAAAGGACAACAATGAGTTATGTTGATGAATTGTTCGGGCTGAAAGGGAAGACGGCGGCGGTGATCGGGGGCGGGGGCGTGCTGGCCGGTGCGATGGCCGAAGGGCTCGCAGGCGCCGGCGCGGATGTGGCCATCCTCGATCTGAATCCGGAGAATGCGGAAAAGCGGGCCGCTTCCATCGCGAAGCGGGGAGTCCGCTCGCTTGCCCTGAAGGTCGATGTCACCCAAAAAACCGATATTCAGGCCGCGTGCGACCGGTTGGTTTCCGAATGGGGAAAGGTCGATATCTTGATCAATGCGCCGGGCATCAATTCGGGCACGCCCTTTTTCGAGATTACGGAAGACGAATGGGAGAAAATCCTACAGGTTAATCTGCGCGGCGTGTTCTGGGCCTCGCAGATCTTCGGCAAACAGATGGTCGCCCGGAAATCCGGTTCGATCATCAACATCTCTTCCGCCTCTTCGGGACCCCCCATTTCAAAAGTCTTCACCTATGCCGTCTCCAAGGCCGGGGTGAACAACCTGACGCAGAATCTGGCGCGGGAATGGGCCACTCAGGGCGTCCGCGTCAACGCCATAGCGCCCGGTTTCTTCCCCGCGGAACAGAACAGGAAACTGCTGACGGAAGAACGGATCGCGGATATCTTCCGCCATACGCCCATGAACCGTTTCGGGGAGGCGGATGAGCTGGTCGGCGCCGTACTCTGGCTTTCCTCGCCGCGGGCCTCCGGTTTCGTCACCGGATCGATCATCTGGGTCGACGGCGGGTTTCACGCGATGACGATTTAAAAAAAGAAAACCTATTGAGGAGGTACTCCGAGATGACACAGTATGATTTCGGGCTGATCGGCCTGGCGGTGATGGGCGAGAATCTCGTCCTCAACATCGAACGCAACGGCTATTCGGTCGCCGTTTACAACCGGACGACCGAGAAGGTGGACGCCTTCGTCGCCGGAAGGGCCAAGGGGAAAAATATCAAGGGCTGCCATACCGTCGAGGAACTGGTGGCGAGTCTGAAACGTCCCCGGAAAATCATGATTCTGGTCAAGGCGGGCAAGGCGGTGGATGCGGTGATCGAGCAGCTCATCCCGCACATGGAGGAGGGCGATATCCTCATCGACGGCGGGAACAGCCATTTCCCGGACACCATACGCCGGACGGCGCTGGTCGAATCCCATAAACTGCTCTATATCGGCACGGGTGTCTCCGGAGGCGAGGAAGGCGCGCTCATGGGGCCCTCCCTGATGCCGGGCGGATCGCCGGCGGCCTGGACGCACGTGAAGGATCTTTTCCAGAAAATCGCGGCCAAGACAGATCAGGGCGAACCCTGCTGCGACTGGGTCGGGGAGAACGGCGCGGGCCATTTCGTGAAGATGATCCACAACGGAATCGAGTACGGCGATATGCAGATGATTTCCGAGACCTATCAGATGATGAAGTTCGGCCTCGGCCTGTCCAATCCGGAGATGCACGAAGTGTTCGCGAAATGGAACAAAGGAAAACTCGACAGCTATCTGATCGAGATCACACGCGACATCCTCGGATACCGGGATGAGGAGGGGAATGAAACGGTCGATCTCATCCTCGATACCGCGGGCCAGAAGGGAACGGGCAAATGGACCGCGATCGAGGCGCTGAATCAGGGACAGCCGCTGACACTGATCGGCGAGGCCGTGTTCGCGCGATGCCTCTCCGCGCTGAAGGAGGAACGCGTCGCCGCTTCCCGACAGCTGCCCGGTCCGGACGCCCGGTTCCAGGGCGAAAAGGCCGGGATGGTCGCCGACCTCGAACAGGCGCTCTACGCATCCAAGATTGTGAGCTACGCCCAGGGTTATCAGCTCATGCGTGCCGCAGCCGGGGAATACGGCTGGCATTTGAATTACGGAGGGATCGCCCTGATGTGGCGCGGCGGGTGCATCATCCGTTCCGTGTTCCTCGGCAAGATCAAGGAGGCGTTCGACCGCAATCCCGATTTGACGAATCTGCTCCTCGATCCCTTCTTCAAGGATGAGGTCATCAAGGCCTTGCCCGCGTGGAGAAGGGTTGTCCGGACTGCGGTGGAACTGGGAATCCCCGTTCCCGCGATCGGTTCCGCGCTGGCCTATTACGACGGATACCGGTCCGAAAGGCTTCCCGCCAACCTGCTCCAGGCGCAGCGGGATTATTTCGGTGCGCACACGTATGAACGGGTGGACAAGCCCCGCGGTGAATTCTTCCACACCAACTGGACCGGACGCGGCGGTACGACGTCCGCCTCCACATATACGGTGTAGCCGTTCCGGACGGGTTTGAAGAAAAGAGGTTCGGGACGATCGGTCCGGTGTAAGGAAGGATAGCCGGACTCCCAACTCCGCAGGCTTAACTCGAAACTCGTAACTCTGGAAAAGCCATGGTCTTCGGGAAAGGTTCCACAGACGGATTTCTTTCGGAAACGGAAATCCGGCGACTCTGCGCCGACGCGCTGGAAACCCTGAATCCGGACGGGAAGAAGATCCTGTGCATCATCCCGGATCACACGCGTTCCGCGCCGATCGACGTCCTGTTCCGCACGGTCTACGGTCTCCTGGCCGACCGCGTCCAACGTCTCGATTTCCTCGTCGCGCTCGGCACGCATCCGCCCATGACGGACGCCATGATCGACGCGCGGGTCGGGATCACGTCCGAGGAACGGAGATCCCGATATCCCCGGGCCCGGTTCTTCAATCACCGCTGGGACGATCCGGATCAGCTCGCGCATATCGGGACGCTGTCCGAAGACGATACGGCCGGGATCTCCGGCGGACTCCTGCGCGAATCCGTCCGGATTACGGTCAACAAAATGGTCCTCGGGTACGACCGGGTGCTGATCATCGGACCCGTGTTTCCCCACGAGGTGGTCGGTTTTTCCGGGGGCAACAAGTATCTGTTTCCCGGGGTCGCGGGCGCGGAGATCATCGACATGTTCCACTGGCTCGGCGCGCTGATCACGAGTTACGCCATTATCGGCCGCGCCGACACCCCGGTGAGGGAGGTCGTGGAACGCGCGGCGCGGTTCCTGCCGGTCGAACCCGACTGTCTTGCGCTGGTGGTCAAGGGCACGGGTCTGGCCGGACTCTACGCCGGAAATTCCCGCGAAGCGTGGAAGTCGGCCGCCGCGCTGTCCGGGAAACTCCACATTGTATACAAGGACAAGCCGTTTCACCGGGTTCTCTCTTGCGCGCCCGAGATGTACGACGACCTGTGGACCGGCGCGAAGTGCATGTACAAACTCGAACCCGTCGTGGCGGACGGCGGCGAACTCATCATCTATGCGCCGCATATTTCCGAAGTGTCCGTCACCCACGGCGAGAAAATCCGGAAGATCGGGTATCACGTCCGTGATTTTTTCCTCAAACAGTGGGACAAATACCGGGAGATCCCCGGCGGAGTGAGGGCGCATTCCACCCATGTTAAGGGGCTGGGCACGTATGAAAACGGAATCGAGAACCCGCGCATCCGGGTGACGCTGGCGACGTCCATCCCCAGATCCGTCTGCGAGGCGATCAATCTCGGCTATTGCGATCCAGCCTCGATCCATCCCGGGGAGTGGATGGACCGGGAGGGGGAAGGGATACTCTATGTTCCCAAGGCGGGAGAGATGCTGTACCGGATTCAAAAATGAGTTTCGAGTGCAGAGTTGCGCGTTTCGGGTTGATTGACGAATGATGAATCAGGATGTGCGATGTGCGAAGGCGGGGGAGGACATTGAACATTGAACATTGATCATTGAACAGGTAACATGAACTTATTACTCGAAGATCGAAACACTAAACTCTAAACTCGTAACTCGTAATTCGTAACTCCAATCCCTCAACGCTTCACCATGAACCAAGGAGCGGGAATATGGCGCTGAAATTGCGATCCAAGGAAGAATGCCTGTTCGATCAGGTTTCACTCGGCGAGATCATGCTCCGGTTCGATCCGGGCGAGGGGCGGATCCATACCGCCCGCCGGTTCAGCGTGTCCGAGGGAGGCGGCGAATACAATGTGGCGCGCGCACTCCGCCGCGGTTTCGGACTCCGGACGGCCGTCATCTCGGCGATTGCAAGGAATCCGCTGGGAGAACTCCTCGAGGGATTCGTCCTCGAGGGCGGGGTCGATACCCGATACATCCGGTGGATGGAATACGACGGGATCGGCCGGACGGTCCGCAACGGCCTGAATTTCACCGAACGCGGATTCGGTATCCGGGGCGCGTTGAGCTGCGTCGACCGCGGCCACTCGGCGGCGAGCCGGCTCCGCGCGGACGATTTCGACTGGGAGGAGATTTTCGGGAAGGCCGGCGTGCGCTGGTTCCATACCGGCGGCATCTTCGCGGCGCTTTCCGAGACCACGCCCGATGTCGTGATCGCAGCCATGAAGGCGGCGCGTAAACACGGGACGGTCATCAGCTATGACCTGAATTACCGGCCGTCCCTCTGGAAGGCCGTCGGCGGATCCTCGAAGGCTCAGGATGTGAACCGGGAAATCGCCCGGTACGTGGACGTGATGATCGGCAACGAGGAAGATTTCACCGCGTGCCTCGGATTCGAAGTCGAGGGCGTGGACAAGAACCTGACCCGGCTCGAGTCCGCCAGTTTCCGGAAGATGATCCAAAAGGCGGCGGCCGCGTATCCCAATTTCAAAGCGGTCGCGACTACCCTGCGCGGGGTGATCACGGCGACCCGGAACGACTGGGGCGCGATCTGCTGGACGGACGGCAAATTTTACGAGGCGACGCACCGGCCCGGGCTCGAAATCCTCGACCGGGTCGGCGGCGGCGATGGATTCGCGTCCGGATTCATTTACGGCATGATGGAGACCGGCGATCCCAAACAGGCGGTCGAACTGGGCGCGGCGCACGGGGCGCTGGCCATGACCACGCCGGGGGATACGAGCATGGCCCGGCTGTCTGAGATCCGGAAAGTCGCGGCCGGCGGCGGCGCTCGCGTCGTGAGATGACGGGAGGGAAGGCGGACCGTTCCGCCCATCAAACCGTTTGCGACCGATTGTAATCCAGGAAGAAAGGAAGGACATCATGATCCAGTTGAAGGACAATTTCAAGTATGCCATGCTCGTGCCGACGAGCATGGGCGTTCGCCTCACTCCGGTCGAAGGCCAGCCCGTGCACGCGAGCGAGACATTCACATTGAAGGTCACGAGCGCAGAAACCAATGTGGCGAGCGTATCCTCCTATCTCGGCCTTCCCGTCAAGGTTTTGACGACCTTCGTCAAGGGCAGCCCGATCGCCCGGATCATCCGGGACAACCTCGCGGGCCGGCACATGGATGTCGAAGGCAAGGATGTCGGGCAGGGCGGTCCCTGGGGGTATCGTCATCAGTTCAACATCGCGGACAGCGGCACGGGCTCGCGCGGGCCGCGCGTGCACAACGACCGCGCCGGCGAAGTCGGGCGTACCCTGAACGCGAAGGATTTCGATCTCGAACGGATCTTCGGAAGCGAAGGGGTGCAGATCGTCCACCTGTCCGGACTGATCGCGGCCCTGTCGCCGGAAACCGGGGCCTTCTGCCTCGAGATCGCGCGGGCGGCCCGGAAACACGGCACCCGGATTTCCTTCGATCTCAATTACCGCGCCTCGTTCTGGAAGAATCGCGAGAAGGAACTCCACGCGATCTTCTCCGAAATCGCGGGCGTTTCAGACATCCTCGTGGGCAACGAGGAAGATTTTCAGCTCAGCCTGGGCATCGCGGGTCCTGAAGCCGGCGGAAAGGGGCTCGCCGCGAAGATCGAGAGTTTCAAGGGCATGATCGACCAGGCGAAGAAGGCGTATCCGGGCACCTCGGTGTTCGCCACCACGCTCCGTGAGGTGATCAGTACGAACCGCCATCTCTGGGGCGCCATCCTGTCCGAAAGCGGAAACTGGCATGTTGTCCTGCCCCGGGAAATCACCGTATTCGACCGGATCGGAGGGGGCGACGGGTTCGTCGGCGGCCTGCTCTACGCGATCCTGAGAGGCTGGACGCCGGAGAAATGGGTGCAGTTCGGATGGGCCAACGGCGCGCTGGTCACCACGCTGACGACCGATTATTCGCAGCCCGCCGATGAAGAGCAGATCTGGAGCATCTGGGAGGGGAATGCCCGGGTGAGAAGGTAAAAAAGTGAAAAGTAAAAAGTTGAAAGTCAAAAGTCAAAAGTTGAAAGTTGAAAGTTAATTGTGTGTCGTCTCGGGAGGTTTTTTTATGCCGGCGGTTGAAATCTGTCCCAATGTCTACTGGATTGGCGTGAACGATCGGACCACGGATTTGTTCGAAGGAATCTGGCCGATCTCCCATGAAGGCGTATCCTACAACGCCTATCTGATCGACGATGAAAAGAAGGCGATCCTCGATCTGGCGAAGGCGTTCAAGACGGATGAATTCTTCGAGGCGATCGGTGAGATTGCGGACATCGGTTCGCTGGATTATGTGGTGATCCATCATCTCGAGCCGGACCATTCCGGCGTGCTCTCCACGCTGATCCGGATCGCCCCGAAAATCACCCTGCTCTGTTCCGAAAAATGTAAGGAGATGCTGGCGTCCTTTTACGGGATCACCGAGAATGTCCGGGCCGTCAAAGACGGGGAGACGATTTCACTCGGCAAACACACGCTCCAATTCTTCATGACGCCGCACGTCCACTGGCCCGAGACCATGATGACGTACGAGTCGGAGAATCAGATCCTGTTTTCCTGCGACGCGTTCGGCGGCTACGGCGCGCTGCGCGGGACGATTTTCGACGACCAGTGTACGGACCATTCCTTTTATGAAACGGAAGCGCTCCGTTATTACGTCAACATCGTGGCCAAATTCAGCGGACCCGTGCTCCGGGCCATCGAGAAACTGTCCGGCCTCGACGTCCGGATCATCGCACCCTCCCACGGCCTGATCTGGCGTAAAGATCCCGGCCGGATCGTCCATCTCTACAAGACCTGGGCCGGGTATGCCGGGAATCCTGGAGAGCCCGGGATTACGCTGATGTACGCTTCCATGTACGGGAATACCGAGAAGATGATGAACGCGGTGGCCCAGGGGATCTCCGGGACGGGTGCGGAGATCGAGATTTTCGACGTGGCGCGCACGCACGTGAGTTATATTCTGCCGTCGCTCTGGACGAAATCCGGGGTGGTGATCGGCGCGCCGACCTACGAGGGCAGCCTGTTTCCGTTGATGATCGATGTGCTCAACATGGTTGCGGTGAAACACATTCGCAAGAAGAGGGCCGCCGTATTCGGGAGTTACGGATGGAGCGGCGGCGCGCAGCGCGGCCTCGAGAAACGGTTCGAATCCCTTCAATGGGAACTGATGGACCAGTTTGAGTTTTGCGGCGCCCCGACCGCCGGGGATATCCGGCAGGGGGTCGAATTCGGCAGGAAGTTCGGAGAGATCATTTCCGGAGGGTCCGCAAGAGAGGATGCGTAGGACCGGTTTTCGTCCGCATCCGCGTCTCCGGAGATTCCCCGGAATGGGTTGAAAATCCAGGGCCGCCCTGTCCGGGGCGGCCTTTCTATTTCCAGGCGGTCGTCCTCTCTGTACACTGCGCCGTACCTTGGGATTGTTGCCCTCCTCAGTTGCCATCCTGCCCCTTTGAGGTGCGTCGCTGTTGCCATCCCAAAAAGTTCCAGGATATTTTTCATTGCGGATCATCAAATGATTTCATATGTTGTCGAAAAATCGAATGGTCTATTCGAGAAATCAACAAAACATGGTGCCGAGAAAACTGGATATCAGGCGAATCCAAGAATTGTTGTCTGTTTTTCCCGTAGTCACGATTCTGGGTTCAAGGCAATGCGGAAAGACGACGCTGGCAAGACAGTTGAAGGTCGACCACTATTTTGACCTTGAGAACCCCCGCGATCTTGCCCGGCTCGAACAACCCCAGCTTGTTTTCGAATCCTTGAGCGGCCTGATCGTGGTCGATGAAATTCAGCGGCTTCCCGGGCTTTTTCCCCTCCTCAGATATCAGGTCGATACCGGACAAGACCGGAAATTTCTGATTCTGGGCAGCGCCTCGAAAGCCTTAAGCAGGCAATCGTCCGAATCACTGGCCGGACGCATCGGGTACCATTACCTGGGCGGATTCACGCCTTTCGATGTCGGATTCGAGAATCTTTCAAGACTCTGGCTGCGCGGGGCATATCCGAAATCGTTCCTGGCGGAATCGGATCGTCTCATCCGGTTGTGGCGCAGCAATTTCATCAAGACCTTTTTGGAAAGGGACATCCCCCAGCTCGGCATACAGATCCCGGAACAGACGCTACGCAGATTCTGGACCATGCTGAGCCACTACCACGGCCAGATCGTCAATTATTCGGAAATCGGCAGGTCGTTCGGCATGACGGACAACTCGATTCGCAAGTATATCGATATTTTATCCGGCACCTTCGTCGTCCGGGTTCTGCAGCCCTGGCATGTAAACATCGGAAAAAGGCTGGTCAAACGACCCAAGGTCTATTTCAAGGATTCCGGCCTCTTTCACACATTCGCTTCCATCCAGACCGGGGATGATTTGCTGTCGCATCCGAAGCTGGGTGCGTCCTGGGAGGGATTCGCCCTCGAAACCGTCGGCCGGCTGATCGAGCCTGAAGTCATGGAACATTATTTCTGGAGCACACACAGGGGAGCCGAAGTCGATTTCTTCTGGCAATGGGCGGGGAAAAACTGGGCTGTCGAATTCAAGTACATGGACGCGCCGAGGATGACGAAGTCCATACATTCGGCTCTGGAGGATCTGACGCTCGAACATTTGTGGGTTGTGTATCCCGGGAATGAAAAATACGCATTAGATCGCAGGGTAACCGCCCTGCCTTTGAATCGTGTTTCCATGGAAGAATTTTTAAGATAAAGCGATATGATTATTGAAGATGTACCCGATGTTTCCGGGTTTCTCAAGACTGGGAAATTCCAGGACGGTCATCAGAGGTCGGAGTGCGGAGATTGTTTCCGCTTTCCTCGGGCGACGACAAGTCGTCGCACTCCGGGGAATTCCCTTTTCCGATGTCCAGAGGAGCGAATCCGGGGCGATGAGGATGAAAAAGAAAAGGCAACCTGTTTAGAAAAAGGTTGCCTTTTGATCGGATATCCGGATTGCCGCTGCGGCGATAGGCCCGACTCCGGGCGGGTGCCGCCGCCTCAATGTTTCATTCGATGATCCCGAACTGTTTGCCGAGCCTTTCGAAGATATCCAGCACCCTGTCGAGTTCCTCTTCCGTATGGGTCGCCATATAGCTGGTCCGGATGATGGCTTCATGGGGCGGGACGGCCGGGCTGATGGCCGGATTCGCGAAGATGCCGCTGTCGAACAGCAATTTCCAGAATCCGAAACAAGCATCATCTTCACCGATCTTGATCGGGATGATGGGGGTCTCGCTCAATCCGATGTCGAATCCCAGACTCTTGAATCCCTCCTGCATCTTGCGTGTGTTCTTCCACAGCCACTCGAGCCGTTCGGGCTCCGCCTCGATGATGTCGAGACAGGCGATGACCGTGGCCACGGACGCGGGCGGCATGCTGGCGCTGAAGATCAGGGCGCGCGCGAGGTGTTTGATATAGTCGATCACGTCCTTCTCTCCGGCGAGGAATCCGCCGATCGACGCGAACGATTTACTGAACGTGCCCATGACCAGATCGACCTTGTCCTCCAGCCCCCAGTGTTCCCCGGTGCCCCGTCCGTGTTTTCCGAGCACGCCGATCGAATGGGCGTCGTCTACATAGACGCGCGCCTCGTGTTCGGCCGCGAGTTCGACCAGCCTCGGCAGTCTGACGATGTCCCCCTCCATGCTGAAGACGCCGTCCGTGACGATCAGTTTGCCGGCCTTTTTGTCCGAATTGATTTTCAGGACGCGTTCGAGATCATCCATGTCGTTGTGTTTGTATTTGATGACCTTGCCGAAGGCGAGGCGGCAGCCGTCCACGATCGAGGCATGGTCCGCCCTGTCCGTGAACACCAGATCGTCCTTGCCGATGACGGTCGAGAGCGCGCCCTGATTGGTCTGGAATCCGGTGCTGAAGACCAGGGCCGCTTCCCTTTTCATGAACCGGGCGAGGCGGTCCTCCAATATTACGTGGATGTCCAGGGTGCCGTTCAGAAACCGGGAACCGGTGCATCCCGTTCCGTATTTCTCGATGGCCTTCACGGCGGCCTCGACGACGTGGGGGTGGCCGGTCAGTCCCAGGTAATTGTTGGATCCGATCATGATCATTTTCCGGCCGTCGATCATGACCTCACTTCCGGGTCCCGATTGGATGGCCCTGAAATAGGGATACAGCCCCGATGCAATGGCTTCTTTGGCCCGCGTGAAATTGTAGCATTTGGCAAAAAGGTCCACGCTGCGTTCCTCTCTGAATTGGGTCATGTCGATTTTCTGATTGTCTTACGGAGTGTTCCGAATGACACGGGGTTCTGTCCGGCCAACCAGCCATGGTCACTCCGTGTCATCCCAAAATGATTGCATAAAACATACATAATACCGGCCAGATTGTCAACTAAAAATTCAGGTCTTCGGATTTTCTGGGTCATGAACGGGGGTTTTACGAATGAGACCGGATGACAGAGTCCGGGCACACGGGAACGGGGGTAAAAAAATCTTGCTTATCTATAAAACTTTTATTAAAATAAAAGCCTATGGAAATATCCATAAATAGGGAAAAAACAGCGTCTGAGCCCCGGTTGCCCGTCTGGCTCAGGCGTCCTGTCCGCCATGATCCGGAGGTTTTGCGAATCCGGAGGCTGCTCGCCGGAAGGCGTGTCCATACCGTTTGCAGGTCGGCCGGCTGTCCCAACCTGACCGAATGCTTCGGGCGGTCGACCGCCACATTCCTGATTCTCGGCGATGTGTGCACGCGACGCTGCCGTTTCTGCGGCGTCCGGCAGGGCCGCCCCGCGGCCGTCGATCCGGACGAACCCGGACGGGTGGCCTCGGTTGTCCGCGATCTCGGCCTGCGCCATGTCGTCGTGACCTCCGTGACGCGGGATGATTTGCCGGACGGCGGGGCCCGGCAGTTCGCACGAACGGTCCATGCGGTCCGCCGGATCACCCCTGACGCCACGATCGAAACGTTGATCCCCGATTTCCTCGGAAATCCGGACTCCCTTGAAACCGTACTGGATTCCGGTGTGGATGTCCTGAACCACAATGTGGAGACCGTCCCCCGGCTTTATCCCATCGTCCGGCCCGGAGCCGATTTTCTTCGTTCCATCCGGATACTGGAACGGGCCAAATCCGTCCGGCCCGATGTCCTGACCAAGTCCGGCCTGATGGCCGGTCTCGGCGAAACCCCGGATGAGATGGCCGCGGTTTTCGAAACCCTGGCCGGTGTGCGTTGTGACGCGCTGACGATCGGGCAGTATCTCATGCCCGCCGCCACGGCATATCCTGTCCGGGAATACATCCAGCCCTCGCGTTTCCGGGAATACGAATCCACGGCCATACGGCGGGGGATTCCCCGGGTGTTGGCGGGGCCCTATGTGCGGAGTTCCTATCAGGCCGAAACAATGATGAAACATGCGATGAGGAGTGGCGTGTGAATAATCTGTATGAGATTCTGGAAGAAACCAGCAGGCAGTTTCCTGAAAACCGTGCCGTTTTGTTCGGTAAACACACACTGACCTATCGGGATTTGAAGGACGCCAGCGACCGGCTCGCCGCGGGCCTCAGGAGCCTGGGTCTCCGATGCGGAGACCGGATCGCCCTGATGCTGCCCAATGTCCCGCATTTTGTGATCGCCTATTTTGCCCTGCTGAAAATCGGGGTGACGGTGATTCCCATTTCCGTCCTCTGCAAATCCACCGAAATACACCATCAGCTCGAAGACGCGGAAGTGCGGGGAATCATTTACTGGGAAGGATCGCGTACGCACGTGCAACAGGCCGCGACGGATCTGGATCGCTGCGACAAGATGATCGTCCTGGGCGGATCGATACGGCCGGGTGAAATTCGTCTCACCACGCTGATCGAGACGCATGATCCCCTGTCGGATATCGAACCGGTCGATCCGGACGAGACCGCGCTGATCATCTATACGGCAGGTACCACGGGACGGTCGAAGGGTGCCGAATTCACGCATCAAGCCGTCCTTTCCAATATCGAATCCTGCCGGATTTTTTTCGGTATATCCGAAAAAGACAGCGTGCTCGGCGTGTTGCCGCTGTCACTCCCTGTCGGACTGACGCTGGTCATGGGGCTGTTTGTCGGCGCGGGGGGAGGGCTGATCCTTTTGCCCCGCTTCGAGGTGGCGACGGTCTTCAAGACGATCGCCGAGTTTCGGCCCACCTATTTTGTGGGCAATCCTGCCATGTATCTCGAAATGACGGCCGCGGATCCTGAGGAAGAAACCGATGTGAGCAGCATCCGGTTCTGGATTTCGACCGGAGACGCGATCCGGCAGGAGGCGATGGAGCGGTTCGAATCGCGTTTCAAAGGCATCCTCCTCGAGGGATACGGCCTGACCGAGGCCGGTCCCATGGTGTCGTTCAATGATCCCATGCGTGAGCGCAAGGCCGGTTCCATCGGACTGCCGCTTCCCGGCGTCGACATCCGGATCGTGGACGAAAAAGGCGTCGAAGTCCGGCCCGGTCAGGTGGGAGAGATCCTGGTCCAGGGTCCCGGCCTGATGAAGGGCTATCTGAACAAACCCGAGGCGACCCGGGCCGCGCTTGCGGACGGCTGGCTCCATACGGGCGATCTGGCCCGTGTCGATGAGAGCGGATTTCCCGTCATTGAGGTTCGCAAAAAAAATGTCATCATCAAGAGCGGCTTCAGCGTGTACCCGCGGGAAGTGGAAAAAATACTTTCTGGATTTCCCAAGATCCGGGAATCGGTTGTGGTGGGACTGCCGGATCCCCGGACCGGGGAGGAAGTCCACGCCGGTGTGGTGCTCAAGAACGGCGAGGCGACCACACCGGAGGAGATCATCACCTACTCCAGGGAGATGATGGCGGCTTACAAGGCGCCGAAAACCGTGACTTTTCTCGATCAGCTGCCCAAAGGCCCAAGCGGCCGGGTATTACGCGAGGAGGTCAAACAGTTGCTGATGGAGAGATTGCAACAGTCATAATCCGATGATTGAAGGAGGGATTCTGTGAAGGAATATGCTTCTGAACTGATTCGAAATATTGGTCTGTTCGGCCACGGCGGGACAGGCAAGACTGCTTTGGCCGAAGCGTTGCTTTATACCATGGGCGTCACGAACCGGCTGGGCAAGGTGGACGACGGTTCCACGCTCAGCGATTACCATCCCGATGAAATCGCCCGCAAGATTTCCATCGGGACATCGATTCTCCACGGTGAATGGCAGGACTGGAAATTCAATATCCTCGATGTCCCCGGCTATTCGGATTTTATCGGTGAGGCGAAAGGCGCCCTCCGTGTCGTCGATCTGGCCGTTCTTGTTTTGAACGGCGTCCAGGGCGTGGAGGTCGGCACCGAGACCATCGCGGAATTCGCCGAAGGCGATGAAGTTCCGCTTTTGTTCTTTGTCAACCGGATGGATGCGGAGCACGCCGATTTTGACAAGGTCCTTGGGATGGCGAAAGACCGGTACGGCAACAAGGTGGCGCCGATTCAGTTTCCGGTGAATCCGGGTCATGGTTTCAATCGGGTTGTCGATCTGATTCAGATGAAACTTCTGACTTTTGAACCCGGAGGCAAGGACAAACCGGCCGTCTCCGACATCCCCGCCGATCTCAGGGGCAAGGCCGATACACTGCGTTCCCAACTGATTGAATCCGCGGCGGAAAACGACGAATCCCTTATGGAAGCCTTTTTCGCGAACGAAACGCTCAACGACGAAGAACTGAAAACCGGATTGCGCAAAGGGATCGCTTCCCGCAGTCTGATTCCCGTCTTGTGCGGCGCGGCCACGCTCAACGCCGGCGTCGCTTCCTTGCTCGATTTCATCGGCGCCTATGGCCCCACACCCCTCGATAAACAGACCCTCACCGGGACGGTTCCCGGCGGTGAAGAGAAGAAGACGCGAAAACTCGCAGCCGATGTGCCGATGAGCGCGTTTGTATTCAAGACCGTCTCCGAGGCACATGTGGGTGAGCTTTCTCTCGTCCGGGTCTTCTCGGGCGTGTTGAAGTCGGGCACGGACGTGATGAACAGCACGCAACGCTCCTCAGAAAAGATCGGGCAGGTTTACCTGCTCAACGGAAAGAACCGGTCCGAGATCGGAATGCTGAAGGCCGGCGACATCGGCGCGCTGGTGAAACTGAAACATACCCTGACCGGAAACACGCTGTGCGACAAGGCCGATCCGATCACCCTTCCACGCATCGTTTTTCCCGCTCCGGTCATCAGCGTGGCCGTGAGGCCGAAGAGCCGCGGCGACGAAGACAAGATTTCGACGGGACTCCATGTCCTGCACGATGAGGATCCGAGTTTCACGGTGGTCAACGATCCGGAACTGCATCAGACCATCCTTTCAGGCCAGGGCGATCTGCACCTCGCCGTCATCATCGGCCGGCTGAAGGAAAAATACGGCGTGGACGTGGCGGAGGAGCGTCCGAAGATCCCCTATCGCGAGACCATCACGGTCAAGGCCGACGACAAATACCGTCACAAAAAGCAGACGGGCGGGGCGGGTCAATTCGCCGAAGTCTGGATGCGGATCGAGCCGCTTTCGCGCGGCGAGGGATTTGAATTCGGGAATGAGGTGAAGGGCGGCGCGATTTCGTCCGTATTCATCCCTTCCATCGAGAAGGGCGTCAAGCAGATGCTCGAGGAGGGGCCCGTGGCCGGTTACCGCGTCGTGGATGTGAAGGCCATCGTGTATGACGGCAAGGAGCATCCGGTCGATTCCAAAGACATCGCCTTTCAGACCGCGGGACGCGAGGTGTTCAAAGCCGCTTTTCTCAAGGCCAGACCCATCCTGCTGGAACCGATCTACGATATCGAGGTCAAGGTGCCCGAAGAGGCGATGGGCGACGTGATGGGCGACCTGTCCGGCCGCCGCGGCAAGATCATGGGCATGGAATCCATCGGCCATTTCCAGATCATCAAGGCGAAGGTACCTCTCGCCGAACTGGACCAGTACGCCACAACGCTGCGTTCGATTACCTCGGGACGGGGTATCTACGGCCGTCAGTTCTCGCATTACGAGACGGCGCCGAAGGATGTCGAGACCCGGGTGATCGAAGAAGCCCGGAAACGGAAAGAGGAGGAGCGGTAATTGGCCGATCGTCCCGAAACCGATCCCGATTCACGCCGGATTCTCTGGGCGCCGTGGCGGATTTCGTACATCGAAAACTGCGACCGGACCACGGGATGCATCTTTTGCGAGAAACCCGGTGAAGACAAGGATCGCGAGAATCTGATCGTGGTGCGGGGCGAGACCGCATTCGTGATCATGAACCGGTATCCCTACAACAACGGCCACCTTATGATCGTCCCCTACCGGCACACATCCGATCCCGATTCGTTTTCAGAAATGGAGAAATCGGAATGTTTCGACCTGCTGACTGCATCCCAGCAGGTTCTGGAACAGGTCATGCATCCCCACGGATACAACATCGGGATGAATATCGGCCGGGTAGCCGGCGCCGGCATCGCCGATCACCTGCACTATCATCTCGTGCCCAGATGGGACGGCGACACGAATTTCATGCCCATACTCGGCCATGCGAAGGTGGTCTCGGAGGGACTCGAACAGACGTGGGAAAAGCTGCATAAGGCATTTATCACCTTTACAACACGACAGGAGAAACCATGACACCCTTCAAGAAAATAATCAGTCCCCTGGCGGCGATTTTTTTACTTACGGCGTTAATCCTTTCCTGCAGACAGGAGACAAAGCCGGTTCAGGAAGACAAGAAGGAAGAGAAGGAAACCATGACTCAGAAAGATATTGTTGTGCTGAAGACGTCGATGGGAGAAATAGAAATCGAACTCTATCCGGAAAAGGCTCCCGTCTCCGTCCAAAATTTTGTCCGGTATATCGGGGACGGGTATTACGACAACACGATATTTCATCGCGTGATCCGGAATTTCATGATTCAGGGCGGCGGATATGACGCGAGGGGCGTTCAGAAAGAGACACGCGATCCGATCGTCAATGAAGCGGCCAACGGCTTAAAGAATCTTCGGGGCACCTTGGCCTACGCGCGGACCAATCAGATCAACAGCGCCACCAGTCAGTTTTTCATCAATCACCGGGATAATCCGAATCTCGACTTTCAGGATTCGACCCAGACGGGTTTCGGGTATGCCGTTTTCGGACGCGTGCTCCGGGGCATGGATGTGGTGGACGCGATCGCCGCAGTCCCGACCGGCAGGAAAAACCTGTCGATCCGCCATCAGGGCGGGATGTATGATCAGCCTCATCAGGACGTTCCGGTGACCCCGGTCGTGATCAAGTCAGTCAAGTATCATCCGGCCGGCAAGGAATGAGGCCGGTTGGCTGAAGAAAAAGAACACTGAAAACGGCAGCACCGGATTCGGGGATCAGAAAACCCGAAAACAAGGAACATCTCATGCCGACCGATCTTGAAATCGCCCAGTCCGCGTCACTCAAACCCATCGCAGAGATCGCGGAATCACTCGGTATCGAGGACTCCGAACTCTATCTTTTTGGGCGGTACAAGGCCAAAATCGAACTCGAGCTTTTGCAGCGTCTGAGAGACCGTCCCGACGGCAAATACATCAATGTCACGGCCATCACGCCGACCCCGCTCGGTGAAGGCAAGACCGTGACCACCATCGGTCTCGGCATGGCGATGAACCGGATCGGTGCGCGGACGATGAGTACGATCCGTCAGCCCTCGATGGGGCCGACCTTCGGCATCAAGGGCGGGGCCGCAGGGGGCGGCCGTTCCCAGGTCGTGCCGATGGAAGATTTCAATCTTCATTTTACCGGGGATATCCATGCCGTGGGGGCCGCGCATAATCTGCTCGCCGCGTTCATCGACAATCATATGCACCACGGCAATCCGCTGGGCATCGATGCGGACCGGGTAACCTGGTCGCGTGTAGTGGATATCAGCGACAGGCCGCTTCGGGGCGCCGTGATCGGACTGGGCGGGCTGGTCAACGGCGTGGTCCGGGAGACCCACTGGGACATCACCACGGCGAGTGAAATCATGGCGATTCTGGGCCTGACAAACGGTTATGCAGACCTCCGCCAACGGCTCGACCGGATCATCGTGGCGTCCGGAAAGGGCAAGGAATACATCACCGCGGGCCAGCTCAAGGCGACGGGATCCATGCTGGTGCTCCTGAAGGATGCGATCAAACCCAATCTGATCCAGACCATCGAGAACACGCCCTGTCTCGTCCACACAGGCCCGTTTGCCAACATCGCACACGGTAACAGTTCCGTACTCGCCGATCTGATGGGTCTCAAACTCGCCGACTATGTGGTCACCGAGAGCGGTTTCGGGGCGGATATCGGGGCTGAAAAGTTCTTTAACATCAAGTGCCGTCAGATGCCGGTCAAACCCAGCGCTTCGGTGCTGGTCTGCACGGTGCGTGCACTCAAGATGCACAGCGGACGGTTTTCCGTGGTGGCCGGCAAACCCCTGGATGAAGGCCTGCTCAAGACGGATCCCCGGGCCGTTGAAGACGGATGTCCGAATCTCGTGAAACAGATCGAGAACGTGCGATTGCACGGCGTACCCGTGGTCGTCGCGATCAACCGCTTCGATACCGATCATCCCGAAGAATTGGAGGTGATCCGGAAGCACGCGCTGGCGGCCGGTGCCTCGGCCGTGGTCGACAGCCAACTCTGGGCCGAAGGCAGTGCCGGCGGCGAGGAATTGGCCCGGGCCGTGGTCGAGGCCGCGGAAATGCCGAATGAATTCGCCTTTCTTTATCCCCTGACCTGGTCCATCGAGAAAAAGGTCGAGACCATCGCCAGAGAAATTTACGGCGCCGGGTCCATCGAATACTCACCCAAGGCCCACAAACAGATCGCGCGTTATTCAAAGATGGGATGGGACAGGCTCCCGATCTGCATGGCGAAGACACATCTGTCGCTTTCGACCGATTCGAAACTGAAAGGAAGGCCGAGGAAATTCGACGTACATGTGCGCGAGATCCGAGCCTCGATCGGCGCCGGATTTCTCTATCCCATTCTCGGAGATATGATGACCATGCCGGGACTCCCGAGCCATCCGGCCGGGGAGAGAATGGATGTGGACGAGACCGGACGCGTCCTCGGATTGTCCTGATCGATTCGGGAAGCGGATAGAAAAAGATTCAAAATTGGAGAATCAAATTCAAGACACAAAATTCAAGACTCAAAATCCGGCGAGCGGTACCGACCGGCCGTTTCCGGTTTCAGGCGGGGTGAAGAGAATACTCAGTTTGTAAACGGATCAGGACAGGCGGGGTGGGTTTTTATGTATCCATCCTGTCTAGAAAGGGTTTTTAATCATGACCGAACAAGTGACGAGAATCGCGAAACGGCTCCGGGAGCTTCGGGAAAACAACGATCTCTCTCCGGAATGGGCCGTCAAGGCCCTCGGCGTCACCCTCGATGAACTGTCCTCCTATGAGTCCGGAGAGGTGGACATCCCCGTGAGTTTTCTCTACATGGCCGCCAAGAAATACGGCGTCGAACTGAGCACGCTGCTGACCGGAGAGAATCCCAGGGAACACATGTATGCCGTGGTCCGGAAGGGAGAGGGCGTGGGCGTCGAACGGAGCCGGGCTTATCAGTATTCCAGCCTGTGCGCGGCGTTTGCACACAAGAAGATGGAACCCCTTCTGGTGACGGTCGAACCGAAACCCGATGAGACGCAAAAGCATTTCAATACCCATGACGGCCAGGAATTTCATTATGTGCTTGAGGGTGTTTTGCGGGTGACCATCCGGGAGGATGAAATAGAACTGCAATCGGGTGATTCCCTCATTTTCAACAGTGAGCATCCCCACGCGCTCGAGGCCGTCGGGGCGGATTCGGCCCGGGTTCTGGTCGTCATCGGATGAGGGCCCGTTCCCGGGCGCCGGACATATCCATTCCTCTGATGGAGACGGCGCAAATCCGAGAAACAGATGGAAAACAATTCATCAATACGGGATTCACATCCGGTTAAGGGGCTCTTGGTGAAGGGGTTTCAGCGAAAATATCTGCGCAGCCGGGCGCATCATCTCGATCCGGTCGTGCTGGTCGGCAAGGGCGGGCTGAGTGATGCGGTCCTCCGGAAGATCGACAAGTCCCTCGAGGAACACGAACTGATCAAGGTCCGCTTCCTCGAATACACGCGGGACGAGATCAAGGCGATGTGTGACGGCATCGAGACGGCGTCCCGCGCGATCTGCGCCGGCAGGGTGGGGCATGTGGGCATCTTTTATCGCCGGCATACCGATCCGGGGAAACGACATATTCAAATCCCGGAAGAACAATCGCATTCGATTCAGAGTTAACGGTACAGACGAACGTTTGCCGCCGTTCAATATCGAATAACACAGGCCGTTTTCACGTGACGGAATCCATGACGATGTTTCCGTCCGGGCAAGGGCCGAGGAGTCCCGGCCATGAAACGCATGGTTGTTTTATCCTGTTTGCTCATACTCGCAGGCTGCCGCCAATCCTCCCGTCCCCCATCGGATGCCCGGCTTTGGATCGTCGCCTCCATATTTCCCGTCCAGGAGATCGTCCGGGAAATCGCGGGAGACGGGGTGTCGGTCTTTCATCTGCTGCCGCATGGCACGAATCCACACACGTATGAGCCTCCGCCTTCGCTCGTCCGGGATTTGCAGGGCGTCGATCTGTTCACAGGCGTGCATCCCGAATTCGACGGATGGATCGCACGCTTTCTCCCCCCGAGTGCGAAAATCCTCTATCTCTCTGAACAGGACGGATTCGTCAGCCATTCCCATCACCCTGAAACGGAACAGGATACCATGATTGGTGATCACGGCCAACCCGTGAATCCCCATTTCTGGCTGTCATTGAGACGGGTCCGCGCCGTGGTTCCGATCCTCACCGATGCCCTGAACACGCTGGATCCGCAATCCCGTGAAGTTTACGAGACCCGGAGCCGCGTATTCCTGGAACGGCTGGATACCCTGGATGTCCGGATCCGGTCCTTATTCACCGGCATCCCGGGACGTCGATTCATCCAGTGGCATCCGGCCTGGGACGATTTCGCCGAAGATTACGGGCTCGAGATCATCGGCACGCTCGAACAGGGACACGGAGACGAACCTTCCGTCCGATCTTTCCGCAGGCTGATCGAAAAGGCCCGGAATGCGTCCGTCCGGGTCGTGGTGGTCGATCTCAAGGTCGAGAGCCGGGCGGCCGAGGCGATCGTGCACGAGATCGACGGAGATCTTGTGCGTCTCGATGCAATCGGTTCACCGGACATTCCCGAACGTTCAGATTATTTCCGGCTCATGGATTATAATGCGAAAACACTGGCCGCGGCGCTCCGCCGCCCGTGAGAGATCCATGGCAAATGAGACGGTCATTGTTCTCGAGGATGTTTGGGTCCGGTATGCGGATCAACCGGTGCTCGAAGGCATCCATTTTTCGGTTTCGGAGGGGGAGATCGTCTCGGTCGTCGGACCGAACGGAAGCGGGAAGACGACCCTCCTGAACACCCTGCTCGGCTTTAAACAACCGTTTCGGGGCCGCATTCGCATCTACGGAAAATCTCCGGAAGCCGTGCGCCACTCCGGGTTGATCGGATACCTGCCCCAGAATCCGGAGACGGATACGCGCTTTCCGGTGAGCGCGGCGGACGTCGTTTCCATGACGATCCGGGGACGGCGGCCGGTTTTTCAACGGATGACGCGCGAAGACCGGGAGAGGATTCGTCGCATGCTCGGGCGGGTCGGCATGGAAGGACAGGCCGGTCACCATTTCGGAAGCCTGTCCGGTGGGCAGAAACAACGTGTGCTGATCGCCCGGGCCCTCGCTCTCGACCCCAGGCTTCTCATCCTCGACGAACCCTCCACCGGACTGGACGCGGTGGCGCAGGACAGTTTCTATGCCCTGCTGCAGTCGCTCCGCGATACCGAGGGGCTGACCATCCTGATGGTCTCGCATGACATCGGCGCGGTCTCGGGAATCGTCGACCGGATCGCCTGTCTCAACCGGCGCATCCATTTCCACGGCAGGCCGTCGGACAACATCCCCTCCGAGGCGCTGGAGAAGGTTTTCGGAAGGGATGTCCAGCTTGTTTTTCACGACAGGCACTGCGACACCTGCGGGGAGGATGCGTGAGCGAACTTCTGTCCATGCAGTTTTTCCGCAATGCGCTGCTCATGAGTCTCCTGCTCTCCGGCCTCTTCGGCCTGCTCTCGTTTTTTATCGTGATGCGCAGGATGGCCTTTCTGGGGGCCGGGGTCGCGCACGCGGCGTTCGGGGGTGTGGCGCTGGGTATCCTGCTCGGGATCGATCCCTTCTTGTCGACGGTCATTTTCTGTGTGACCGTGGCCGTCGTTATCGGCAAGCTGGTCCGGAACGGGCGCATCACCTATGATACGGGCATCGGCATCTTCTTCGGATTCACCATGGCGCTCGGCGCCCTCTTCATCGCCCTGGGAAAGGCCTATACCTTTGATCTGTCCGGTTACCTGTTCGGGAATATTCTGGGCGTCACATCGCGCGATCTGATCTGGACCGCGGCCGTCTCGGTCCTCTTCATCCCGTTTGTCCTCCTCTTCCTCCCGCGGCTCCTGTTCATGACCTTCGACGAACGGACGGCCGAGGTGAGCGGCGTGCGTGTGGGCCGGCTCGACACCCTGCTGTTAATTTTCCTCGCGGTCATCATCGTGGTGAGCATCAAGATCGTCGGTATCGTACTGGTGTCGGCCCTCGTGGTGCTGCCTGCGAGTTTCGGGCTGCTGTTTTCCCGGGATTACCGGCGGGTGCTTCCGGTCAGCGTGGCCTTCACGGCGGTCATGATGACCGGCGGCATGGGGCTGTCCTATGCCCTCGATTCCCCGGCCGGGGCGACGATCGTGGTGCTGGGGACGGTTTGTTATTTCGTCGCATTCCTGATCAGGGCGCGACCCGCATCCTGAACAAGAGATCTCATCGAACATTCAAAATCGGGAAAAAGATGACGAAACCATCCAACAGGTTTGGAATCTGGATCACGGCGACCCGGCCGTTCGCCTACAGCGCGTCTGTCTCGGCGGTGCTCCTGGGTGCGGCCCTCGCTTATTATGAAGGATATCCCCCGCAATGGGTGCGTTTCTTCCTGACGCTGACCGGCGTTCTTGCTTTCCATACGGCGGCCAATCTGCTGAACGACCGGGTCGATTTCGACCGGGGGGTCGACCGCGATGTCCAGCCCACGAGCGGGGCCGTGGTGCGCGGATGGCTCACGCCGGATCAGGCCGCGCGTGCTGCCGCCGGGATCCTCATGTTCGGCATCGGAATCGGCCTGGTTCTGACCCGGATGGCCGGTTTGCCCATCCTCTTCCTCGGACTGGCCGGGACGCTGCTCGTCCTGTTCTACACCCGTGCCGGGTTCTGTCTCAAATATGCGGCCCTCGGTGATCTGACGGTCTTCGTGGCGTTCGGCGTCCTTCCGGTCCTGGGAACCTATTTCGTCCAGGCCGGGCGATTCGGGATCCGCCCCTTCCTGTGGACCCTGCCCCTCGTGTCGTACACGGTGGGCATCCTGCACGCCAACAACTGGCGGGACCGCGAGAGCGATCCGGAATGCGGATGCCGGACTTTGGCCTCTGTCCTGGGAGACCGCCGCTCCGCCGTGTACTACCGGCTGCTCGTTCTCGGCCCGTTTGTGCTGGTGCTCCTGTATTTCCTGCTCGGACGGACGACATTCCCGTCCCTCCGCAGTCCCGTGACGGTGCTTGCCGTGCTGTCCGTCCTGCCTTCCGCCCTGAAACGGGCGCGGATCGACCGCCTGTCCGATCCGGACTCCTTCCTGATGCTCGACGGTCTGACCGCACGGATGCAGTTGCTCTTCGGCCTTTTGCTTTCCCTCGCCTTTTTTCTGGGAAGATATGTCGGATAGCGGACCGTCCCGTCGTCCATCCCGATCCCATCCCGCCCGGTTCTGCCTTGTCTCTTCCCATGGACAAACCATTCCGGACGCAGAAAAAACGCACCAAAACCGGAGGATCTTCCCGATTTTCCTGAATTGGGTTGACAATTCTTTAAAAAAGCCCTAACATTAAAAAATGGTTCATAAAATGAGGGGATATCCGATGAAAGACTCCAGCAAATTCCGTCAGTCGTGGAACTGGCATGCCATATTTCACTCTCTCCGGTCTTTCCGGACGGCCGCCGTCCTGACCGTTCTTTTGTCCATTCAGGCGGTCTGGGCGCTCGACGGTCCGTCGTATGTTTCCACCCAGAAGAAACCGGGGACGTTCACCCTGTGCGCCGGAGGCCGTTGCGCGCCGCTGGTCGTCAGTGCCCAGGATCATCCGGGTGTCCTCCGGGTCGTCCGGCATCTCCAAACGGACATCGGCCGGGTCACCCGCATGGAGCCGGAGATCGTGATCGATCAAATCCCCCGCGCGGGAGAGATCGTCCTCATCGGCACCCTGGGCCGGAGCCCCCTGATCGACGAGCTGGTGGAAAGCGGGAAGATCGATCTCGACGATCTTTCTGGGAAATGGGAAATGTTTATCACCCAGATCGTCGAGAAACCCTTTCCCGGTGTCGGACGTGCGCTGGTGATCGCCGGCAGCGACAAGCGGGGGACCCTTTTCGGCATGTTCGACCTTTCGAAAGAGATCGGCGTGTCTCCCTGGGTCTGGTGGGCGGATGTGCCGGTCGTCCATCGCCCCGATCTCTACGTGATTCCCGGGAGGCACACGCTGGGCGAACCGGCGGTGAGATACCGGGGTATTTTCCTGAATGACGAGGAACCCTGCCTGGGCCGCTGGGCCGTGGCGAATTACGGCGGCTTCACCCACGGATTTTATGAAAAAGTCTTCGTCCTGCTTCTCCGGCTCAAAGGCAACCATCTGTGGCCGGCCATGTGGTGGGCGAGTTTCAACAGCGACGACACCCTCAATCCCAAGCTGGCGGATGAATACGGCATCGTCATGGGCACGTCCCATCATGAACCCATGATGCGGGCCCATGCCGAATGGCGGCCCTTCGGCGGCGGCGCGTGGAATTATGAGACGAATGCCGAGAAACTGAGGGAATTCTGGACGGAAGGGATTCGCCGCATGGGGACCCGCGAGAGTATCGTGACGCTGGCCATGCGGGGAGACGGCGATCTCGCCATGACCGATGAAACCAATATCGAACTGCTCGAGCGGATCGTCGCGGATCAGCGGGAGATCCTGGCCGGGGTGACGGGCAAAGATATAACGACCATCCCCCAGGTCTGGGCGCTCTACAAGGAAGTGCAGGATTACTATGACGAGGGCATGCGGGTGCCGGATGACGTGACCCTGCTCCTTTGCGACGACAACTGGGGAAACGTCCGCCGTCTGCCGCGGCACGATGATCCCCCGCGGTCGGGCGGTTACGGCATGTATTATCATTATGACTTCGTGGGCGGGCCCAGGAGCTACAAATGGCTCAACACCAATCCGATCGCCCGGATCTGGGAGCAGATGCACCTTTCCTACCGCCACGGCGTGGACCGCATCTGGATCGTCAATGTCGGTGACCTGAAACCCATGGAATATCCCATTTCCTTTTTCCTGGACTATGCGTGGAATCCCGATGCCTGGCCCGCCGAACGGCTGCCCGAATACGCAAGCTTGTGGGCCCGGCAGCAGTTCGGATCGGCGCATGAGGAGGAAATCGCGGAGATCCTGACCCGGTATACGATGTACAACAGCCGCCGGAAACCCGAGATGCTGGAGCCGGGCACCTACAGCCTGATCCATTACCGGGAAGCCGAGACCGTGGTCGACGATTACAACCGGCTGATGACAAAGGCGGAAAACACCGACGCGCTCATGCCTCCGGAATACCGGGACGCCTATTTTCAGCTGGTTCTGTATCCGGTTCAGGCATGCGCCAACCTGAATGATCTCTATGTCACCGTGGCCAAGAACCGGCTGTATGCGCAACAGGGCAGGGCCGCAACCGGGGATATGGCCAAAAGGGCGAAAGACCTGTTCGACCGGGATGCGGAATTGTCATACGATTACAACCGGATCATGTCGGACGGCAAGTGGAACCACATGATGGATCAGACCCGGATCGGGTATACGTACTGGCAGCAGCCGGATGAGAATGTCATGCCCGAGGTCAAGAAAATCACCGTTCCCGGCATCGCGGAAATGGGGGTCGCGATCGAAGGGTCGAAAGACTGGTGGCCGGCGGCCGGTGGTGAAGCCGTCCTCCCGGAGTCGGATCCGTTCAACAAACAGCGGTTTTACATCGAGGTTTTCAACCGCGGCACGGTCCCGTTTGAATACCGGACGGAGGCCGGTGCACCCTGGCTGACGGTGACGCCGGGGGAGGGGCGTGTGGAACAGGAACTTCGGATCTGGGTGAACGTGGACTGGGACGAGGCCCCCCGCGGCAGGCATCGCGTGCCGATCCGTATCCAGGGACCCGATGGCAGCCGGGTCACGGTCTATGCAGCCATTCACAATCCCGATGTACCCCGACCGGGTGAGGTTTCCGGATTCGTCGAGGACAACGGCGTCGTATCCATGGAAGCCGAACATTTCACGCGCGCCGTGGAGACTCCGGCGGTCCGCTGGCTCCGGATTCCGGATCTGGGCCGGACGCTATCGGGCATGACGCCGATGCCCGTGACCGCGCGGGCCCAGACGCCCGGCGGAGACAGCCCGCGGCTCGAATACCGCATGCACCTCTTTGGCGCCGGTGAGGTCGAAGTCCACGCCTATTTTTCGCCGACACAAAATTACCTCGACACCGAGGGACTGCGGTATGCCGTTTCGTTCGATGATCTGCCGCTCCGGATCATCAACGTCCATGTCCATGATACGATACCCGACTGGAAATATCCGCGGACCTGGAACGAGGCGGTCGGCCGGAACATCAAGATCATGACATCGATACACCGGATCGAGACGCCCGGCGAACATGTCCTGAAATTCTGGATGGTGGATCCGGGGCTGGTCCTCCAGAAAATCGTCGTGGACGCGGGCGGTCTGAAACCCAGTTATCTCGGTCCGCCCGAGAGTTATCGGGGAACCGTCCGGGCCGGCCGTTGAATGGTTTTTCTCCCCGGAAGCCCGGCGGATTCCGGCTTGCGGGAACGGAATGTGTACAAATTGCGGGACAACATCGATCCGATCCAGGAGGAGAACATGAGATCCAGAATTCTTGAAAGATCCGTACAGGAACCACTCCGCCGTATCCGGGCGGCCGTCCGGGGCATGAAACCGTCTGTATGGTGTGGGGCCGTCTGCTGCTTCCTCGGCCTCCTGACCGGTTCCGCGCCGCTTGCGGCCCAACCCTCCGGCGGCCCCTACGGTCCGATTCCGCAGAATTACACCCTTCCCCGGGACGCACGCACGGTGTACTATGTGTCGCCCGGTGGACAGGCCGAAGCCCCGGGATCATCCCTCGACACACCCACCACGCTCGAGGCGGCCTTCTCGCGGGTCCGTACCGGGGATGTCATCGTGCTGCGCGGCGGCACATACCGCACCGGTGACTTGATTCTGAATCAGGGGATCACGATGCAACCCCATGCGGATGAACAGCCCGTGCTGAAAGGCACCTTTGTCGCGACCGAATGGCGCGATCTCGGAAACGGGTTATGGATGACTCCGTGGACCCGCCTCTTTCCGGACGCGCCGCAGGACTGGTGGCGGCGCCACCGGCACGGCAGGGAAACGCCGCTGCACCGCTTCCACAACGACATGGTGTTCGTGGACGGCCGGTTCCTCCAGTCCGCGGGTTGGGAGGGAGAGGTGGACGGGGATTCATATTATATCGACTATGACGCGGGGCTGGTATATATCGGGGTCGATCCCACGGACCGGCTGGTGGAGATCACCGCATACGATGTCGCGATCCACCGCATCACCGGGGAATGCCACGGAAGGGTCTCGGACCGGAAGGGCCCCGTGATCCGGGGGATCACCTTCACCCAGTACGCCTTCCGGGCGATCGAGATCGACGGCACGAATCCGGAGGGGCTGTCCCCGGAATCCGGTCACGGCAAGGAGGTGGTGGGCACCACCCTGGAGAATTGCACCCTTTCATACTGTTCCCGCGTCGCGGCCTATCTCCGGGGAGACCGTTTGACGATCCGGCATTGTAAGGTCAGCGATACGAGCACGGAAGGCCTCTTCATCCTGAGCTCCTCCGATGTTCTGATGGAAAAGAACATCTTCACCCGGAACAACATCGAGCGAATCACCGGCTACTATCCTGCGGCGGTGAAGATTTTCAATCAGTGTTACCGCGTCACCTGCCGGGATAACCTGGTGATCGATCATCCCCATTCGAACGGGATCTGGTATGACGTGGGCAATGTGGACGGGGTTTTCATCAACAACTGGATCCAGGGTGTGGGGAAGGTCGACAGGATACCCCGCAGGGATCAGCTCTGGCCGAGCGACAACGGATTCTTCTTCGAAATCTCGAAAGGGGCTGTGTGCGCCGGGAATGTCTTCGTCGATTGCGATCATGGAATCCTCGTCCTCAACAGCTCGGATGTCCACATCTATCAGAACACACTGGTCAACAGCACGGTCTGTATCGGCCGAAACGCGCGGAGCGCGGCGGGCGATCACTTCGGCTGGCATCCCAGCACCGGGCCGGATGTCGATGAACGGGACGGACACGTGTTCGTGAACAACCTGCTCGCCGGGGATGCGGATTACCGGAGGCCGCTCCTGTTTGTCTGGCAGCCTGAAGCCCTGTGCGGACGCCTCGCCGGACCCCAGTTGAAACGCCTCGATCACAACGTCTATGTGAGGCGCGGGGACAGGGGGACGATGCCCCTGATCCTGTGGAGTCCCGCGGCGGATGAGACATGCCAGACCCCGTTCGAGACGCCGCAGGCACTGCACGGACGCTATCCGGAGTTCTCCGCGCACAGCCTGTATTTTACCTCCGGAGAGATTCCCCTGTTCCGGGGCGCCGAACTGGGTCATTTCGAATTGTCGAAAACATTTCCCGGAAACCGTGCCGCCACCCGGTTGCCGGCGGAGATCGTCCGGGTCCTGAACCTTCCCGGGAGGACGGCTCCCTACGTCGGGGCGTATCCCGCGGGTCCGGTTCGCTGAACGGTGCCGGCCGCACGGGGTTTTCCCGCTGCCGGCTCGAACAAGAGCGATGAATTTGCCGAGGGTCCGGATGCCGGACGATAACGGCTCGGAGAAACGGCTTTGAATCCCGCTGCCTGAACGTGGGAATTGATATTCAAAAGAAAGGCGGCCCTGTGAAATCAGTTGTCAAATGGAGTGTGCCGATTGCCTTGATCTCCATCCTGTATGCCGGCTGTGGACGGGACAATCCGGTCAAATCGAAACAGGGCCATGACCATGCGGAGGCAACGGGACTGGTGATTCTTCAGGACGAAAACGAGATCGTCCGCTACGAAGACGGGACGGTTTCCGGGATGATCGCCGTGAAGGCGGGTGAAGAGACACCGGCCCTGTCCGTTTTTTTTATTGACGAACATGACGGCGACCTGTTTGTTCCGGAAGACGACCATTTCGGTCTCTCCTGGTCGGTGGAACAGACCCACATCGCCGAAGTCTATCGGGATGCCGGAGACGGAGAATGGCGGTTTCGTGTCCGGGGTCTGGTGTCCGGGAATACGACACTCGTGATCACGCTCAACCACGGCGATCACGCCGATTTCGTGTCGGTGCCGATTCCGATCGGTGTGACGGACTGAGTTCCGGTACACTTTGTATGCATTTTTCTTTTTTCCCAGTCGAGGGAACAAGGAAAGTGCGTTTCCGATTCATTCGGCCCGTTAATCAAAACGATGAAATATAAAACGTTTTTACGCGTATCCGGTCTCCTCTGCCTGCTGATGGCGGTTTTCCAGAGTGTCCGGGCGCATCCCGCGGGAACCGGTACGCTCGCGGGGCAGGTGGTGGATGCCGTGTCGGGCGAACCGGTGGGATTTGCGTACCTCCTGATCTCCGAGATTCATTTCTGGCAGTCTGCGGGCTCCGATGGGATGTTCCGGTTCGAGAACATTCCCGCGGGGACACATGTCCTGAAGACATCCCGGTTCGGATACCGCGAATCGGAGACACTCCTGACCCTTGTCGCCGGTCAGACGACCCGACTGATTCTTCGGGTCGAACCCGAACCGCTTCGGATGGGCGGCGGACTGGCGGTGTCGGCCTATCGTTCCCGGAATGATTCTCTCCCGGCGGGTCCCGCTATCGTGGTGGCCGACAGAAAACTCCGCCAGAACCTGGGCCTCACCCTCGCAAAGACACTAGAGAACGAACCGGGAGTGGACCTGATTACCCTCGGTCCGGCTCCCGCAAGACCGGTTCTCCGGGGATTGGGTGGAGATCGGCTGTTATTGTTGGAAGACGGCGAACGGACCGGGGATTTGTCGGCCACATCGGCCGATCATGCGGTGTCGATCGATCCCCTGAAGGCGACCCGGATCGAGATAATCCGCGGACCGGAAGCGATGATGTACGGGGCAAACGTGTTGGGCGGAGTTATTAATGTGGTCCGGGAGGCGGTGCCGCGCGTCCGGCCCGTGCAACTGAAAGGTTCGGCAAGCCTGCAGGGCGAGACCGTCAACCGGGGCAGGGCGGGCGGTCTCGAATGGGGAATGCCGTTCGGCCCGATGGCTGTTCGTGCGGATATCAGTTACCGGTCAACGGATGTTTTGCGGACACCCGCCGGGATCCTCGAAAACACCGGCCTCCGGACCGGAAACGGTTCGCTGGGATTCGGACTGAACCGGGCCTGGGGACATATCGGGATGGCCGGGGGTGTCTATGATTCGTTTTACGGCATTCCTCCCGACCCGGCCGGGGGGCATACCCGGGGTGTCGACATCGACATGCTGAGACAGCATCTGACCTGGGAAGGGCAAATCAATCTGTCCTCAAACAGGTTGCGCCATGTGTTTGTCAAACATCGGTACTCCCGGTACCGCCACCGGGAAATCGAATCGAACGGCGTCATCGGTATGGAATTCGGGGTGGTGACCCATCATGTGTCGGCGATTCTGCATTTTTGTGAATGCGGGTTGCTCCGCAACGCCCGTCTCGGGTTCTGGGGAGAACACCGTGATTACGGTTCCGGCGGTTTGACGTTCACACCCGCTTCCCGGGAACTCAGCGGCGCGGCTTATCTGTATAACGAGACCATGCTCGGTCCATGGGCCGTCAACGGCACGATTCGTCTGGACGGCAAGCGGATTCATCCGGAAGTCCGTTATCTGTCGCGGCGCGTCGGGCTGATCCGGGACCGGGAGTTTGCGGGTGTTTCGGGAGGACTTTCGGCTCGCCGCCACATCCATCCGGATTGGACGATCGGTGCGATTCTCATCCGTACATTCCGGGCGCCCGGTGTGGAGGAGCTTTTTTCGGAAGGACCGCATCTGGCGGCTTATGCCTATGAGGTCGGCAACGCCGATTTGTCGGATGAATCCGCCGTGGGCCTCGAAGTGTTCTCCGAGGTTGAATCGGCGCGGATGACGGTACGGACAACCCTGTTCCACAATCAATTCAGGGGATATATATTTCCGCGAAACACGGGTGAGCGCAGCCTGCGGCGCGCCGATCTGTTCCTGTACCGATATGCCGGCATGGATGCCCGGATGTCGGGATTCGAAGCGACGGCAGACTGGAGACCGGCACGATGGATCTCGGTCTGGATGCAGTTGCAGTCCGTTTGCGGCATCCTGGATACCTCCGATACACCGATTCCGAGAATCCCGCCGGCATCGGGGAGGATCGCGGTCCGGTTTCAGTACCGAGACTGGACAGCCGGAGTCGGCGCGCGCGGTGCCCTCAGTCAGGATCGCCCCGGTGAATTCGAAGAACCGACCGCCGGGTATGTCGTTTGCGATCTGACGGTTCATACCTATCTGGCCGGAGGAGTTTTTCTCCATACGCTGGCGCTGACCGTCGAGAATATCGGGAACGCCGTATACCGGAAACATCTGAACCGGATTAAAACGGTCATGCCCGAGCCCGGACGGAATGTCCGGCTCCTCTATAAAGTCTATTTCTGATGCGGGTGTCCCTTCCTGGGAAAAAAATGACAAAAAGGTGTTTTTCCTGTTGACGATCCCCTTTTTGATCGCTATATTTAGTGAGCCTCACCTGGAAGCCGCGCTTCATGCGGTTTTTCTCGCGTGTCAGAATTATCCACTCATTCGGGTATCATTAAATCGAGAAGGAGGAAGGGCAATGAAAGCGGTCTTTTACGATGTGAAGTTGAGAAAGAAGGTCGAAGTCGAGGTCACCGAGAAAGTCAAATACGGTGACCCCGGCAAGGAAAGGTATGCATTTAAAGGGAGAACCCCTGACGGCCGGAATTTGACCAAATTCGTGAAAAAGGAAGAATGGCAGAACGCAGTGATCTGATCAAGCGCCTCATTGCCCCGATTTCCGGGACTGCACGCGACAGAAGAATCCATGTCCGTGTCTGGTTTTCAAAGAGCCGCCGAATTGATCGGCGGCTCTTTCATATTATCAAGAAGAAGATGACAGGCCATGATTATTGAGATTGAGAAAGAATACGAAGAAACCATCGAACAGATCGCGGAATATGTGCGGTCTCTGAACTGCCGCCCGGATATCCTATACGGCGATCTGTATACGGTGATTGCGGTCGAAGGGGACGCCTCCCGGCAGGACTCGGATTTCATCGAGAATTTTCAGGGGGTCGTGCGTACCTGGCGTATTTCATCTCCATACAAGACGATTGCACGGAAAGTGGTCGGCGATCAGAGTGAGAAGATCGAACGAGACCGCCGCATCGTGCGCGTACCCGGTCCGGACGGTCATGTCCGGCAGTTCAAAGACGATCATTTTGTTTTCTTGGCGGGCCCCTGCGCGGTCGAGAGTTACGATCAGACCGTCGCCATCGCGGAAGGGCTTGCCCGGCTGGCGGACCGATATGACATTCGAGACCGGCTCATCCTTCGCGGCGGCGCCTTCAAGCCCCGGACGCGGCCCTGGGATTTCCGCGGACTGGGTGAGGAGGGTCTGGAAATACTCGACAAGGCGCGTGATATCACGGGTTTGCCCTACGCCACGGAGGTCATGTCCGTCATACAGGTGGATCTGATCGCCGCCCATGCGGATATGTTTCAAATCGGGACACGCAATTTTCAAAATTTCAATCTGCTCGAGCGGGTCGGCCTTGCCCAAAAGCCCATCCTGTACAAACGCGGCATCGCGGCGGAACTCGATGAATGGCTGTCTGCGGCAGAGTATATCGCTCTTCAGGGAAACAAGGACATCGTGCTTTGCGAACGGGGGGTGAAATCGACCACCCACGGCGATTATAACCGCAGCCATCTGGATCTCGACGTCGTTCCCGCGGTCAGGGACCGGACGATTCTGCCGATCATCGTCGATCCGAGCCACAGTGCCGGATATGCGGCCCTGGTGCCTTACCAGTTCTGCGCCGCATCGGTTTTCAGGGCCAACGGCGCCATGGTCGAGGTAATCACCGACGAAATCGAGCGGAAGTCGATCCGATGCGACGCCCGCCAGGCGGTCCGGCTTTCCGAGTTCGAGAAGATGATCCAGTTTCAGCTCAAAATCGAAGAAATCGGGATCTCGTTTACCGGTCATGACTGACCGGTCGCGGCAAGCGGAGGAAGGAATCATGGGAAGCCTTGGTGTGAGGATCGGGGTGTTCGCCGCGACGGCACAAATTCTTCTCGCAGGAGATGCGGTCTGGTTGAGTTCGGACGGCCGGACAAACTGGAATTTCCATCCTGCGCCGGTCGTCGAACCCTGGGACGGTACGGATCACCGGGTGCTGGAGGTTTCTCCCGGGGAAACCCGTCAGACGATCGACGGATTCGGAGGGTGTTTCAACGAACGAGGCTGGGATGCGCTTTCCGTCCTTTCCGAAACCGAACGCCGGAAAGTCCTTCACAAACTGTTTGATCCCGATACGGGGTGCGGATTCACCCTTTTCCGGACGCCGATCGGTGCGAGCGATTATGCAATGGACTGGTATTCGCTCGCCGAGACCCCGGGCGACCTGGAATTGAAATCATTCTCCATCGAACGGGATCGAAAATACCTGATTCCATATATCCGGGCGGCCCTCGAGATCCATCCCGGCTCGAAGATCTGGGCTTCTCCCTGGTCTCCGCCCGCATGGATGAAGCGGAATGGTCGTTACTCCTGCCAGTCCGAACCGGAGACCTCCCGGTTGATCTGGACTCCCGAAATCCGGTCCGCCTATGCCCGGTATTTTTTCAGATTCATCCAGGCTTACCGGGATGAAGGCATCCCGGTGTACGCGATTCACGTGCAGAATGAACCGGATGCATGTCAGGTCTTTCCCTCCTGTCTGTGGACGGGCGAGGAAATGCGCGATTTCATACGGGATGATCTTGCGCCGCGATTCCGGAAAGACCGGCTGGATACCGAGATCTGGCTGGGCACGATCAATCACGGAGACTACCGGAAATATGCGGGCGTCGTACTCGGGGATCCGGATACGGCGCCGATTGTTGCAGGGGTCGGATATCAGTGGGATGGGAAATGGGCGGTGGCCGAGACGCACAGACGGCATCCCGGACTGCGTCTCATGCAGACCGAGTCGGAATGCGGGGACGGATCGAATGATCATGGCGCCGGACTGTATACCTGGACGCTCATAAAACAGTATTTCGAGGGCGGAGCGAATTCCTATCTGTACTGGAATATGGTCCTCGATCAGACGGGGAACAGCACCTGGGGATGGTCTCAGAATTCCCTCGTGACCGTGAACCGGTTCACTCGGGAAGTCCGTTACAATTTCGAATACTATGTGATGAAGCATGTCGGTGCGTTCATCCAACCCGGCGCGGTCCGCATCCAGACCGGCGGGGATGATGCGCAGGCCCTGGCCTTCCGGAATCCGGACGATACAATCGTCGTGGTCCTGTCGAATCCCAGCTTCAATCCCTGGACCATGACGATTCGGGTAAATGAACGGATGATCCGGATCCAGGCACCGGCCGGATCGGTGAATACGGTCGTCTGGCCTTCCACTTTGTGATTCGAAGGTTGCAATTTTGTAACAATCTTGTTAATTTTAACGGATTGTCAAATAAATCGAGGGGGAACCATGCCGGCAATTCAGATCGATCATAAGCCCGACCCTCAAAAGCTCGATGCGCTGGGGGTTTTCGACTGGCCCGTCTGGACGAAGGACGTGTCCGAATTTCCGTGGACATACGATGAACAGGAAATCTGCTATTTTCTCGAAGGTGAGGTGGAAGTCACGCCGGAGGGAGGCGGTCCGGTGCGGATCGGCAAGGGTGATCTGGTGACCTTTCCACGAGGGATGTCCTGCGTCTGGAAAATCACAAAGGACGTTCGCAAGCATTATCGGTTTAAATGAAATATCTTTGGTATTATATTTGCACATGCCTATATCGTTCTTTTTCCGATTTAAAACCCTGGGGGCATATCATGCAAATTAATCCATTAGCTTTCCGGAAGACCGGTCTGCCGGCGGCGGTCGTATTCTGTCTGATCATGTCGGCCGCTCTTCATGCCCAGAATGTCCGGATAGTGAGCAGTGCGGGCAGGATCGCGGTGATCAATATCGGAAGCGACGACGGCGTCAGAACCGATGATGAGTTCGGCATCATGCGGGCCGTCGGCGTGCAGTGGAATGAGGTGGCCCGTGCGCGGGCGGTACGGGTGACGCCGCAGCTCACCCGGATCGAACTCACCGATCAATACGCCGGCCGCTCGATTCTGGAAAGCGACCGGATCGTCCGTTTTCAACGGGGCGGTACCGCGTCCCCATCGGCGGGGGCTGCCCGGCCGTCCTCTCCTTCCACGCCCAGGAATGTCAGGGGGGGGTATCTCGGCCCCACCTGCGGTTTCTTCATACCCCTGAGCGACATGAAAGAGATTTTTGAAACCCGGCTGGGTTACGGCGGTATACTCGGCCTCCATTTCCGAGAAGACCTGGACGTCTCGATGCGGTTCTTTTTTGCGGCCAAATCGACCGACTGGTCCTTCTGGAACCTGCAGCTCCTGGGACGCCGGTATTTTGAAACCCATTTTACGTTTGATTTCGGATACGGCATCGCGTATCCCCGGATGCACGGAGCCGTCGGCAGCGGAGACATCCGCCTCGGATTTATCGGGGGGCTCGGATTCACCTTTCCAGTCGGAATGAAAACCTGGTTCGAACTGGGCTGTTTGTATCATTACTATCCCCAATTCGGCGAGAAGGCGGGACAGTTCATGACGATACAGGGGCGGCTGTTGTTATAGTCCGAATGATTTAAGAAGGGATGGTTATGCGTAAAAAAGGATTGTGTCTCATATGGTTTTTCCCGGTCCTGATCGGTCTTCTTTCATGCGCCGCGCCGGCCGCCATCTCGGTTCAGGTGAAGAAACCCGCGGAGATCGACATGCCCGGCGTGAGGACCCTGGCCGTGGCCGATTTTCAGGGGGTCGAACGGTCCGGCAGCCAGATCGCCACGCAGCTCCAGTCGTATCTTAAAGAGGCGGGCCATTTCGATCTGCTCGAACGGGAACAGTTGCGGCGTATCCTGGAGGAGCAGAACCTGGGGATGGCCGGGGTGGTCAGCGAGGAGACGGCCGTGGAAGTCGGCCGCCTGCTCGGGGTGGATGTGATGATTTTCGGTGAGGTAACCTCCTACCGGGTTGAGCCCGATGAGCGCGGGAAGGAGAAGGTCGAGCGCCAGGAGGGCACCGGCAAATACGAATGGGTCGAACAGAAGAACATCTTCACGGGAAAGACCCAGAAGGTGAAGCGGGAGATCATGAAGACCGTGCTGGTGGATCAGCATTACCGGGTCCGCCGCGGCACGGTCGCCATCAACTTCAGGGCCGTTTCGGTGAAGACAGGCGAATTGCTCGCCGTGCACAGCGATTCCAAGAGCTATAACAGCGGCAAGGTGGTCGAGGGCGGCAGCCAGACCCTCAAGCCGGAGGGGGAAATTCTTTCGGATCTCTCCCGCCAGATCTGCCGGGAATTCGCCTGGAAGATTTCTCCGCATTACAGCAGAGAAACGCGGTATGTCGAGACGGGGAAGGGCAAGATCGCGGTCGGAAAGAAATATGCGGAAAGCGGTCTTTGGCCTGAAGCCATCGAGATCTGGAGGCTTGCCGCGCTCGAAACACCCGGGGAGGCCTCGGCCTTTTACAATCTGGGCGTGGCCCATGAAATCCGGGGCGATTTCGACCGGGCCGAATCGTACTATAAAGAAGCCATCGCCGTCAAAGCCTCCAAGCGGTATCTGGATTCGGTCCAGCGGGTAAGAAAGGCGAGGGAAGAGCAGCGACGACTCCAGCAACAGATTCAGGGGCGGAATCCGGAAGGCGTCGGCTCATTCTGAGATGACGTCCATCGGGCCGGGATTGTCGGATGAGCGGGCCGGTTCCGATTCGATATAAATCCGCGGAACGCGTGTGTTGATGTTGGTGAGAATCTCGTAGGGGATGGTTTCCGCCCATTTTGCCAGATCTTCGCAGGTCACGGCGTTGTCATCCATTTCACCGATCAGGATCACCTCATCCCCGTTGTAGGCGCTGTCGGATTCGATGTTCACGACGATCTGATCCATCGAGATGGTGCCGACCACGGGATATTTTCTGCCCCGGATGAGCACCGATGTCCGGTGCGACATGCGCCTGAAATAGCCGTCTCCGTATCCGACCGGCACGGTCACCGCGCGGACGGTGTGGTCGCTCTGCCAGGTCGAGCCGTATCCGACCGGATGTCCCGGGCGGATGATTTTAAAGAAAACGACCCGGGATTTCCAGGTCAGCGCCGGTCTGACCGGGATGGTACGCGTTACCGTCCCGGAGGGGTAAACGCCGTATAGCAGGATGCCGGGACGCACCATGTCGAGACAGGCTTCGGGAAGCTGCAAGATCGCGCCGGAATTGGCCATGTGTCTGAGCTTCGGCGGCGCGAGAGACCGTTTTTCGTAAAACGAAAGCACCTCGTGAAACCGTTCCAGCTGCAGGCGTGCGTGCGCCGGGTCCGACGCATCCGCATTGGCGAAATGGGAGAAGATGCCTTCCACCTCGAGGTGCCGGCACCGGGAGGCGGATTCCAGGAATTTCTCCGCATTGTAGTAATGCACGCCGATCCGCTCCATCCCGGTGTCGATCTTGAGATGGACCCGGGCCGGTTTCTTCATCCGCATCACCGCTTCATCGATCTGTTCCAGTTTGCTGACCGACGAGGCGGCGAGGGTCAGATCATATTCCAGGAAGTGCGGGATCTGATTGCCCAGGATTCCGCCGAGCACGAGGATGGGCAGGGTGATTCCCTGCTGCCGGAGCAGGATGCCTTCCTCGAGCACGGCCACGCCGAGATAATCCGCGCCCAGGCGTTCCATCCACTGCGCCACGCGGACGAGTCCGTGGCCGTAGGCGTTGGCCTTGAGTACGGGCATGATTTTGGTCGTGCCGACGTGATTCCGTATGGCCATGAAATTGTCCCCGAGGCGGGACAGATCGACCTCCACGTGTGTGGGCCGGACGACCTCGGCATCGGCGATGGCGGGATGGTGAATCGGTGGTTGATCACGGGTTGACATACGGGATCCCTGCTTTATAAATGGCATCCGGGTTTTTTTAAAACGGGTCGTCCTTGTTCCGTGTGCAATTTACGACATTTTCCGGGGAGTTCAAACCCCCAATTCCCCCATTGAACAGGAGTGCACGATGCCGGTCACGAGACTCACGGTCAACTTCGAAATCGGCGGGAAGCGGGAAGCCCTCGCCGATGATTTCCAATCCCTCCTGGTCCGCATCCTCGGAATCCGGGAGGAAGACCGGCTCGTCCTCCTCGACGAGAAGAAGGAGGGGTTTTTCCAGCCTGCGGATACAGAGGGTCGGTATGCGCTGGTCGAAATCCGGCTCTTCGCCGGGCGAACGCTCGCGACCAAACGGAAATTATACCGGGCGATCGTCCGGCTCTTCGCGGGATGGGGTGTTCCGGAGCAAAATGTTCGCATCGTCCTGCATGAGGTTCCCATGGAGAACTGGGGCATACGCGGCGGACAGGCGGCGTGCGACGTGGACCCGGGGTATCGGGTGGAGGTTTGAGAGTTTTCGTCCGTCCACTCCGGGAGGAAACCGGACTTACGCCTTCACGACGGGCAGGTCCTCCCACTGGGTGGTGTATCGGGGCGATTTGAAACTTCTTCTCATCCGCCAGTTCTTCGCGATCCCCGATGAGGCGATCTGGACGCTTCCGGCCCCGAATCTTCCGTTGATCTGATCCATCGCTTGCATCAGGCTGTCGATTTTCTCCGTCGTATGCGGCCAGAAGACGTCGGTCTGCATCCGGCTTCCGGGCGTCAATTCCAGAAGCATCACCCCGGCTTTCTTGTAGTGAAAGCCGGGTTTGAAAATGCGTTCCACGGACCGGCAGGCGAAACGGACCAGCTGCAGGGAATCCGAAGTCGGTGTGGGAAAGCGCACCTGTATGCCTCCGGTATGCTGGGGACCGCCGTTGAAAGGGTTGGTGGCGATGTAGACCTGCAGGATCCGGGCGAGCGACCCCTGTCTGCGCAGGTTCGAGGCCGCCTGTGCGGCGTAATCGGCCACCGATTCCCTCAAGTCCTGCAGCGTCGTCACCGGCCGGCCGAAAGAACGGGAACACACAATCTGTTTTTTGGGAGGCGGCTCCTCTTCGAGCGGGATGCACGCCTCTCCCCACAATTCACGCTGTGTGCGCAGGCCGACCACCCTGAAATGTTTCCGCACCCATTTGGGGTCGGCGTGTCTGAATTGTCGGGCCGTCCCGATCCCGGAGCGCCTCAGTTTCCGCGCCGATGCCGTGCCGACGCCCCAGATCTTTTCCACGGGGATCCCTTCCAGGATCTCTTCCAGGCGGGGGAAGCCCATGAGATTGCAGATGCCGCGCATCCCGGGATCTTTCTTCGCCAGCCGGGTGGCGATCTTCGCCAGCGTCTTGGTCTCCGCCACGCCGACCGTCACGGGAATCCCGGTCCACCGCTCCACCGTTTTCTTGATTTCCCCCGCGTACCGGGTCGTATCCCGGCGTTGGAAACCCGCGAGTGACAGGAAGGCCTCATCGATGGAATAGGTCTCGATCTCCGGCGAGAAACGGGACAGGGTTTCCATCACACGGCGGGACATGTCTCCGTACAACGCATAGTTGGAGGAAAGCACGGCCGTACCGTGCCTGTCCAGCCGGTCCCGGCAGCGAAACAGGGGCGTTCCGTTGCCGATGCCCAGCGTCTTGACCTCATCGGAACGCGCCACGATGCATCCGTCGTTGTTCGACAACACGACCACCGGGCGGTTCCTGAGCGCGGGGTCGAATACGCGCTCGCAGGAGACGTAGAAATTATTGCAGTCGATGAGTGCGTATCCGGTTTTCATCGTCATTTGGACAGGGGATGAATGGTGTAGGTCGCTACGCCCCAGACCAGAAAGGCCGTCTCTTCGTTGATTTCGATGGGTGCGTAGTCCCTGTTCTCCGGCATCAGGAAGAGACGCCCGTCCTTTTTCCTGATCCGCTTGACGGTGAACTCCCCGTCGAGAACGGCGACCACAATCGCATCGGGGTACGGTTCGACGGCCCGGTCGACGATGAGCAGATCCCCGGGAAAAATTCCGGCATCGATCATGGAATCGCCTTCCACTTTGACGAAAAACGTGGCGGCCGGATGTTTGATCAGGAATTTGTTCAGGTCGAGGGTTTCTTCGAAATAATTTTCGGCCGGAGAAGGGAATCCCGCGGACAGCCTGGCGTCCGCCAGGGGCAGCGGCATGTCGGTCTGCGTTTCGGCGCGATATATTTTTGTCACGGTGAGTCTGGGCATCTGAGCGGTTTCATCCCGGGGTTTCGATGATCATTTGATTTTCTGGATAGGGACAGAGCATGTGCGCCGCCTCTTCGGGAGGGACATGCGCGTCCAGCCAGGCGGTTTCGTCTTCCTTTTTCAGGATCACCGGCATGCGGGTGTGGGGGATTTCCGCGACGGCTTTGTTGGCGGCGGTGGTGATGAGGGCGAACGAATGGAGCGTCGAGCGGGTCTCCCTGTCCGGACAGGCATCCCAGATGCCGGCCATCCAGAAAACGGGCGTGTCGGCGAGGGCGATCCGGTGCTCGCGCCGTCTCATGCCGGGGGGCATCCCTTTCCTGTCCGGCCACTCGTAAAAAGCGGTGGCGGGAACCAGGCAGCGCTGCCTTTTCCGCCAGGGACCCCTGAACGCGGCCCTCCCGGCGATCGTCTCCCCGCGTGCGTTGAACGATGCGAATTTTTTCTCAGACACGGGTCCGTCCCACCAGTCCGGCACGAGGTCCCAGCGGAAATTCTCGAATCGCCGCCGGCCCTCCCGGTTCAGGAGGACGGGGGCGACCGTGTGACGGGCCCCGCGCGAAGGATAGAATTCGCCCGCGGGGGGCCATGCGTCCCGGACGGGCGGGGTCGCGTCCTCGCCGTCCAGCACGTATTCGTGGAACAGCCCGATCAGGGCGGCATAGTCCATGGCGAAGTGACCGCACATCGTCGTCGATGCCCTTTTCCGGATTTCTCGGTATCCCCGGTCGACCGGGCCGGGGACGACATCCCGCGGCCGGCTGTCCGGGCGTCCTGCCCAATATAAGGACGGGGATCATTCGGGGCAAGGGGAAAAACAGATCCGATTCTTTCCTCCGGGCCGGCGGGACAGTGAAAATCCCATAATTTCCGGGGGCTTTTCCTCTTCAAGTCCGGAACGGGTCGCATCCGTCGATTGTCCCGAAAAACGATTTCCCGCCCCGGTTTGTTTCGTGTCCCGGCCGGGGCACTCAGATTCCGGCATACAGGCCGTCTTCCATGATCCGTTTCCTCTTCCCGTCCCCGGAAATCAGCTCCACGGCGGCTACGCGGATCCGGGGCATGATTTCAGGGATGTAGACCCGGTCGATATGGACCGCTTTGCCGGGCGCGGAAAAATCCTTCACCCCGACCGCGCCGCCGAAATGGTCGCTCCTCCCGAAGGCGATGTGCAGGCCGAGTTTCTCGTCCAGCAGGATTTCGCCGGCCGGCCGGATGCCGAACTCCCTCAGCACGCCGAATCCGATCTCGGCGAGATTGGCGTACGCCGGTTCCTCCCGGATGGCCGCGGCCTCACGCCGTGATTCCGGACCGGAACCGGGAACATGCACGGCCCTGTTTCCCTCGATCCGGTAATACACGACCTCGTCCCCGAACTGGACGGGAAGCACACCCCGGGTCCGGCTGGGCGTTCCCTGTCCCCCCTCGTAGGGCACGATATAGGTTTCCCCGCCGGGCAGGTTGCCCGCCGTCCCCGGCCGGGGGAATCGGCCTCCGGATGCGTGCGCGGTCCTGAAGCGCAGGTCCGCATGGAGGACGCGAAGCCGTCCGTCCACGTCGAAACGGATGTCCAATCCTTCCGCCGGATCGAGCAGGGCCTTGATCCGGTCCAGCCGCCGGTTGACCGCGTCGCTGTCCAGCCTCAGTGCCGGGATCATGGCTTGGGTGAAGCCCGGCAGGGTGGCGGCGCGGAATCCGTAGGTTCCCGCGAGCAGTTTCAGGGGCGCGGTCGCGGAGTACCGGGTCGGCGCCAGGATCAGCCGGTACGACGACAGGATTCCGGAAAGGGGAAGGGGCGTTCCCGTCTCCGCGAGGCGGCCGGATAGCAGGGAATCGGGATCGGCCAATCCGGTGAAGGCCGTTTCCGGGAGCTCCGCGTTGTTGCCGTGCGTATTCGGATAGACGAAAACCCGGACCGCTTCGAGCCCGGCCGTCTCCCGGACCGAATCGAGCGAGGCCGCCCAGTCGAAGGCCATGCGGCGCAGGGCTTTCCAACCGGTCGTGTCCTCCGCCTCCGAATCCGGCGCATCCACGAGGAGCGCCAGGCGCCGGTCTTCCGGACCCGGCGAGAACGTGCCGCGGATCAGGGCGACGAGTTCTCCTGTGTCGAGACGATCCGGCATGGTCGGTGTCCTTTCTTTCCTGCGAATCGATTGGATGTCCCCGCCGAAGCCGCGGTGCGGAGACGCGTGGGCTCACACTGTTCCATCTCCGGCATCCGGGAGCCGGGCGATCACGTCTCCGGCCGGTCCGCCGGGGCGTTCGAGATCGTCCCGCAGCAGGACCAGGATGGCGGCCTGGGGGACCACGAGATAGGTTTTGTTGTCGTACTGGATTTCCACGGCCGCGCGGCGCAGGAAGATGGCCACGTCTCCCGCTTCGGCCTGCATGGGCAGGTGGCGCGCGTGGCGGACCGCGTGCGATTTCCAGGGTTCGTCATCCACGTCATGGGGTTCGGGCAGGGGGATGCCCGGGCCTGTGGCCACGATGCGACCCGTCTGAACGGGCTCTTTTTCCGCGATGGATTTGGGCAGGTAGAGCCCGATCTCGGTGCGAATCCGGTCCTCTTCGGGTGAGATCAGCACCCGGTCGCCCGTCACGATGAGGCGCTTTCGGGGTTTGCTCATGGAGTTTTCCTTGTCATTCCGAAGAGTCTCCCGCCCGGCTTCCGTCGATCATTCCCATCCCGTGGACAGGAAACGGGACGGGATTTCTTCCTGATGCGCGTTTTCCTGAATATACCACTGCTTCCGATTCAAGTCAAGCCTTTACAGGGCGATTCCGCTTGCAAACGTGTCCTTGCGGACGTATCTTGTCAGGGCATCAAGAAAAGTGATATCAGGAATGCGTTCGAAGACACCCCACATCCTTGCGGACAACCGCTCCCGCATCGCCCTGTTCGCAATCTATCTGGCCTATGTGCTGATTCTGACGCTGAAGCCGTTCGACTTCTCGGCACACTGGATCCCGTTGTTTTTACATAATCCTGCAGGCGAACTCTTCGGCGTCAAGGTCTATGACCTGATCAATAACGTCCTTTTATTCATGCCGCTCGGATTTCTCCTCGGCGTCCATTTCGGCCGGTCCCGGGAAAGACGCGCGTCCCTCCTGATCCGCGTGACCCTGACGGGCGCCCTGCTCAGCATGGGCATAGAGACCGCCCAGATTTTTCTGGAACGGACGACCAGCGCGATCGATGTCATGACAAACACCTCGGGGACCGCGCTGGGCTGCACACTGGCGTCTTACCGGATCTGGGAGCGGTCCTTCGCGGTACAGGCGATCCGGATCTGGCACATGCGGAGATTCCGCATCCTGTTCGCGACCTGTTACGCGGCCGTGCTCGCGGGAATCCTGTTCGCTCCCGTCCGATGGAACCGGTTCGACACCTGGGACGACAGCTATCCCTTCCTCCTCGGTAACGAGGGGACGGACGACCGCCCGTGGCGGGGAGAGATCCATTCCCTGTTGATTTTCGACCGAGCGCTGCCCCCCGGTGAGATCGCATCTCTGGCGTCCCAAACGGCGGACGGATTGTCCCCTTCCCGGGTCGCGGGATTGCGGCCCGTCGCCGCTTTTCCTTTCGATGACGAGGGACGGGTTGCTCGCAATCCGGCGGATCCGGACAATTCCCTCCGCCTTACCGGGGAGGGAGTGGAAAGGCTTCGGGACCGGCCGGGCATCCGGTTCGACGGCGGGAAGGTATCGAGTCGTCAACTCGGGAAGACGTTGACGGAACGGCTGAAAGCCGCCTCCCAATTGACGATTTCCCTGTGGCTGCGTCCCGCGGATCCGGAACAGGTCGGTCCCGCCCGGATCGTTTCCATTTCCCGGAATCCCGAACGCCGGAATGTCACGCTGGGCCAGGAAGGGCGCCGGCTGACCCTGCGCGTGCGCACCCCCCAGACGTGGAAGAACGCATCCCGGATTCCGCTCTACTCGGACCGTGTCTTCGAAGATACCCGGTACCGGCACGTGGCGGCGACCTTCCATCACGGCGTGGCGCGCGTCTATGTCGACGGCGTCCCCGCCGGACGGCCGCTCTATGCCCACCGGCACTATCTGCCCCACCGGCTTGAATTCGGAACCCGCCTGTACGGGTGGTTCGCCTGCTGTTTCATTTTCTTCTGGCCGCTGACCCAGCTGGTGTATTCGATTCCCGTCCGGCGGCGCTTCATCGGGATGATGCTCGTCATGGCCGGATACGTCGCCCTGATCGATTCCCTGTACTGGTTTTTCTTCGGACAGCCGTTCGGGCCGTTTCTGTTGATGCCTGTCGCCGGGGTGTCTCTGATCGCAGGACGGGCGGGACGGTTTTTTTCAGGACTTCACCCGGGCGGATCGTGAAGCAGGGCGGGGAAGAGAAAGTTGAAAGTTGAAAGTTGAAAGTTGAAAGTTTAAAGTTTAAAGTTTAAAGTTTAAAGTTAAAGAGGATTCCCGGACGAATCCGGCGGTTCCGTCCCGATTGCCGGGATTCGGGACGTGGTGAAGTCGGATTTTAAGGGGAAGAGAATCCGCATCATCCCATTTCCCGTTTTGTTTTCCAGCCTGATTTTATTATATTTTTAAACTAAAAAAAAATTCAGGAAAATATTCCAAGGAGACGGAACCCGAACACTATGAGCACCTATCCGTTCGCTGAAATCGAGAAGAAATGGCAGCAGATCTGGGAAGACCGGCATTGTCACGACACCGACATGTCGGATACCGCGAAGAAGCTGTATTGTCTGGTCATGTTCCTCTATCCGTCCGGGGACCGGCTGCATATCGGCCACTGGTGGAATTACGGCCCGACCGATACCTGGGCGCGTTTCAAGCGGATGCAGGGCTACAACGTCTTCGAGCCGATGGGATACGACGCCTTCGGGCTTCCCGCGGAGAATTACGCCATCCGGGCCGGCGTTCATCCGGCCGTCTCGACCGCCGAGAACATCCGAAACATCCGCGAACAGCTCAAATCCATGGGCGCGATGTACGACTGGTCCAAAGAGATCAACACCAGCGCCCCGGAATATTACCGGTGGACCCAGTGGCTTTTCCTCCTGTTCTACCGGAACGGTCTCGCGTACCGCAAGAAAGCGCCGGTCAACTGGTGCCCGTCGTGTGCGACCGTGCTGGCCAACGAGCAGGTGGTCGACGGCCGCTGCGAGCGGTGCGACACCGAGGTGTTCCAGAAAGACCTGGAACAATGGTTCTTCCGGATCACGGCGTACGCAGACAAACTGCTCGAAGGACTCGACCGGATCGACTGGCCCGAGAAGACCAAGATCATGCAGCGCAACTGGATCGGGCGCAGCGAGGGCGCGCGCATCCGTTTCCCAATGGCGAACAGCGACGTATCCATCGAAGTCTTCACGACCCGGCCGGATACACTCTGGGGAGTGACCTACATGGTGCTCGCGCCCGAACATCCCCTGGTCGCGGAATTGACGACGCCCGACCGGGCCAGGGACGTCGAAGCCTATGTGCGTCAGACGCGCAGGCTGACCGAGATCGACCGGCTGTCCGCCGAAAAGGAGAAGACGGGGGTGTTCACGGGAAGCTTTTGCGTCAATCCCGTCAACGGGGAAAAGGTGCCGATCTGGATCGCCGATTACGTCCTGGTCTCGTATGGCACCGGCGCGGTCATGGCCGTTCCCGGCCACGACACCCGGGATTTCGAATTCGCGGCGAAATTCGGCCTGCCGGTCCGCGAGGTGATCAGCCCGGACGGATCCGAACACGACACGCTCGATGCGGCGTATGTGGAGCCGGGAATCATGGTCCGTTCCGGTCCCTTCAGCGGAGAATCTTCCCAAACCGGTATGGCCGGGGTCATTGCGTATCTCGAGGAAAAAGACTGGGGCGGTGGCGAGGTGACGTACCGGCTGCGCGACTGGCTGATCTCGCGCCAGCGGTACTGGGGCGCGCCGATCCCCATCCTCTACTGCAAGGACTGCGGCGCCGTCCCCGTCCCCGAAGATCGGCTGCCCGTGACGCTGCCTGAAAAAGTGGATTTCAGGGGCGCCGGCGAGTCGCCTCTGGCCACCAACGCCGAATGGCTGCACACCTCCTGCCCGGCGTGCGGCGGACCGGCCAGACGGGAGGCCGACACCATGGATACCTTCGTGTGCTCGTCCTGGTATTATCTCAGGTATCCGAATCCCGGCCTGGATACCGCCGCATTCGATTCCGGACTCGTCAACCGGTGGCTTCCTGTCGACCAGTACGTTGGCGGGGCGGAACACGCGGTCATGCACCTGCTCTACGCCCGGTTCTTCACCAAGGCGCTGCACGACCTCGGATACGTGAATTTCGACGAACCCTTTTCCCGGCTCGTGCATCAGGGGGTGATCACGAACGCCGGCGCAAAAATGTCCAAATCCCGTGGCAATGTCATCAATCCCGACTCCTACATCCGGGATTACGGTTCGGACGTCTTCCGCATGTACCTGATGTTCATGGGCGCGTACACGGAGGGTGGCGACTGGTCGGACGAGGGCATTCACGGCATGAACCGGTTCGTGCACCGGGTTTGGCGGCTGATCGAAATGCTCGCCGAGGCTCCCCCGACCGGCGACGAATCCCGGGATATCACGGAGGTGGACCGGGTGAGGCATCAGTCCGTTAAAATGCTGACGGCGGATCTGGAACGCTTCCAGTTTAATACGTGTATCAGCCGGATCATGGAACTCGTCAACGCGATGTATCTATACATCCAGAATATCCCGCACGACAGTCAGAACCGGACCGTCCTGTTCGACATCCGGGATTGTCTGATCCGGATTCTCGCGCCGTTCGCGCCGCATCTGGGGGAGGAGTTGTGGGAAAAGACCGGCCATGAGGGCGGCGTGTTCGAGGCGCCATGGCCGGATTGGGATCCCGAGAAACTGAAATCCCGTTTCGTCACGATGGTGATCCAGATCAACGGCAAGCTGCGCGGCCAGATCGAGATCGAAGCCGATTCGGACGATGAGGCGGTCCGGGAGGCGGCCCTGTCCGATCCCAGGACCCGGAACCAGACAGACGGCAAAGAAATCGTCAAGGTGGTGGTGGTGAAAAACAAACTCGTGAGTCTGGTCGTAAGATAGAGACGGCACGGGGGTAAAAAGTGGGTTGAGATTCAAGGTTAACAAATTTAGGAAGCGAAATTCAAGATTAGAGAAACCGTTTTATTCGAGGAGGCGTACCATGTGTAAGAAATGTCTGTTTCTGGGAATGGTTCTTGTTCTCGGCGGCCGGGTTCTGGCGCAGAACGCGAAGGTTCTTGAATTCGAGGTGGGGTACCTGAATCCGAAAGACATCAAAGGCGGGATGATCTACAGCGGCAAATACGGGCTCGTGGTGGATGAACGGGTCGACATCAGCCTGGGACTCGATTTTTTTCATTCCTCCTACACCGAAGAAACGACGGTGGAATTCGGAGAAACGGGGCGGGTCGGTTATGAAACACGGGTGCGGGCGCTGGATTATTCCGCCTATTTGCTCCCCCTTTCCATCAACGCGACCGTACGGTTTCCCCTGGAGCCCCCGCTCGGCCTGTTCGCCGGGGCCGGTTTCGCCTATCAGTTCCTCTTCAGCAAGGTCAAGAACTATCAGGAAGATCTGTCCGAGACCCAGCGGTTCCGCGGCACGGGCTGGATATTCCGGGGTGGCATCGAATACAGCCTCGGCAGCCGGTCCTCCCTGATCGCCGAGGCATTTTATGATCTCGGCAAGGTGTCCCGGAATCTCGACAAGACCCCCGACGGCCTGCCTCGCTGGGACGAGGTCAACCTGGGCGGATTCGGGTTCCGGGGCGGGCTGAAGGTGGAACTGTACCGGTATTAGTCAGTTGGAAAGGCAGGCAATCGGAAAATTTGGAATTCCAGGGTTTCTCACAATGCGGCGCGTGGAGCCGGCGAAACCGGGATCCGGAGGGAAGCAGCGGGGGAACCGGAAAATAAATTACGGCGGATATCGTCCCGCCGGTGAGTGACGGAGCGTGATGTATACCTATCAACGCATGCGATGGGGAGTGGGCGGGGGGATGACGGAGACGGTCAAGAAGCTGATGATCGCGAACGGTGTGCTGTTCGTGATACAGATGTTTACCGGACCGTCCCTGATCGCCCTTCTCGGACTTGTGCCCCGGCTGGCCTGGTCACGTTTCTTTCTCTGGCAATTCGTGACCTATCTGTTCCTCCACGGGGGATTCCTGCATCTGGCCCTCAATATGTACGCGCTGTTTGTATTCGGCAGCGAGGTCGAACGGATGTGGGGACCGCGGGCGTTTCTCCGGTACTACCTGATCACCGGGATCGGCGCCGGTCTGTTGCACACGCTGATAACACCCTTTTCCATGACCCCGACCATCGGGGCATCCGGCGCGGTGGCGGGCGTTCTGGTGGCCTTCGCCCTGATGTTTCCCAATCGGGAGATTACCCTCCTGCTCTTCTTCATCCTGCCCGTACGCCTTCGGGCGCGCACCCTGGCCGTCGGGTATGCGCTGATCTCCGTGTTGAGCGGTGTGGCCGGCAGCCCGGACGGAATCGCCCATTTCGCCCATCTCGGAGGCATGCTGGTTGGATATCTGTTTCTCAGACGGGGCGGGAGCCTCGAATCATTGAAATCCTGTCTCCACCGGTGGCGGCGTACGCGTCACATGCGGGTGGCCCGGGAGGCGGACCGGCTTCGCAGCCTGGCCGATGCGATTCTCGACAAGGCCAACGCCGTGGGATTCGAGAACCTGACGCGGGATGAGCGGCTCATTCTGAAACGGGCCGCCCGGGTGTTGAAAAACGAAGACAAATACGGACGGCACGGGTAAAGAATGGGCGCGCAATTTCTTTTTCGAATGTCGCCCCGTCCGGGCGTCCTGATCCTGTTTTTTCTGCTCACGGCCGGGTGGGTCCCGGCGCAGGCGCAGATTCGTCTGGAGGGACTGGCGGATCATCCCGAAGCCTCGGTTCCCTCCATCGAACGCGAAAACATCCTTTACATGGATGTGGTTTCTTTTTTCCGACTGCTCGGCCACACCTATTTTTCCAGTCCCGAGAACCAGAAGACCGTCATCCGGGTGGGAACCCGGGTGGTGGCGGTGACCCCGTTGAATCCCTTTGTAGCGGTCGGTGATTCGGTTTTTCAAATGGCCTTTCCCACGATCCGGGAATCCGAAAAGGTCTACGCGCCCGTGGCACACTTCCTCGATCTCATTCAGGGGATCCTGCCCGACAGGATACACTTTGATCCCAAAGCACGGCGTCTTCAGGTCATCCGCTCCCCCTTCAATGTGACGGGGATCGTCATCGAGGAGAAAGACAACGGCACGCTGATCCGTATTTTCACCACCGAATCCTTCAAGCTTCAGGATGTGTCTCATTTCATCCGTCAGGAATGGCTCAACGTGACCCTGCTCGGGGCGCGGGTCGATTCGGCACGCATCGCGTCTATGCCGGTTTCAGCCATCATCAAACAGATTGTCCCCTTCCAATACCGGAATTCGGTCCAGCTTTCCTTTTTGCTCGACCGCAAGGTGCTCGATACCAAGGTCTATGTCCAGCCGAACGAGATCATGATTTCCCTGCGCAGCTCGAAGTCGATTCTGTCCGGCGCTCAGGATGCGCTGGATGAGTCGAAGAAACGCTGGCGTATCGACCGGATCATCATCGATCCGGGCCACGGGGGGCGCGATCCGGGCGCCGTGGGGAGTGCCGGACTTTATGAGAAAGAGGTGAACCTGGATATCGCCCTGCGGCTCCGACGGCTGATCGAGAGAAATCTGGGCGTCGGGGTTCTCATGACCCGGGACAGCGACGATCAGTTCGTGCCCCTCGAAGAACGTACCCGGTTCGCCAACGCGAACGACGGCAAGCTGTTCATCAGCATTCACGCTAATTCCAATCGACAGAAATCCGTCCGGGGCGTGTCGGCCTATATCCTCGGTATGCACAGGACCGAACAGGCCCTGGCCGTGGCCGAGAAAGAGAACTCCGTGATTCAGCTCGAGGAATCTCAGGCCGCCTACAAGGAGATGCAGGATGCGGCGCATATCCTGAACGCCATCGCGCAGAGCGCCTATCTGCAGGAAAGCGAGGAGCTGGCGCGACTGGTGACCCAGAATATTTCGAACATGGCCAAGATTCCCAATCAGGGCGTTCATCAGGCGGGCCTCTACGTGCTGATGGGGGCCGCGATGCCGCGCATCCTCGTCGAGACGGCCTATCTGTCCAACGCCTGGGAGGAAAAACTGCTCAGGCGGAGGGATTTCAGACAGACGGTGGCCGAGGCGATTTATGAAAGCGTGAGGGTCTTCAAGGAGAAACGGGAGGCGGAGACCGGATGAGGCATGCGGGACGGCCATCCGGAAATCCTGAAAAGCCGTGACGAGGAAAAGCCGTGACGCGTAACACGTGACGCGTGACGAGCAGAAAGCAGAAAGCAGAAAGCAGAAAGCAGAAAGCAGAAAGCAGGGAAGGTACCCTGTCCTGAACTAAGCGGAAGGCAGGGCATAAGAGTTCCACAATTTTTCATGCAGATCGAAACGGACACCAACCGGTAACGGTACGGCAGGGATCATGAATAAGGACGGTGATTCTGGGTGATGCGAGGCCCATCGGGCTGTTTGATTCGGGCGTGGGCGGCCTGACCGTCGTCCGCGAGGTCATGAAGGTCATGCCCGGCGAACGGATCATCTATTTCGGAGACACGGCCCGGGTGCCCTACGGGACCAAGTCATCCCGCGTCGTGCAGGGATTCGCACTTCAGGATGCGCGCCTCCTGATGCAATACGATGTCAAACTCATCGTCGTGGCCTGTCATACGGCCTCTGCGGTGGCACGCGACCTGCTCGGGAAGACGCTCCCCCTGCCTGTTCTCGGGGTGATCGAACCGGGCGTCCGGGCGGCGCTCAGGGCGACCCGCAACGGACGGATCGGCGTGATCGGCACACGGGGGACCATTTCGAGCGGTACCTATCGCAGGCTGATCGCGGCGGCCGATCCGGAAATCCGTGCCTATGGCAGGCCCTGTCCGCTTTTCGTGCCCCTCGCCGAGGAGGGATGGGTGGACGGCTCCGTTACGCGTGAAGTCGCGCGCACCTATCTCGCACCCCTCGTCCGGCGAAAAGTCGACACCCTCATTCTGGGATGCACGCATTACCCGTTGCTCAAGGAGATCATCCGCTCCGTGATGGGGCCGGATATCCGTCTGATCGATTCGGCGGAGGAGACCGCCGGGGCCATACTCCGGACACTCCGCGACCGGGGGATCGAGAACCTGTCCGGATCCAGACCGGAACACCGGTTCATGGTCAGCGACATCCCCCATCAGTTCAGGAGAGTGGGAGAACGTTTCCTCGGCTGCCGTCTGGAGTCGCTTTCCCGGATCGACCTCGATTCGGTGGTTCCGTGATGCCGGTTCCGGCAGTTCGCGGTTGTCCATACCTCCTTTCCGGTTAGCCTGTTCCGAATCCCTGACGGTGCGACGGCCATTGCGGCCCGGACGGCTTTTCGTTTCCGGGTTCCCCCGAAAATCCCGAAAAGGACAAAAATGTCTTGCAAAATGGGCGTGAAAAGGCTAAATTGAAACCTTGAAATCATGAATTTATCCAGGTTTGATCTGTCCGGCCGGATGCCGCGCTCCCTGATCCGAATCGTTACACCGCCATTCCCCGGGGAGCGTGTTTTGTGAGGATCGGAGATCAACGTGATATAATGAATCGTTTTTGAGGAGAAACACATGCGCGGAAAGCTGGTCGCGAGGACCGTCATTATTATCCTGCTTCTGTTGTGGGCCCTGTATGCCCTGTATCCCTCCCTGCAACTTCAGATGATGAAGCCCGAGGAGAGGAACAGGCTCGAATCCGAGGGCAAGATGGATCACCTCATCCGGAAGGCCATCAATCTCGGACTCGACCTGAAGGGGGGCATGTATCTGACACTCGAGGTGGATCTTCCCAATCTCATCGAGAGTCTCGCATCCAACAAGGACGCGACGTTCGACACCCTGATGGAGAGGACCCGGCAGCAGATGAATATCCGGAGCGAATCGTATCTCATGCTGCTCAGACAGAATTTCGACGAGGCGCGGATTCCCTTGCACCGATACTGGGGCGAACGGGGAGACAACAATGAACGGATCATGACCTATCTCGAGAGACAGGCCAGAGACGCGATGGATGTGACGCTGCAGAAACTGACCAACCGAATCGATCAGTTCGGGGTCTCTGAACCGACCATTCAGAAGGTCGGCGGCCGCCGGATCCTCATCCAGCTGCCCGGCGTCACGAATCCCGAACAGGCCAAGGCCCTCATCGGCAAGACGGCGATGCTCGAGTGGCGGATGCTGAAGGATCCCATGATCTTCACGCAGACCATCGAGAGGATCGACAGGACGCTGGCCAGGGAACGCGGGGTGGCCGTGACCGAACCCGATCCGGAAAGTGAAGAGCCGACGCATACGGCGGAAGCCAAACCCGGAGACAGTGAGGACGCCGCGCTGAGCGTGAGCGAGCTGTTCGGCGAGGAACCGGTGCCCACTCCTGCTGAAACCAAACCGGGAGACACCACCCTCATCGTCGACCGGAACCTGTTCGAGGAAAATCCCTTCATCGCCCTGCTGCGCAGCACGCCGGGAACGCATCACCGCGTCAGCGCGCCGATCGAAAACAGACAGGCGATCGACCGGATCCTCGCACGCGAAGACATTCAGCGCCTGATCCCGGCGGATTCGGATTTCCTCTGGTCCTCCGAATCCTTCCGGATCGCGGATAAGGAATACCTGGGACTCTATCTCGTCCGAAAAGAAGCCGAGCTGACCGGCCGGTATCTGACCGATGCGCAGGTGCAACTGGGCCAGGACGTCCAGAGCAGCGGCATGCCCGAGGTCAATTTCCGACTCAACCGCGAGGGCGCCCGGATATTCTCCCGTGTGACCGGGGCAAATATCGGCAAACCGCTCGCCATCGTGCTCGACGGCAAGGTGGTCACCGCCCCGACGATTCAGAGCAAGATTCCCACCGGAAGCGGCCGTATCACTGGCATCGGGTCATTCAACGAGGCCAACACGATCGCGATCGTCCTGCGCGTCGGTTCGCTGCCCACGGAGGTGCGCATCATCGAAGAACGGACCGTGGGCGCGGCGCTCGGCCAGGATTCCATCAACGCCGGAAAGTTTTCAGCAATCGTGGGGTTCGGACTGGTTATCCTGTTTGTGATCATCTATTATAAACTCTCGGGACTGGTCGCCTCTTTCGCCCTGATCCTGAACCTCGTCCTGCTCATGGCCGTGCTGGCCCAGTTCCGCTTCACCCTGACGCTGCCGGGCATCGCGGGCATCGTGCTCACGATCGGTATGGCCGTGGACGCCAACGTGCTGGTGTTTGAGCGCATCCGGGAGGAACTGCGCACCGGGAAAACCGTGCGCGCCGCCATCGAGGCCGGTTACGGCCGCGCCTTCCTGACGATCATCGACGCAAACCTCACCACGCTGCTCACCGCCCTGGTCCTGTATCAGTTCGGCACGGGCCCGATCCGGGGTTTTGCGGTCACGCTGTCGATCGGCATCGTCGTCAGCCTCTTCACGGCGCTCGTGGTTACACGCACGATTTTCGATCACATCACCGCACGGAGGACACTGACCCGGCTCAGCATCTGATGCGAAGGGTATCCATTCGAAAGGGACCACCATGGAGTTTTTAAAGTCAACCAATATTGATTTTCTCTCAAGAAGGCGTTTCGCCTATGTGATTTCGTCCGCCCTGATCGTGATCGGCTTCGTGTCCCTGATCCTGCACGGCGGCCCCAATTACGGAATCGATTTCAAGGGGGGGACGTCCATCATATTCCGGTTTCACGATCCGGTGACGACCGCCGATATCCGGGAAGCCCTGACGCCTGCGGCTCTGGGCAGGAGCGAGATCAAGACCTTCGGGGCGGAGAACGAATACGTGATCTATGTCGAACAGCAGGAGGAGGCCAGCGCCTCCGACATGGTCGAGAAGGTCGAGGCCGCGATCAGCACCGCCTTCCCCGAAGGGCGATACGATATTCTTCAGGAAGAGACTGTCGGGCCCAAAATCGGGAGGGAACTCCGCGGGTCCGCGATCAAGGCGATGGTTTTCGCGCTGCTGCTTATCCTGATCTATATCAGCATGCGGTTCGAATTCGTATTCGCCGTCGGTGCCGTGGCGGCGCTTTTCCATGATGTCCTCATCACGCTGGGTATCTTCAGCCTGTTCAATTTCGAGGTGTCCCTGAAGGAAATCGCGGCGTTCCTCACGCTCATCGGGTATTCCCTGAACGACACCATCGTGGTCTATGACCGGATCCGCGAAAACCTCAAAGTCATGCGCTCGGAGGAGCTCCCGAATCTCATCAACCGCAGCATCAACCAGGTGCTCAGCCGTACGGCGATCACCAGCGTGACGACCTTCATCGTCGTCCTGATCCTGTACCTCTTCGGCGGCGAGGTGCTCAAGGGTTTCGCTTTCGTCATGGTTGTGGGCGTGATCGTCGGAACCTATTCCTCGATTTTCGTGGCCAGTCCCCTGATCGTCGAATGGCAGAACAGGCACGGCGGCAAACAACAGCTGCGCATGGCGAAGAAGAAACGGTAAACTTCATCGTAGAACCGATGTGAGGAAAACATGGATTTCAAACTGCGCGAATCCGGCGATGTGACCGTGATCCGGCTGAATGGGGACATGGTCGGCGGGCCGGATGCCACCGGCCTGTCCGAAAAACTGCATGAACTCCTCGAGGCCGGCCGGAAAAAGATCCTGATCGACATGGAATGTGTCCGCTGGATGAACAGCTCCGGACTCGGCATCCTCATCGGCGCGGTCACCACCGTGCGCAACCACGGAGGCGAACTGAAGCTGCTCCGGCTCGGACCCAAACCCGGCCAGCTCCTCAAAATCACCCGTCTCGACCGTATTTTTGAATTTTTCGACAACGAGGAACTTGCCCTTGACAGTTTTTAATCCGGACGCACGTGTTCAACTGGTGCTCGGCACCCAGTGGGGGGATGAGGGAAAGGGGAAAATCGTCGATCTCCTCGGCGAACAGCACGACGTGGTCGCCCGTTTCCAGGGCGGTCCGAATGCGGGACATACCGTACAAATTGAGGGCGAACAATTCATCCTGCATCATATTCCTTCCGGCATCCTGCACGACCATACAATCTGCGTCATCGGAAACGGCATGGTCGTCGATCCCGAAACCATCCTGACCGAAATCGAAGAACTCGAGGACAGGGGATTCGAGGTTTGCGGGCGTCTTCTGATCAGTGAAAACGCGCATCTCATCCTGCCTTATCACAAGATCATCGACAAGGCCTCCGAAGGCTTCAAGGAGGATGCAAAAATCGGAACCACCGGATGCGGCATCGGGCCGGCCTATGCCGACAAGATCCGGCGGGAAGGCTTCCGCGCGGGCGACCTGCTGACCCGTGACTGGGAGGCGCGTCTGCGCGAGAAAGTGCGGATCAACAACCTGGTTCTGGAACGGGTATACGGCGAGCCTCCCGTAGACGCCGAAGATGTGATCGGGCTCCTCCTGCGGTTCATGGACCGGCTGTCCGCTTCCATTGCCGATACGATGCACTACATGCAGGCCTGCCTGCGGGAAAAGAAACGGATTCTCCTCGAAGGGGCCCAGGGCACCCTGCTCGACATCGATTTCGGGACCTATCCATTCGTGACTTCGTCCAACACCACCATCGGCGGCGTCTCGACCGGGCTGGGAATCGCCCCGCAGCGCATCGACCACACGCTCGGCATCCTCAAGGCGTATACGACGCGGGTGGGGAACGGCCCCTTCCCGACCGAGCTGGCCGGCGACTTCGGAGACCGCCTGCGCGAGATGGGCGGGGAATACGGCGCGACCACCGGACGGCCCCGGCGGTGCGGCTGGCTCGATCTGGTCGCGGCAAAATACGCCGTCCAGCTGAACGGTGTCGATTCGTTATGCATCACCAAACTCGACGTGCTCGACACCCTGGATGAAATCCGGATCTGCACGGCGTATGATGTTCAGGGAGACCGGACCGGGGAATTCCCGGTTTCCGGTGAGAAGCTGGAATCCGTCCGCCCCGTCTACGAGACGGTTCCGGGCTGGAAGACGCGGATTTCCTCTCTCACCGCTTACGGGGATCTGCCGGATGCCGCGCGGGCCTATCTCGACCGGATTTCGGATCTCCTCGGCATTCCGGTGCGCATCGTATCGGTGGGCGCCGGACGGGAACAGACGATTATTCTTTGAAAAGGGGTTGACATTCCCTTCAAAAATGATTATCATGTACGGCAATTTTTGAGGGTGTAGCTCAGCTGGTAGAGCAACGGCCTTTTAAGCCGTGGGTCCTGGGTTCGAGTCCCAGCACCCTCACAGCGTTTGAGCCCCCGACCTGAGAGAAAATCGAGGCGGGGGCTTCGTGTTTTCGGATCCGGGGCGTAGAACCCAGGAACCGGAAAACGATCTAAAAAACCCCCCGATTATTCTCTTGACAATGATTATTAAAATCCAGATATTATTGAAATTAAGATCCAGTTTTCACGGTCTGATCCGTACCCTGAAAAAACCGATCCGGAGGCGCGTTATGCAGTGCACGATTTCCCCGACAGGTTTCACGATCCGGCTGAAGGCGGTTCTGTTCGTCATGCCGTGTCTGTTTCTGATCATCCCCCCTGCGCGTGCGCAAACTCAATCCATCCAGGCGGTCATCGACGCGTCGGTCACCCATGCACCCATTTCGAAGTACGTATACGGACAGTTCATCGAGCATATCGGTGACATTGTCAACCGGGGTCTCTGGGCGGAAATGCTGGACGACCGGAAGTTCTATCATCCCGTGTCCGGTAAGGATCACCCACCTGTTCAGGGCCGGAGACAGGCCGCACGCCGCTGGAGCGTCGTGGGACAGCCCGGCCACATCCACATGGATCGGAGCTTCGCCTTCACCGGAAGGCACAGTCCCCGCATCACCCTGGATGAGCGGCAGCCCCGCGGGATCGCACAACCGGGCCTGGCCCTGAAAGCGGATGTTGCCTATACAGGAAGGATTGTCCTGTCCGCGGATCAGGATGTCCGGGTGAGGGTGAGCCTGATCCGGGGTGAGGGAGGGAAGAACCGGCAGACGATGACACTGAATGTCTTGAAAGGCCCGTACGAGACATATGATTTCCATATCACGTCAAGTTCTGGGGTATCGGCAACGAGGCATGGGGTTCCTGGCAGATGGGCGCCATGGCGCTTGATCAGTT
>OMKS01000088.1_pt1 | contig 76885 bp, 62 predicted proteins | sample 1674721 | NCBI WGS metagenome assembly OMKS01 (sample SAMN06264996, study PRJEB25208) | sediment metagenome | isolation source: hot spring sediment | place: USA: California | collected 2014-09-02 | reverse complement strand
GATTTTTTCCCCTCTCTTTGCTGAAAAAATATTGATGTCATCCTCACCGAAAGTTGCATTTATTGGTTGAATTTAGGTCACTAATATTTCGGGCAATGATAAAAATGTTGTGCTTTGTGCCGGATAGCAACTAATATCAAATAGTTGATTATTGTCGCTGGGATTGATAATCTGAAATATTTCTGAAATCGGATCTCGGCCATACCAAGTTGCACACAATTCCCAAGCAGTTTTTTTTGCCAAAAAATGAACTAATTTTGCAATACAATAAGCAAAAAACATGATTAAGAAGAAAAACCTATACTGCATTATCATGGCGGGTGGCATTGGAAGTCGCTTTTGGCCGCTTAGCCGTGTTGATAAACCAAAGCAATTTATCGATATACTAGGCACTGGGAAATCGCTCCTACAGCAGACATTTGACAGGATGAGCCGGGTTTGCCCTCACGAAAACATACTGATTGTAACCAGTAGCGCATACAGTTCATTGGTTAATGAGCAAATACCCAATTTATTACCGGGTCAGGTTTTGCTTGAACCTCTAAGAAGAAACACGGCCCCCTGCATTGCATATGCCACATACAAGATTAAACAGAAAAACCCTGATGCCATAGCCATTGTAGCACCTAGCGATCATCTTATTCTTAATGAAGATATTTTTCTCGATACCATTTTAAAAGCCGCCGAATTTGCCTCGAATAGCAATGCGCTGATTACACTGGGCATACGGCCAAGCAGGCCTGAAACTGGTTACGGATACATTCAGGTAGGGAAGCCCGTTAAGGAGATTACCTCGTTATTTAGAGTTAAGACATTTACTGAGAAGCCAAATCTGGAACTTGCACAAAAGTTTTTGGAAAGCGGTGAGTTTTTCTGGAACTCAGGCCTGTTTATCTGGAGCATTGCCTCCATTTCAGAGGCTCTCGAAAGCCATCTACCTGAGGTAAACAGTTTGTTTAAGGAACTATTACCCGTATATGGCACCGGAAAAGAAACCGAAGCAATTGCTACAGCATATTCCGAGTGTAGAAATATTTCCATTGACTACGGTGTAATGGAAAAAGCTGATAATGTTTACGTTTTTTGTTCCGAGTTCGGCTGGTCCGATTTGGGAACCTGGGGCTCGCTATACACCCACTTACCACACGACCCACACGGAAATGCGGCCATTGCTCAGCAGCTAATGCTGTACCAAACCAGCAACTCCATTTTTAATATTCCCAAAACTAAACTTGCCGTAATTCAAGGTTTGGACGATTATATTGTAGTTGACACCAAGGACGTTCTCCTTATTTGCAAAAAGCAGGATGAGCATCAAATACGAAATTTTGTGAACGATGTTTTAATGAACAAAAAGGACTTTGCTTAGCCCTTTCAGGTTAACTTCATAAAAAAGGCCGTCGATTAGTCGACGGCCCTTAAATTTTGCGTAAATTCTAGTACTCCCACAAGTCGTGTTCAAAGTTGAAAATTTCAGTTTTTAATCTTTCCGATTCAAGCAATGTTCCCAAACCAGTAAAAGTGTACTCATAAATTGCCCTGTTATCCCAAACATTAGAAATTCTGATGATGTATGAATCAAATTTTCGTTTCCAGAAAAGATCGTCGAATGAAATACGCTGAGCATCGTTAAAATTGTTATATGCATCGGTATTAGCTAGGACACTTCTTGCTTCGGGGAAATAAATCCAAAAGGTTTGAATCCTGCTAAGTGTCCCTATTGCTTCCTCTTCGTCTTCTACATAACGGTAATCCATACGGTGCAGAATAGGGCATATTCCTATAATTCGAACCTCCATAACCGAGCGCTGCTTATCAAAGAACCAGTCTTCCTTTACCAATAACTCTTTAATATCACCCCAACGTACTTCACCTTTTACAGTTACCACTACCTCACGACCATCCTCGTCAAGTTGAGTTTGCTCTTTGTCTTCAGCTCCAAGTTGTTTTAAAACTTGTTCGTACGATAAGCGTGTGGTAAATTCATCATCAACAGGATCGAAAGCATTTATTTCATTGTACTTAATGGCACGCACTAAACGCTGAACTAAACTTTCCCTATCCTGCATCAATTCGGTTGGATAATAAAGGGGATAGTTCATCTTTTGCCGTAAGTCAATAATTCTCCAAATACGTTTTGACCATAATACATCCGATTCCCTAACATATTGATAGGGAATAGGGACACGGGCTGGTGTTGTTTCACGGGTGTAAAAGCCATCGCGTTCTAAACTTTCTTTTCTGTCCTGTGCTTTTGATGCAAAGGAGGTAAGCAAAATTACAACAGAGAACAGTATAATGCTTTTCATGGCAGTATATTATCTTATCTTTAAAACCAAATCGTACAAATCAACAACCTCGCCACTGGGCCCAACTGCCTTAACATCAGTTATAGCAACCTGGCTACCAGAACGAAGAGATGCAATTATACGCTTTTGTTCATCGGTGAATCGTGAAGTCTTTGATTCCTTTTCCTGTAAAAAACCACCAACTGTTGCTGAAACCTTAAAGCTTATAACCCTAAATTTAAGATCGAAATCAAAGTCCCGAGGCATTTCAGCAACAACACCAAGTGAAGCTTCCAGTTCGTTTTTGTTAACAACCCTTCCGGTTACACCAAGTACCTTAGGTGAAGGGGAAGGAACTTTCTTCACCCTAAATTTTTTAGTACCCATAGAAACCTTTCGTCTCCCTTCAGTTTCGGAATAAACTGTAATATCAACTGTAGGTACGCCAGATCCTGGTAGTGCAATATAACTACCCATACCTACACGTTTTATGCTTCCACGGCTGATAGTGGCCGATATTTTATCGGGGGCAAATCCAGGAACTGAAATCTCTATAGGGTTTTCTACACCCAGGTAAAGCACATTCATCTTAATAGGAGCAATTACCACGTTTGGTGGCATTACTGTATAGGAATGCTTAAACGGACGGCGTACAATTGTCCCATCGGGCCCTTTCATCTCAATTAAACCTTGCCAGTTAACAACGCCTGTTGAAGTAGCTTTACGGGTCAGGACAGCTCTACCGTATTTATTTACAGGCACTTCTTCGGTATTACCAATTGGACGGTAATCGTAGCCATTGATTGCACTATTGAATACAGAATCGTAACGGCAAAGGTAAACTTTTGGTACCTGAGTGGTATCGGAAGCTGCAAGAAATATCTCGGCACGGAACTCGCTCCCCTGAAATATAATATTGGAACTAGGGATAACCGTGGCAAATAGTTTGTTAAATTTAAATTCTGATGCTCCAATGCTTCCCATCAAGTAATTCAGGATTTCAGCTTCCACATTAAGTATATCAACCTGAACCTTGGTAAGCTGGGGGATTACAGCAATCAAAGGAATATGTTCAAATCGAGCACTCTCCCAGGTATTGTGGGTTCCATCTTCCTTAACGGGAGGATCATCGGTATTAAGTATACCTTCTATTGATTCGACCAATTCCGGAGCTCTATCCTTATCGATTAAGCTAACAACATACTCTCTAAATTCTTCTAACTTTCTCTTTAACACCTTAGCCTTGCCACTACCCTCAAATCCGATGAGTATTGTAGCCGCTTTATCAAGATCACTTTTCCCTTGAATAAGTTCTGTAATAATTTCACCATTCTGAATGGCAGGAGTATCTTTGCCTTCCGATGACTTTACGATTTCAATCTTTAAATCCTGAACATACTGCATTATCTCACTGGCTTTTTGCTGGATCTGATCAACTTTCTGTTTATAAGGTCCAACTTTAACAGGATTTATGCTGTATGCCGCAGCAAACTCATCGTAAAGTTTTTTGTTTTTAAGTCGGTAGTTCTCCGTGGTTCTCGATAGACCATTGTCAACTAAAACAAAGGCCTCCAGAACCTCAGAGGATACATTTAACGCAAGCATAGCTGTCAGCACGAGGTACATCATGCCAATCATCTTTTGCCTGGGAGTCTCTTTTCCGTGTGACATAAAACTATCTTAAGCTGTAAAATGCTAAACTGCTACTTTCCATTTGATAAGGCATTGATTGCTGTTAGCATGTTGCCGTACACATTATTAAGAGCAGCCACATTGCTATTTAACTTCTCAACTGCCAACCTGAACTTTTCAGTCTCTTCAATGGTGAAATTAAGTTTTTTAACCATACCATCTACTCCCTGGTAAACCTTTTCAGCATCTTTGAGTCTTTGGCTGGTTTCCTGCAGATGCAGTTCATGCGCTGCATTCAGAGCAGCCATATTCTTGTTCAGACGTTCAAGCTGTTCCTTATAATTTGTACTGCCATTGGTAATGATATTTCCGTTCAACTGCATTGCGTCAGCTAACTGTTGGTAGGTTGTAGCAACCTGCGATGCTGTTTGCTTGTAAGTGTTAGCCAACTCATCGGCCGAAACTTTTAGATTATCGGCAACCGATTCTGCGGAACCAACTATTCGTTCGCTTACCTTTTGTCCTGCATTAGTAAGTTCGGCCTCCAGGTTCTTAACTGATTGGTTTACACCATCCATAAAGTTTTTGCCGCTTTCGGACATAACACTTGCAGCTTGTTGAATATTTTGGTTTAAAACATTAATTGACTCATTGAGAGCTTGCCCGCTCTGAGAGTAGTTTTGGGTAAATGTTCCAACACTCTCCGATGCTTTTGTCAATTTTTCGTTGAAATCCTTAACAACGGTTACTGAGTTGGAAATATCGGCAATTTTACTTGATGCTTCACTGAGTTTATTGAGTCCTGCGCCTACTTTATCAAATAAAGCAGGGCTGATTTCGGCATTTTCAAGCATTTTGTTGAATTTCTCGGTAAAAATAAGAGCACCAGGAACACCTGCTGCAACAGTTTGTGAAACAGGAGCTGCGGTTACAGGAGCAGATGCACGAGTTGATGCAGGAGCAGCGACAGCAGAACCAGCAGGTAATGACGCCAGCACAGAAGTAATAATTTGTTGAACATCCTCAGCAGAAAGGCCTTGGTTTCTGGAACGTCGATATCCTGAAATTTCCTCTTCATCGGACATTCCAGTTAACTCAGGGTATACAAGCGTCCAGTCCACCTCCTCGTGAATTGGCTCAAAAGCGGAGAAGAAGAATATTATGGATTCCGTACCCATCCCTAGGAAAAGCATGGTACCGGCACCTTTCAGGTGAAGAATTTTGAAAAGTGCACCAAGAATTACCACCGAAGCACCCCATCCGTAAAGGTACTTCATAAAGGTTTTCCATTTCCTGGATGTTACAATTTCTTCTATGCTAATCTTCATAACTGTAAAGTTTTCAAAAGTAAAATACACCGTTTCTAATTAGCCCCGAGATAAGAACGAACACAACGGAAACCAATATAAGACTTGGCTGAGTCCTGATACTCATAGGTACGTGAACCAACCTGAAGGAAGTAACTGATATCTTTCCACGAACCACCACGAACCACCTTTCGCTTTAGTGCTGGTAAATCAGATGGTTTTGCGTTATACTTATAATCGGGGTTCATATCGTGAATAAAAGAGTAAGCGCTTTCATCATAGGCGTTGGATGTCCACTCAGCAACGTTTCCGGCCATATCGTATAGTCCATAATCGTTTGGTTCGTATGTGCCAACAGGGAGTGGAATTAACCCGCCGTCGTCAACGTAGTTTCCACGGAGAGGTTTGAAATTGGCAAGGAAGCAACCTTCCAAGTTGCGGGTGTAAGGCCCCCCCCATGGGTACATGCTGTGATTCAGATTGCCACGGGCAGCATACTCCCACTCAGCTTCGATAGGTAGGCGGTAATCCTGAATGGTAATTCCCCTAGGGGCAAGAAACTTATTGAGTGTTTGAGTTCTCCAAATACAGAAAGCTGTGGCCTGCTTCCAGGTAACACCAACTACTGGATAATTGTCGAAAGCTGGATGCCAGAAGTAACTATTAGTATAGGGTTCGTTAAATGCATAGGTAAAATCAGCTACCCAGCAAAGAGTATCGGGGTAAACATTTACCTTATCGCGCATGATAAAACTCTGGCGGTTATCAACCTTAACCTTCTCTCCTAGGCTATTTATAACCTCACCCTGGTCATAGCTGAGAGTTTCGTAGTTATAGCGGTTCCGTTTTTGAGCTGCTTGTTTAATATCAATCCAGTAGTACTCGAAGAACAGTTTACGGGTATCAATCTCTTTCCTTCCAAACAATTCATCCTCCTTGGAGTAGTAAAGTGCACCGAGGGCTTCGAGTTGCTCCTCATCCTCCATGTCAATTGGGATATCCCAGTTGAGAACAGGTGGATCCAGAGGATTACCAAATTGGTCCTCGGTTATTAGGAATTCGTCGTTTATTTCACCAAGCAAACGGCGTCCTATTGAGTCGCGTACATAGTAAACAAACTGCCGGTACTGGTTATTGGTAATTTCAGTTTGATCCATCCAGAAAGCATCAACCGAAACAGTTTTGGTTGGGGCATTAATTCCCCAGGCAACATCCTGGTCGTTGCTACCCAGCGTAAATGACCCCATGGGAATGAAAACCATACCCAGCGGTTGGGGCTCACTGAAACTTTTACGTCCTCGTACACCTGTTAACTCGCCAGTATTACCAGGTCCACAACCATAAAGTAAAAACGCCAAAATACCTATGGAGAGAAATTTTTTCATGAGGCATCGTTTATTAGGCAAATAACGTAATTTTTTCGTTCAATTGTAAAAAATTGTTACAAAAATCTCAAACTTTTATACTGTTGGGGTGGTTTTTCCTTTTTTAGCTGGAAATTATACCCCATGAAAAACTCGTGGGAACCGTTGTTGTACTTACTAATTTTACTTGTACTAAACTCATAAGCATACCCAAACTTAATACCATTAAAAAGTTCAAAACCAACCAATCCGGTAATTGCCTCACCCACACGGTAAGAAACGCCACCCCATACCTTTTTATTGTATCGGACAATGGAATTAAGCGATAATTTACTTGATTTTAAATCGCTATGAATAATTACCGATGGCTCAAACTGCCAGGTGGGGTTTGGGAAATTAACAACATACCCACCTGTTATATAGTACTGACGGGTATACCGTGCAGGCAATGCTGCCTTGTTAGTTTTGGTTTCGTTTAGATGCAGCGCTGAGAACCCAAAGAACATGAGCTCTGTATTATAGTATAGCCCTGCGCTAAGGTCGAAGTTGATTGAACTTTCCTTTTGGTCAGGGATTGCGTCATCGCCACCACCAACCGGAAAATTCCATTTTGGGTCGAGTTTATTATTTACAAACCCAGCACCAACACCAAATCCTAAATCGCCATTAATCAATTTAAACTTAAAGCGAGCAGCATAGGCAATGTTGATGCCAAGGTCGTTGTTAAACCCATAGCTATCGTTCAGGATACTCAACCCTACCCCGCTCTTGAATCCAAAGGGCGATATGGGAGCATTAATGCCTAAGGCATTGCTTAAGGGTGCGCCTTCGCCAAAACCGGCCCACTGGATACGGCTAATGGATCCAGCACTTATCATGTTGTTCTGACTTCCTGCGTATCCTGGATTAATTGTTAAGGGGTTAAAGAGTATTTGATTGAACTGAGGATCTTGCTGTCCGAACACAAACGACGACAGCAAAATGCTAAGTGTAGCAGCAAATAAACGTTTCCCAAATACTCTCATTGATAGTTTTTAAAATTAGTTTGCCTACTTGAACCGAAAAGTAAAGTAAGTAAAAATTTTGTATCTATACAAATTTATTAACAAAATATGTTAACAAAAGTAATAGTAATGCATTATACCCGCTTTGACTTGCTGGGGTTACCTTTTAAGCAGTTTTTTTTTGAACGTTCCAAAAAATAGGATTTAATGCAGAAAAGTGTTAGCCAATTGGTACCCGGTTAAATCAAATTTTTTGTGCTTTCTGAAACCACCGCAACCAACGTTGAGGGATCTCCCCGTTGCGTGCCTGGGTATAATCGGATGCATTACACCGTACTAATAATTTCCCCCGCAACAATTTCTTTTTATTATTTACGGGAAGCTCAAACCACCAATTTTCGGAAAGTTCACTTCTAAAAAATATCATTTCAACATTCTGCACTTCAGTGCTTACAACATACTTCTTATTATGGGGTAAGTTTTTGATGGGATTATCGGTTCTGCGATGCGAGACCCCTTCAATATAGTGCCAAAGCACCTGTGCAGCAAGCATAATGGTTTGTTCAGGTGCTTTAGATTTAAATCCGCAAATGCCAAAGAACTTACTATTCTGTCCAATGCCGGCATAACGGGAAAGCATACAAATCTCCTCAGCATAGAGTCCATTTGGATTAACAACTGATGTTCCAGGGGCATCGGAATCACGAACGGCTGCCATATCAATACTAACCAGATTAGCATCAGAAAGTGTGGGTTCGGCCTCGCGAATGTTACCGCGCAAGTTGCCTAGCCTAATGTAATCATGCTTACGGCGCAACACCTTTTGTAGGGTGTGCTGTGGAGTAAAATATCCCTGAATACCAATAAAACTTAAATCGAGCATTTTCTCATAGGGCTCATCCATTAATGTGTTAGCAAAGTTGTTGTGATGAAAATCGGTGAGGTTTCCATCCCAATCAATTTTACTGTCAATAATAGCCATTCGAATGAAGTTCTGGCATTGCTTCCAACCGGCATAAACCTTTGATAAGAATTCCTGTGAGCCACCTAAAAGAATGAGGTGTGACTTTGATTCGGCAATAATTGCCGAAATTGACTCCACAACTTGATACTGCTGGGCTAGCGTAAGAGTTGCAGGAATATTACCCGCATCAAACACTTTCCCCTTTGAATAAGGGATGGAACTAAGCCCCCACAGCATCTGACGTATGTTTGTTGCCGAATCAGTATCAATACCTACAATAAAAATATCACTCGGGCGAATAGGAGAATCGGGGTGGTCGTGTAGGTTTATCACTTGGTTGCCGAAACAATACTTTTTTTCTGCAAAAGGGTAAATGCCCGTTACATCGGAAGGTTCAAGGTATGCTATAAGTTCATTTGCCAGCATGAGGAAAACTATTTCTTTTTGGTGGTTTTTGTGCCTTTCTTGGCTGTAGTTTCCTTTTTTTCAGATTCTTCAATTATTTTAAAGCAGTCGTTATAGGTTAACTCCGCTACGATAGTTCCTTTGGGAATTTTATAATTGCTTTTACCTTTTGAAATATATGGTCCCCACCTGCCATTAAGCACCATAAGTTCAGGATCTTCAGTAAAGGTTTTAATTACCCTTTGTTTTTCTTTTAATCTACCCTCTTCAATAATCTCAATGGCTCTGTTTAAATGGACTGTTAAAGGGTTATCATCCTTTTTAAGTGAGTAAAACTTACCATCGTGGCGAACGTAAGGGCCAAAACGGCCAACGGCCACCACAACCTCTTTGCCTTCGAAATTGCCAAGGTTGCGTGGGAGTTTAAATAAGGTTAAAGCCTCCTCCAGGGTGATGGTTGAGATCAACTGCCCCTTCAACAAACTGGCATACTGAGGTTTTTCCTCACTATTGGGGTCATTACCGCCAAGTTGAACAACGGGGCCATAGCGGCCAATTCGAACGCTAACAGTTTTTCCCGTTGCAGGGTCGGTTCCTAAAACCCTTTCCCCTTTGGTGTAATCCGATTCCTTCTCGGTTTTCAGTACGTTATCGTGAAAGGGTTTATAGAACTCATCAATCATTTTAGTCCAATCCAACTTTCCAACGGCAATCTCGTCGAATTTCGCCTCAACCTGTGCAGTAAAGCTATAGTTTACAATATCGGAGAAGTACTCAACCAGAAAATCGTTTACCACAATGCCAATATCGCTTGGGTAAAGCTTAGCCTTTTCGGCTCCGGTAACCTCAACCTTTTGGGTTTGGTTAATTTTGCCCTGTTTAAGGGTAAGGCTTTGGTAAGAGCGCTCAACGCCGGGTCTATCCTCCTTAACTACATAACCTCTGGCAATAATGGTAGATATGGTTGGTGCATAGGTCGAAGGGCGACCAATTCCGAGTTCTTCGAGTTTCTTTACCAAACTTGCCTCGGTATATCGTGCTGGGCGTTGGGTAAACCTCTCCATTGCTGCAATCAGCTTGGGTTCAAGCATTTGGCCAGCCTTTACTAGTGGTAAAATATCCTTGCCGCCCTCTTCATTATTGTCGTCGGTTGATTCATTATAAACTTTAAGGAAACCATCGAAGATGATAACCTCGCCCGACGCAACAAATTGGTACTTTGATCCTGAAACCTCAATGGTTATGGTGGTTCGTTCCAGTTTGGCATCGCTCATTTGTGAGGCAATGGTGCGCTTAAGGATTAGATCGTAAAGTTTTTGCTCGGCGGTGGAACCTGGAACCTTTTCCTTGTCGATATAAGTGGGCCGAATAGCCTCATGGGCTTCCTGTGCACCCTTGGTTTTGGTTTTGTACTGGCGGGTATGGGAGTACTTCTCACCATATTGCTTTAATATCACATCACGGGTAGTAGCCAATGCCAAATCGGAAAGGTTTACCGAATCGGTACGCATGTAGGTAATGTGACCTGCCTCGTAGAGTTTTTGGGCTAGGGTCATGGTTTGGGAAACTGAAAAGCCGTACTTACGGCTTGCCTCCTGCTGAAGGGTAGATGTGGTAAATGGAGGTGGGGGCGATTTCTTGGCAGGTTTTTTTACTACATCGAGTACTTTAAATGTTGCATCCTTGCAATGCTCAAGGAATTTTTTGACCTTGTCGACATTGCTTAACTTTTCCGATAGCTCGGCTTTAAAAGGGGTTTGGGCATCAAAATCGGCAATAACCTTAAAGAACGACGTGCTTTTAAAGTTTATAATTTCCCTCTCGCGCTCCACAATGAGTCTAAGGGCAACCGATTGTACACGACCTGCCGAGAGTGCAGGTTTCACCTTTTTCCACAGTATGGGCGATATTTCAAAGCCAACCAGTCTATCCAGCACCCTTCGGGCCTGCTGGGAGCTAACAAGGTTCTCGTCAATGGAGCGGGGATTTTGAATGGCCTGCTGAATGGCATTCTTGGTGATTTCGTGAAAAACAATACGTTTGATTTTTTTGGGGTCGAGCTTAAGCACTTCGGCCAGATGCCAGGCAATGGCTTCCCCTTCACGGTCTTCATCGGAAGCTAACCAAACTGTTTGGGCTTGTTCGGCTGCTTTCTTCAACTCCTCAACCACCTTCTTCTTATCGTCGCTAACGATGTACTGAGGCTTATAGTTCTTTTTAATGTCAACACCAAGTTTATTTTTTGAAAGGTCGCGAATGTGGCCAAAACTAGATTTTACCACAAAATCTTTCCCCAAAAACTTTTCGATAGTTTTAGCTTTGGCGGGCGACTCAACTATTACGAGGTTAGGTATCATACCTTTATAATTATAGTTAAGATTGGCACAAAGTAAAGAAATTGATACGGTTTGGACAAAATTATGTTAATCAATAGTACTTTAATTTTTTTTTATTGATTTTCTGTTTATTTGTGAGGCACTTGTGACTTCATCAAAAATTTATGCAGCAGTTTTGCATTCATATTTTACTAACTTTACGCCGAATTGCTATATGTTTGACTGACACAAACCGAAACCCATAAAGTTTCCAATTATATTGACCTCAAGGTTAACCGCCTAAAAAACATATCAGTATTAACTCAAAACATTTTGTAAGGATGAAGCTAAACGATCCTGCAACAATTCAAAAGTTCAAAACCTTGTTTTGGGGAGCAATGGCATTCGGCTTCCTTCTTGTTGTTACAACATTTATTCTGATTGGCCTGGAATTCTTTGGGCCATTGCCAACCTTTAAGGAACTCGAAAACCCCAAAAGCAACGTAGCTTCAGAAGTAATATCCGATGATAACATAGTGCTTGGCAACATTTACAAGGAATACCGAAGTTTTGTTGATTACAATGAAATTTCGCCCAATGTAATTAATGCACTGATTGCCACCGAAGATGTACGATTCCATAACCATAGCGGAATCGACTTTAAGGGACTAGGGCGCGTAATGTTCAAAACGGTTCTTTTTGCCCAACGATCGGCCGGAGGAGGGAGTACCATAACGCAGCAGCTTGCCAAGAACCTCTTCCCACGCGATATTTCAGGTAAGCAGAATGTATTTGTAAGAACAGCTAAGCTGGTTATAACAAAATTCAAGGAGTGGATAACGGCTGTAAAGTTAGAGCGGAACTACACCAAGGATGAAATAGCCGCCATGTACCTCAATGTGGTAGAGTTCGGAAGCAATGCATTTGGGATTAAAGCAGCAGCCAAAACCTTTTTCGATACAACCCCCGATTCACTTTCCATTGAGCAAGCCGCACTACTTGTTGGGATTGTTAATGCTCCAACCCGCTACAACCCAGTACGAAACCCTGAAAATGCAGAATATCGGCGAAATGTAGTGCTTAAACAAATGCGAAAATATGGCTACATTACCCAGCAACAGTTCGATTCCATTTCAAAGCTGCCCATTATGCTCAAATATAAATTGCAGAATCACAACCAGGGTACTGCCACCTACTTTAGGGAGATGCTGCGATTATTTATGACGGCCTCAAAGCCTAACCCTAAGCGTTACTGGTCGAAACAGATGTATAAGGAAGATTCGCTGCTTTGGGAAACCAATCCGCTTTACGGATGGTGCAATAAGAACACTAAGCCCGATGGCACTCCTTATAATGTGTACACCGATGGGTTAAAAATATATACCACCATAAACTCGCGCATGCAGCATTATGCCGAAGAGGCTCTTACTGACCACCTTAAAAACGACCTCCAACCGGCACTCGATAAGGAGATTAAGGCTCGTGGGGGAAGGATTTTCTACGATATTACCCCAAAGCAAGCCGACCACATTATTTACCTGGCAATGCGTCAAACCCAAAGGTATAGGGGGCTTGTGGCTTCGGGTGCCTCACGCGATAGCATCATGGCTAACTTTAACAAAAAGATACCCATGCGGGTATTCTCGTGGAAGGGTGAACGCGACACCATAATGTCGCCACTCGATTCCATACGCTACTATAAACGATTCCTCCGCTCGAGTTTTATGGCAATGGATCCGCATAACGGCCATGTTAAAGCTTACGTTGGAGGCCCTGACTTTAAACACTTTAAGTACGACATGGTCCGCCAGGGTAAACGCCAGGTGGGGTCAACCATCAAACCTTTTCTATACACCCTTGCCATGCAGGAGGGATATTCGCCCTGCACCAAAGTTCCCAACGTTACTCATACCTTTGTTGTGGGCGATACCATTTGGGCTCCCAAAAACTCCGGTAGGTCCAAGTTCGACGGCCAAATGGTTACCCTAAAGTGGGGCCTATCGAACTCCGTGAACAATATCTCTGCATGGATCATGAAACAGTTTTCCCCTAGTGCTGCTGTTGAAATGATCCATCAACTTGGCATAAAGAGTAATATTGAACCTGTACCCTCAATAATACTTGGTACATTTGAGTTTAGCCTTTACGAAATGGTTGGTGCGTACGGAACTTTTGTGAATAAGGGCGTTCAGGTAGAACCAATATTTGTTACCCGTATTGAGGATAAAAACGGAAATGTACTAGCTACCTTCAACACCAAGAAGAACGAAGCCATTAGCGAGCAAACTGCTTACCTAATGATTAACCTGCTTGAAAGTGTAGTAAACCAAGGAACCGGGGTTCGGTTACGCTACAAGTTTCAACTACCGGGTAGAATGGGAGGCAAAACGGGAACAACCCAGAACCACTCCGATGGTTGGTTTATGGGCATTACGCCCAACCTTGTTGCTAGTGTTTGGACGGGTGCCGAAGACCGTTCAGTTCACTTCGAAAGTCTTGCCTTGGGGCAAGGTGCTAACATGGCCCTTCCTATTTTTGGTTTATTCATGCAGAAGGTTTACGCTGACACCTCGCTTGGCATTTTGCCAACCGACGACTGGCAAAAACCATTGCTCCCTGGCAATGTAAGCATTAACTGTGAGGACGAAGCTAGTTACGAGATAAACGAAATTGAAATCTACTAAAGCGATTTACCAGGAATCGCATCAATAAGTAATTGAGTATAAGCACTTTGAGGCCTACTAAGTATTACCTTGGCAGACCCTTGTTCTTCTATTCTGCCTCTTTTTAAAACAATTACCCTAGAACATATACTTCGCACTACCGATAAATCGTGGGAGATAAAAAGATAGGTTAATCCCATTCCCTTTTTTAACTCCTGAAGCAGTTCAAGCATCTGGGCTTGAGTGGATACATCGAGAGCCGAAAGAATTTCGTCGCAAACCAGAATTTTGGGGTTAAGTACCAATGCGCGGGCAATGACTATCCTTTGCCTTTGCCCACCGGAAAACTCATGGGGATAACGGTTCATGCTATCAACCGGTAAATTGACCTTTTGTAGCAGTTCTTCAACTGCCTTCCGGGCATCCTCTTTTCCACCCAAGCGATGATAGATAAAAGGCTCCATCAGAGCCTGCCCAATGGTTAATCGGGGGTTCAACGATGAGTATGGATCTTGGAAAATAAGTTGAACCTCACGCCTAAACTTCAACAATTCGTTACCCCTTAGCGTATTCAAAGGTTTACCTTGATAATCGATGGAGCCACTTTGAGAATCGATTAATCTTAAAAGGGCGCGCCCAAGAGTACTTTTTCCTGAGCCCGACTCACCTACAAAACCTAAGGTTTCGCCTTTGAACAGGGCAAACGAAACATTGCTGATTGCCCTAAATCCCTTTTTAAACCAGCTGTTGCTAGGGTATTCTACATTTATTGAACTTACACGGAAAATGGGTTCGGCCTCCACGGCAGATTCGTTCTCCTCTACGGGTTGATTTAACCGTTTACGATACTCAATGAGCCTAAGGGTATATGGGTGCTGAGGGTTGCTGAAAATTGCCTCAACACTACCCTGCTCCACCAGTTTTCCCTGCTGCATAACCATTACCCTATCGGCTACTTCAGAAACCACAGCCAAATCATGGGTAATGAAAATTATGCTAATCTGATGCCTTTGACGGATATCTTTCAGTAGCTGCAAAATGCTCTTTTGAACCGTAACATCCAAGGCGGTGGTTGGCTCATCGGCAATGAGTATGCGAGGATTACCAGCAAGAGCAATGGCAATCATTACCCGCTGCTTTTGCCCACCGCTAAGCTGATGCGGGTAACTGCGGTAAACCTTTGCCGTATTGGGTAGCTGCATCTCAGCAAGCAGCTGCATGCATCGCTCTTTAGCCTTTGCGCCCCTAAGATTGGTATGCAGCTCAACAGCCTCCAGGATCTGTTTCCCGCAAAGCATGGAAGGGTTAAGACTGGTTTGTGGCTCCTGAAAAATCATGGCAATGCCATGCCCCCTGATGCGTCGATGCGATTCATCATCGATATTGAATAAATCGACCTCGCCCTCGCCGGTATCGAAAAGGGCAGTGCCACTATCGATACGCGCATTGGGTGGAAGTAGCCCCATTTGGGCTAGCGATGTTACCGATTTACCCGATCCCGATTCGCCAACAAATCCAAGTATCTCGCCAGGCATCAAGCTAAAGCTTATCCCAGAAACCACAGGTATACCGGAAAACGAAACGGTGAGATCGGAAACCTTTAACATCAGATATCGGCATCAAAATTATTGGACAGAATGGCCTCGGCCATCAGGTAACCGTGTGCGGTAGCGTAGATTATGGAACGGGTTGCGCCTGAGCAATCGCCTATAAACTTTAAGTGTTGCGAAATCTGGTTATTCAGCCTGTTGGAATAGAACTTGATTTCGGGGGCATACACTAAATTATCGTTATTGGCCACTCCGGGAATTACTGTATTCAGGTTCTCAATAAAATCGATGATGCTCTCAATGATTCTGCGGGGGAATGCCAGGTTTATATCACCCAAAATAAATTTCTCAGGCTCAAGGGTTGGGTGAACCCGGTAAAGGTTCTTGGTGCGTTTCGATTCCTTAAAGTGGCTGTAGGTTTGAAGTATAACCTTACCCTCGCCCGCCAAAAGGTTCGATAACTTTGCAATGTAGGAGCCATAGCCAATGGGATCGTTGAAGGGCTCAGTGAGCACAAGCGATGTCAGTACGGCAAAGTTTGTGTTTCGGCTTTTCTCACGCATCTTGGCATGGCCGTTAACTGTGGTGAAATCGCCATAGTTTTCGGTTACCACAAACCCCGATGGATTGTTGCAGAAAGTACGAACCATATAGCCCGTTCGGCCTTTATACTTCACTTTGAACTCGTACATCTCGCGGTTAATCTCATCCACAATGTGGTTGGGTAACTCATAGCGGATACCCAAATCAACCTTGGTGTTGTTCTTTATTAGATGCGGATAGGCCGATATGGTGGTGTTAATGAGCTTATGGCCACTCCGGCCAACGGCAACCACTGCCAAATCGAACCGTTCGATGCCATTCACTAAAACCCCTTCGGGCAATTCCTTAACCTCGGTTACTTCAGCGCTAAAATGAAAGTGGATATTTTTCGATTTGCAGAACTGATCGTAAAAATTGAATAGAACCTCCTTGAGCTGATCGGTTCCAATGTGGAAGAATTGCGATGAGATGGGCAGAAAGCCCTTTTCGTAGAATTTCCGGTAGTAATCTTCCGAGGCAAATGAGTTTCCGGTTTCAACCTCCCTTTTATCGGTAAAGTTGATGTAGTACTCCACAAATCTGCGCTGGAGAATGGGGTCGATATAAATCTCACCTCCCATCTCGGATGAAACGAACAGCTTACCATCGGCGCGGATACCGGATATACTCGATGAATAAATATCGTTACTTTTCTCAAACACATGCACCTCGTGGTTGGAGTCCTTCAATTTCTCGAGCAAGCCAATGGCCGCAGCGCCAAAACCAATAACTGCTATTCTCATATCACAAACTATTAGTCAACCTTTTCACGCCCAAACAGGTGTCGAACCAGCTCCTCAATCCTCCCAATGGGTACAATCTTGCAGCTCTTACCACCATTGTCGATCCCTTTTGTGTTGTACCGCGATACAAACATCCGGGTCATTCCCAACTTATTTGCCTCGGCCACACGTTGATCGAGGCGGTTCACCGGGCGAATCTCGCCCGAAAGTCCCACCTCGGCAGAAAAGCAGGTTGTTCCGGGTATTGGCACATCGAGGGTTGACGAGAGTATGGCTGCAATAACGGCAAGGTCAATGGCCGGATCGCTAACTTTAAGCCCCCCGGCTATATTCAGGAATACGTCCTTGTTAGCAAGCCTAAACCCAGCGCGTCGCTCGAGTACGGCCAGCAACATGTTCAGCCTACGCTGGTCAAAGCCCGTAGTGGAACGTTGTGGTGTACCGTAAACCGCCGTACTAACCAGCGACTGCGTTTCGATAAGGAAAGGCCTTGCCCCATCGATGGTGGCAGCCACAGCAATGCCGCTGAACTGTTCATCGCGGTGCGAAAGCAATATCTCCGAAGGGTTGGTTACTTCAACCAGTCCGCTGCTTTGCATTTCAAAAATGCCTATCTCCGATGTGGAGCCAAATCGGTTCTTCGACGATCGTAAGATCCGATACAGGTAATTCTGATCGCCCTCAAACTGCAATACCACATCAACAATGTGTTCAAGCACCTTAGGACCAGCTATGCTCCCATCCTTGGTGATATGCCCAATGAGTATTACCGGAACGCCCGATGTTTTTCCGTAGCGCAAAAGCGCGGCAGCCGTCTCGCGAATCTGCGAAACACTCCCGGGCGACGACTCAATGGTATCGGTGTAAAGTGTTTGAATGGAATCGATTACCACCAAATCGGGCTGTACATTCTCAATCTGGGTGAGTATGTTCTCCAAAAGCGTTTCGTTAAGTATAAGGCAATCCTGATTGGCTGGATTGATCCTATCGGCACGGATTTTCACCTGCCGGGCACTCTCCTCACCCGATACGTATAGTACCTTTTGGTGATTCATGCCCAAGGCAAGCTGTAAAGCCAGTGTGGATTTACCAATGCCAGGCTCACCACCCAGCAGGAGTATCGATCCGGGAACAATGCCTCCGCCCAGAATACGGTTTAATTCACCCACCCGGGTATCGATGCGTTTCTCGTTGCTGGTCTCAATCTCCTTGAGCGGTTTTGGAATGGCATTTCGTGAAACATCAACCAACCCTGCACGGTTCTTTGTTTCCTTGGTAATGCGCTCCTCCACAAAGGTATTCCACTCGTTACACGAAGGGCAACGCCCCAGCCATTTAACCGACTCGGCTCCGCAGTTCTGACAAACGTAAACGCTTTTAGTTTTAGCCACTTATTTATATTTTGTAATGATATCGTCGTTACCTGCTGTGCTGTCGGTAAAAATCTTAACACGTCCGTTCCATTCCTTAACCACCTCAAGGGCTTTTTTATCGGCATCGGATGTATGGGCGCAACAAACTGCAACGGATGGCTTTGTTCGACGCAGGAACTCATCAATACCTTCGTCGCAAATATGCACTGCCGATACCAGCTGATGAGCCGAAACCATGGCAGCCCTTTGTCCCTGGGTGTAAACCGGGAACTCTTCGCCCTTTTCGCGTTTAACATCGGCATCGGGCTTAACGCCAACCACCAATTCCTGCCCCATTTCAGCTGCAAAGCTGATAAACTCAAAAACTGAAGGGTGAAAAACATCGAAGGTGCCATAAAGCGCAACCACCGATCGCGATTTAAAATTCCAAAATGCTACCATGCGGTCGTACGCAACACCGCCAAGTATTTTTTTCGAAAGAATATCTTTCTTGTCCATAAAGCATAACATTTAATCTTTTAAGCAAGTAAAAGTAGGAAAAAAAGTGATTTATGCAGCGAAGCGGGGGTTGAGTTTTATGATTCAAGATTTCAGAACCTGTCCCGCATTAGCGGGAACCTGTCCCGCAATAGCGGGATTCAAGAGCCTGCTCCGTTCTGCGGAGTTCAAGGAAAAAAGGATTAAGTATAAAGGGTAAAGGTTCGAAGTTTAGTGTACTAATACTAAGAACCATCAACTTTAGATAGCGCGCGTATCCTGACGCGTGCGTTCACTCTACTAATCGCCCTATAGGGACAAATAGGGTTAACCCAGGTTTTTAACGTTTGGTATTGGAGTATTCTAAGTATTTTGCGATGCACGAATTGCTTTAACCAATGAGCCAGAATGAATCTGTGCATAGCAAAAGGAAAAGTATGGCAAAGAGCGATTTTAGGGAAAATCATTCGAAAAGGAAAAAAGGTTTAAAAGTGCAATGAGATGCAACGACGGAGTCTATCCCGATATATCAGGAGCTCAGCATGACGTAAGAGAACGGGGCACCCTCGCACTATCAACCAACAATCGTCAACCATCACCTGAACCAGCTGAGTTCAATTCCACTTCACGAACAACTCCCCCTGTTAATTTGATTGTAAGCGATAAATCTCAAGGGTAAGGGTTAAGCCCAAATGCAAAATTGATTTTGTCTATTGCCAAGTTGACAAACGAAATCTTTTCATAAGCCAGGATTTCTGTGACAAGTAGATAGAATTATGGCGATTAAATTTTTCAACTGGATATCCCCCATAAAAAAATGCTACTCCACCCATATTTATTACCCGGTTGTATTTTTTAACACAGTGCTTCGGTTAGAGTTTTTTTTCAGCGGATAGCAATAAATATAAAAAATTCCCCCGGACTGTTTAGGTTCCGGGGGGATTTGGTTAGGTTTGGTTAGGTGAGTGTATTACTGCAATGGTTTTACCACTTCAATTAGCTCGGGTAAATCCATACCAATCTTCTTGAGGTGATCAACGGTGGGCACACCATTCTTGTTCCAGCCGCGGCGATAGTAAACGGCATCGAGCAGTTGCTCGTAGCGATCTTCGCGGTACTTGCGTAGAGCAGCCATCTTCTCCTCAAGGGTCATGGTAGTGGGGTCAACACCTACCTGCTCTTTGAGCTGCTTATCGTAGCGTTCCTCGCGGCTTAGGTATTCCTCCTTGGTTACCGGGCCTGCGGCACGGTAGGGCTGAGCATCGTATTTGCGGGTGCCATAACCACGGCGAATGTTGAAAATGCGTTGGAAGTTGTAAACGCGTTCGCTCTGGCGGATAAGCTCATGCTTATCAATATTGCTTCCGGTTACGGCGTTATAAATGGTAACGTAGTTATCTACGTGCTCGGGAACCTTAGCCGGCTCATCGGTCTCAGCGTTGTTTTCGGGCTCAATGTCGTTCCAGGGTAGCTTGCAAAGGCCTTGAAGGCCAAACCATGTGCGGAACATGGGGAAGTAGTGCAACGCTTCGGCTTTATCTTCAAAAGTTGGGATTTGGTTGTTAACCATATCCATGAAAATGAGCCAAGCTTCGTCGTGCTGTGGGCCCTTGTTGGTCATGGCGTAGCCACCCTGCTGTGCCAACGATTCCTTTGAAACGTACTGGCTGTACTCCAGACCTTTGTTAACCATGGCAATGTCGTTCAGGAACTTCTCATCGGCGCCGTATTCCTTAACAAAGTACTCTTTGAGCTTTTTAACACCCATACCGGCAAGCTTACCAAAGCCCTCGCCACGGGCTACCTGATGGAGCAGCTCAAGGGCTGCATCCTTGTTACCAAATTTAAGCTCGAGGCCACCGGTATGCTCCTTGTTCAGTATGCCACGCTCGTAGCACTCCATGATGAATGCCATGGTGGTACCCCAGGTAATGGTGCAAATACCGTAGGTATCGCAGTAAAAGTTTGCCTCAATAACATACTCAGGGTCAAATATTCCGCTGTTGGAGCCCAAACCGGCTGCGGTTTCGTATTCAGGCCCATCAACAATAACCTTTTGGCCCTTGTAGGGTCCGGTTTTAATCTCGAATTTGTCCACACCCTTGGCACAGCTCATGTTGCAGCCAATCCAGCAACCATCGGGAACGCCCTGGGTGAAGTAGCTTTTCCAAACGTCGGAGTGAATCTTATAAGCATCCTTGTGTGAGCCGTATTGAAAGTTGTGGGTTGGGAGCAGGTCGTAATCGTTCATAATCTCAACCAGGTGGGCTGTACCCTTGCTGCGCATCTGGCATTGCTTATCGTCAAGCTCGCGGATTTCGCGGTTAAAGCGGCGACCACGCTCGGCAATAGCCTCAAGGTCAGCCACATTGTTGAGGTTACCTTTTACGCCAGATATCTTACATACAATGGCTTTAATTTTCTTATCGCGGAACACGGTACCAATACCACCCCTACCAGCCTGTTTAAGGCGAATGCACTTACGCTTGGGATCGTAGAAGGTGAAGTTTAGCATGCCAATCAGGCTATGGTCGGCGGCATTGCCGGTTGAAACAATACCGATGTTCTTTTTATCGGCCTCGTCCTTGGCAAACATTTTGCTCAACACCTCGCCAAGGATATGGCTATCGAGTGGCTCGGCTGGAGCCTCAAAAATCTCAACCTTATGGTCAACGCCATCGATGTAAATGATTACATCATTTTTAGCCTTACCCTGAATTTCCAACGCATCGAAACCTGAAAATTTAAGGAATGGGCCAAAGAAACCACCAACGTTTGAATCGATAACAATATCGGTTTGTGGCGAGATGGTACAAACAATTGATTTACCAGTACCAGAGTACTGGGTGATGCCGCCAATGGGACCCGATGAGATTACAATCTCGTTCTCGGGGTCGTTCCATTTGGTATCGGGTTTGGTTGCGTCCCACAAAAGACGTAGGTCGTATCCCTTTCCACCAATAAACTTTTCCTTCATGATTGGGGGTACAGGCTTTTCCTTAACCTCGTTAATTCCAACATTAATATACAAGGTTTTATCGGTGTAGCCGCGGTAAAGCGGTTTCCACTCGTACTGCCACTGGGTCAGCATCTTGTGTTGTTTAACCATTTCCTTAACGTCCATAGTGCTTATGTTTTGGTTTAAATTTCTATTCCTATACAATATTCACAGCCATAAAAGTACCCGTAAAGTTATCAATAAAAAATGACTTCTATCAATATGTAATCGTTTGCATATTGAAATATCGCTGCTAAACGCCTGCACCAGCTATCATTTTAATACGATTTTTTCAAATATTTATTCGAATTGTTATTACCCTGAAATTCTTTCACATATAAATTTTTTCGAATTTTAATACAATTTAGTCGAATATTTTAGGAGATGATTACCTCCGTATAGTAATTTTGGAACGTTTTAGATTTTTGGTCGAATATTCTAATTTAGTTAATATGAACCAGTTAGAAGATAGCCACAAAGGGATGCGCGAGAACATAATAAGCACAGCCACCGAAGTTTTCAGCCGGTACGGCTTTAAGAAAACATCGATGGAAGATATTGCCCGAGCCCTAAGAATGGGAAAGAGCTCCATATACTACTACTTCAAGGGAAAGGAGGAGATATTTCAGGCTGTGGTTGACCGTGAAGCCGACCTGCTCAGGGTAAAGGTCAAAGAGATACTCGATAGCGCACAGCCCGTAACCGAAAAACTTCGTACCTATGTTAAGATGCGCATGGACCTCATCAAGCAGCTGTCAAACTACATGGAAATCCTAAAGAACGACGACCTGATGAACCTAGAACTTACCGAAAAGTTCAGGAAAAAGTACGACGACGAGGAAATAACCATTGTTAGACAGATACTTGAGGAGGGTACGAACAAAGGCGAGCTTAAGGTGAAGGATTTAAACCTATCGGCTTTAGCAATAGTTACGGCCATGAAAGGCTTGGAGATTCCACTGGTTTCCTCAACCATGGGGGTAGAAAGCTTGAACATGGTTATCGACGATATGCTTGATATCCTATTCTTTGGAATTGTAAAACGTTAAAAATATAAACACTATGAACCGATTAAAGTTAAGTCTTTCACTTACTACATGGCTGCTAACACAGAATGTAGCCCATGCACAGCAGGTGCTTACGCTTGACCAGTGCCGCCAAATGGCACTGGAGCATAACCAGAAGGTTTTAATTGCCGATAAGCAAGTTGAGGTGGCAGGAGCTTTAAAGCGCTCAGCACAAACTCAGTTCCTTCCAAGCATTAGCGCAAACGGGCTTTATACCCGCACCAATAAGAAGTTTAGCCTTCTCGACAAGGACTTGATGCTTCCGGTAATACCCTACACGGCCATTGACCCGGTAACGGGCGGGCTTAACAGCACAATCCTTAGCCCAACCCTCCCCGACGGTACACCTAACCCCAACTTTAACCCAGCTGTGTTTGGTAGCACCTTTGCCATTGACCCGGGCACCGGACAACCCTATACCGATAACGAAGGGAATCCGCTTTTTCAGCGATATACCTGGCTGCCAAAAGATAAGGCTGAACTTGGGAATAAGAATGTCTACGTGGCCGGTGTTAACCTTACCCAACCCATATTTACTGGCGGTAAAATAAGGGAAACCTACCGCATAGCAAAATATGGCGAGAGGTTAGCCCAGGCACAAAGCGAAGCCGAACGTACCGAGGTACTATACAAGACCGAGGAATCGTACTGGCGTGTTGCAGCAGTAGCCGAAAAGGTAAAACTGGTTCAAGCATACATTGCCCTGCTCGAAAAGCTCAACAACGACCTTGAAAACTACTATGCCGAAGGCATTATCATCAAGAACGACCTACTCAAGGTAAATGTAAAGAAAAACAAAGCCGAGCTAAACCTGCTGAAAGCGCAAAACAGACTAACCCTATCCAAAATGGCTCTTTGCCAACAGGTAGGATTACCACTAAATACCGATATTTTAATTGCCGACTCGTTACCCGCTCTCATGAAGCCCATTGCCCAAATGAACTATACCGACTCGGCATTGGCACGTCGCCCTGAAATTGAGGCACTGAACCAAACCATTAACATTGCCAAATCGGGTGTAAACCTCGGGAAATCGCGTTACATGCCCAATATTGGGTTAACGGCCAACTACATGTTCTTTAATCCTAACCCCTACAACGGGTTAACGGAGAACTTTGGCGGCGACTGGAGTGTAGGTGTGGCTATTAACGTTCCCATCTTCCACTGGAACGACCGCGGCCATACCCTGAAAGCAGCCCGTAGCGAACAGCGTGTAGCGGAGTTGAAAATGGACGAGGCCAAAGAGCTAATTAGCCTTCAGGTGCAACAGGCCATTTTCCAGCTCAACGAATCCATTAAGAAGGTTGAGATGGCCCAGGTGAACCTCAAACAAGCCGAGGAAAACCTTAAGGTAACCCGCGATGCCTTTGAAACCGGACGCCAAAAAACATCAGATGTTCTGGAGGCTCAGGCCATGTGGCAGAATGCTTACAGCGAGCTAATTGATGCCCGAATGGAATACAGGCTTAACGTGGTTAACCTGAAACGGGTTACAGGAAGTTTGAAATAGTTACAAGTGCTCAGTGTGCAGTGTTCAGAGGGATATTCAACTGAATTGATGATGTTAAAAGTTGAACCTTGAACTCCGCAGAGCGGAGCAGGCTCTTGAATCCCGCTTCGCGGGACAAGCTCTTGAAATTTGAACTAATTAAAACAACAAAATATTAAGCAATGAAACGATTAACATTACTAACTACAGCAACTGCCATTATGCTTGCATCGTGCAGTAACAATAAGCAGGAACAAACCCAGAAGGAAGTAAATGTTCCACTTGTATCGACCATCAAGGTTGAGGAACGCGCTTACAACCCGGTTCTTACCTTTACAGGAACCGTATTTGCCAACAAGGAGGCAAACTTGGGTGCAACATTACCCGGAAAAGTTGAAAAAATCTATTTTGAGGAGGGGCAAATGGTTAAGAAAGGCGACCTGATAGTGGAACTTTCCGATGAGATGTTAACCCAAGCCATGATTGAACACGAAACCATTAAAAAGGATTTTGAACGAGTGTCGCGCCTTAGGGAAAAAGGAAGCATCAGCGAGATGGAGTACGACCACGTTAAGGCCAAGTACGATGCCTCAACAGCCAAAGTCGAAATGGTTAAAAAGAACACCCAGGTTTACGCCCCCTTTAGCGGCATAATTGCCGAGCGTATGATGGAGGAAGGCGAGGTTTACTTCCTGAACCCCGGTTTGGAACCCGGCTATTCCATGCGGTCGGGGATTGTTAGGCTGATGCAAATTGACCCTGTTACCGTTAAGTTCGATGTAAACGAAAAGGATTTAATCCATATCCGCAAAGGCTTACCGGTTGTGGTTAAGCTCGATGGCATGCCCAATAAAACCTTTCAGGGTAAGATTGATAGAATTAAGCCCATGCTCTCAACCACTACCCGTTCAACATCGGTTGAGGTTACCATTCCAAATTCAAATTTGGAAATCAAACCCGGTATGTTTGCCTTTGTTGATGTAATGCTACCCGAGTTAAAATCGGCAATGGTGCCCCTGCGTAGCATTTACCGTATGCCTGGCACATCGGAGGACTTTGTATTTACCGTGGTTAACGATACCGTTCACCGGGTTAAGGTTGAGCGCCTGCAAACCATTGGCCATTATGTAGCCGTTAAGGGGGTTGAAACAGGTACCGAAATCATCCTTGAGGGTAAGAACCGCGTGAACGATGGTTTAAAGGTTAACGTGAGCAACAGGTAAAAAATCTTAACAAAAACGAAAGAACATGAAACTACCACAAGTTGCCGTAAAAAGGCCTGTTTTCACAGCCATGTTGTTTGTGGCAATTCTGCTTTTTGGCGTGGTATCGCTAATCAGGCTGCCACTCGACATTATGCCCGAAATGGAGTTGCCCACCCTTACGGTTATCACCGTATATCCTGGCGCCAGCGCCGACGAGGTGGAGGAACAGGTATCAAAGAAATTGGAAAAGATACTATCGGGAACCGAACATCTTAAAGAGATAACCTCGCAAAGCAAGGAGAACGTATCGTTTGTTCAGCTGCAATTTGAGTGGGGAACCGATATTACCTCGGCAGCCAATAATGCCCGCGACCTTATTGAACTTGTAAAGAATAAGCTACCCCGCGATGCACATAACCCAATCATCTTCAAGGTTAACAGCTCGCTGATGCCTGTTTTGGTGTATGGCGTTACCGCCAACGAGAGCTATAACGGACTTTACAAGATTGTTGACGATGAGGTTGCCAGCAAGCTGCGTAAAGTTCCCGGTGTTGGTTCAGTTATTGTGATTGGTGCACCCGAACGGGAGATTAAGGTTGATATCGACCCTGTCAAGTTACATGCCTATAATCTTTCACTCAACCAGATGACAACCGTGCTAAAAGCTCAGAATATTTCAATTCCCGGTGGAAACATCAAGGTGGGCGATAACGACTACTCGGTTCGCATTCCCGGCGACATTGCCAGCGTTGAGGAGCTACGCGATTTGGCTCTAATCAGTTTCAACGGTAAGGTTATTCGCCTTAGCGATGTGGCCGTGGTACGCGATGAATATAAGGAGAAGGACGATGTGGGAAGAACCACAAACGGGAAAGGGGTTACCCTGATGGTTCAAAAACAAACGGGCGAGAACACCCTTGAGGTGGTTAAGAAAATTCGAAAGAAGGTTATAGAAATTAAGCCCACCCTGCCATCGGATGTTAACATAACCGAGGTAATGAAAAGCGACGAGCTCATCACCGAGTCCATCAACAACCTTTCACAATCGCTCTGGTATGCGCTTTTCTTTGTGGTTTTGGTGGTTATGGCATTCCTACGAAACTGGAAGCAGAGCTTAATCGTGTTCATCACCATTCCTTTCTCGCTGATTATAGCTTTCATAGTGATGTTTGCATCAGGCTGGACTATCAACATCTTCAGCTTAATGTCGTTGGTGGTAGCATCGGGTATGGTAGTGGATAACGCCATTGTTGTTCTCGAAAATATTACCCAGCATATTGAGAAAGGGGCAGAGCCCAAACAGGCCTCCATATTCGGAAGTAGCGAAATGGGTATGGCTATTTCAGCATCAACCCTTACAACCATTGTGGTTTTCCTACCCATGATTTTTATGGGAGGTATTGTGGGGATTATGTTTAAACAGCTTGCAATCCTAACATCTGTTACCCTTATTGCATCACTATTTACAGCACTAACCCTAACCCCCATGGCCTCGTCGCAACTACTAAAAGGTATGAAAAAGGGCGAAGAACGTAAACATGGAAAGCTTTACGAATGGAGTGAACGAAACTTCCAGAAACTTGAAAACGGCTACAAGAAAGCTCTGGCTTGGGCTGTGCATCACAAAACATTTACTGTTATAGTAACGGTTATCGTTCTAGCCTTCAGCCTTTGGGTTGGTAAGGGCTTAGGAACCGACTACATTCCCGAATTCGATGCTGGCGATGTGGTTGCGGTAATTGAAACCGAAGTGGGAACCTCAACCACCAAAACCGACAGTGTGGCTCAGGTAATTATGCAAATATTCCAGGATGAAACTCCTGAGATGGTTCCCGGTTCGTTGGCAGCCGTTTCTGGCCAAACCGAGGAGGGACTTCTATCGTCGGTTGGATTTAGCGAGGGTAAAAACATTGCTACTGTGATGTGTCACCTTACCAAACCCAATGAGCGCAAGTACTCCGCAAAGCAAATTGCCGATAGAATTCGACCACGCATTGCCGCCATACCCGAAGTGGAGAACTTCCGCTTGCTCGGCGGTAGTATCCTCTCAGCCGCTGTTACAGGGAATAAAAAACCTATTGAGATCGAGGTTTCAGGCAACAATTTTGGTAGTATAAACAGCGCAACCGAAGCCATTACAGCCCGCATGCGTCAATCCAAATACTTTAGCGAAGTAATCAATAATGTTGATAAGGGTAAGCTGGAGATTCAAATCAAGGTTGATAAGCGTAAGGCCTCGGCCATGGGCCTGAACTCGGCCATGATTGGCCTTCAGGTTCGGCAAAGCATTTACGGAACCGAAGCCGGTGAGTTTAAGGAGGATGGCGATGAATACGATATCACTCTCCGCTACTCGCCAGAGAACCGTAACGATATCAGCCAAATCCGAAACATACAACTTAAAAACCTCTTGAACCAAACCATACCGCTATCGGCTGTGGCCGAGGTGGAGATGGGAACCAGCCCACTCCAGATTAACCGTAAAGGGCAACAACGTGTGGTTAAGGTTATGGCTGAGCTAAACGATGTTTCGCTAGGCGATGCAAAAAAGGAGGCTAAAAGGATTCTGGCTGGCCTGGATCTTCCATGCGATGTTACCGTAGAAATTGCTGGCCAAACCTCTGACCAAGGGGAGTCGTTTAGCGACCTACACCTCATTCTTGCACTTGGCGTGTTGCTTGTTTACATGGTAATGGCCTCGCAGTTCGAAAGCTTCCGTGACCCATTCATCATTATGTTTGCTGTTCCGATTACCTTTATTGGAGTCATTTGGGCTTTCAAACTAACCGGTTTAACCCTCAGTATCACAACTTTTGTGGGTTTAATTATGCTTATGGGTATTGTGGTGAACAATGGTATTGTGCTGGTTGACTACACCAACCTGCTTCGTAAGCGTGGTTACAAGCTGTACGGAGCCATTGCCGAAGCAGGCCGAAGCCGTTTGCGTCCGGTGCTTATGACTACATTTACAACGCTTTTAGGTATGGTTCCAATGGCTACAAGCAGTGGTATGGGGCGCGAGGCATACTCACCACTTGGGATTACCATGATTGGCGGGCTATTGGTTTCAACCCTTATCACCCTGCTGCTTGTGCCTACCATTTATGCCATTTTCCACGACAATGAACGCAAGCGCGAAGTGGATTCCAATAAATCGGTTTTGTTTAATTAAAAATGATGCTTAGCCATGAAAATGATATATTGCACCTGCAACGTTGCTGTTCTTGAGCCACTGCTCAAACTGCTCGACGAGAACAACGTTCGCGACTTTCAAGTTGTGGAGCAGGTTACGGCCAAAAATAAGAAAGGCGACCACCGTTTTAATAATCCCGTTTGGCCCGGATATAACTCTACGGTATTTATCCAAATCACCGAGGACGAAAAAGCCAAATTGGTAATGCAGAAGATACGGGAGTTTAACCGTAACGCTTTTAACGATAACGAGTTGGTTACAGCCTGTATGTGGACCATTGAGGATTACTTTTTCGATTAATTTTTTACGTCATCAAATCATTTTAAAGCCCCCAGCTAATCGGGGGCTTTAATAAAATTTTTATGCAATGCGTAAAGTTGGCCTTTATATCAGCGTTTTACTTTTAATTTTAAATTACGCTTGCACCGACCTAATAGAGTATAGCCCCTACGAGGGAAGAGCTCAGGAAGGCTCAAGAAGTTTAAACCAAACAGCACTTGGTAAACTTCAGTTGCAAAGTTCTAAAACATTTAAACCCTTTACATTTGCCATTATTGGCGACAGCCACACCTATTACGATGATTTTATCAAGCAAATATCAGTGCTCAATAGCATCGATAGCATTGATATGGTAATACACATGGGCGATATCACTTTAAGTGGTATTTATAGGGAATTTCTATGGTATAGGGACATTATTGAACCGCTGAAATATCCCTTAATCACAATTATTGGCAATCACGATTGCCTTTCGAATGGCGAGTATATGTATCGCGACATGTTTGGCCTCTCCAACTTCTCGTTTACCTATAACAATTGCCTTCTTGTCTTTTTTGATGATATCACCTGGGAACGTAATACTAAAGACCCTGACTTTAAATGGTTAGATTCAACCATCTCAACTACAACAACCTATACCCATAAATTTGTGTTTGCACACATCCCACCGTGGGATGAACAATTTAGCCTTGGTAATGGACTATATTACAATTACATGCTCGCAAAAAATAATGTCGATTACTCAATACACGGACATATTCATCGGTTTTACCATGGCAAGCATTACGCTGATTTTTATGGCAATGTAAATTACCTTGCCTGTGGCGATAGCCAGGACCACGAAATTGTTCTGGTTAAGGTAAAGGAAAACGAAATAAGCGTTGAAGTAATACATTTTTAGCCATGAAAACGAACAGGCTTTTACTTTTGGGATTATTGATTTTGCTAAATCATCCATGGTTACATGCTGAAGACCCAATAAAAGCGCTAAGGCACAAGATTGCCGAGGAGAAAAAGATAGTGCTTAAAAACGATACTGTAACCATAAAGCCATACTGGTTTGCACTTACACAATTCAAGGTTCAGTATGCAGGGAGTATTGGTTTTGCATCTTTTGGTGCAGGTTACGATTTACGTCACGGATATCAACCAACTTTACTATATGGATTCCTCGATAGCAACTTTGGAGGGAGTAACGTAACCGTTCACACCATATCTCTTAAAAATCGATTTAAACTTACACAAAATCCATTATTTGGATATTTGACACCTATTGCGGGAATATCAGTAAACTGGGGCATAACCCATAATACGTTTAAGCGTTTGCCACCACATTACCCGGAGAACTACTATTTTCAGAATAAAATTCATTTATCCCCTTTTTTGGGGGGGGAGAGTTTAGATTTTCGGTTGCCCAAAAAAACATGGGCGTTTACTTTGAGTTCTCGACCCTTGATGCTTACCTACTGGAATATTTTAGAACCGATTTTGTAAAACTGAACAAAATTTGGAGTTTGGGCATGGGTATAACCCTCTACCTAAACTAAAAACTTCAGCAAAAAGAAAAGAAATAAAACCCACATAACCAAACTAACCTGTTTTACCTTTCCGGTAAATGCCTTAAGCAAAACATACGATAGCATGCCAAATACAATTCCCTCGACAATGCTATAGGTTAAAGGCATCATTATAATTGTAAAAAAGGCAGGAATTGCTTCGGTTAAATCATTAAAATCAATCTTAAGTATAGGGCTTAGCATAAACGAACCCACAAGAATTAATGCAGGTGCAGTTGCCGCAGCAGGAACCATTAAGAACAATGGCGAAAAGAAAAGTGCAACAATAAATAGCATGGCAGTAGTAAATGAGGTTAAACCTGTCTGACCACCTTCAGCAACCCCCGATGCGCTCTCAACATAGGTAGTAACAGTACTTGTGCCAAGCATGGCCCCAAGCGCTGTACCAATAGCATCGGCAAACAGGGCTTGCTTAGCACGGGGTTGTTTGCCTTTTTCATCTAACATGTTTGCTTTTGAGGCCACGCCAACTAGAGTTCCTAAAGTATCGAACATGTCAACAAATAAAAAAGTAAAAAGCACAATCAGCATATCGATAGTCAAAATATTATGAAACTCAAATTTGAATGCTATAGATTCGACTGAGGGTGGCATGCTAAATAATCCGCCTTGTGGTAGTTCGGTTAAACCAAAGGGGATGCCTGCAAGGGTAACCAAAAAAATCCCAATAAGCAAAGCCCCCTTAACATTGCGAGCCAATAAAATACCGGTTACAATCACACCAGCAAAGCATAGCAAAACCGATGGGGAACCCATTTGCCCCAATCCAACCATCACGTTATCGTTCTTTACAATCACACCTGCATTCTGAAAGCCAATAAAAGCTATAAACAAACCTATGCCAGCCGATATGGCATGCTTAATTCCAAGAGGGATAGCATCAATTATTTTCTCACGGATATTCAAAAAGGTTAATATAATGAATATAAGTCCCTCTAGGAATACCGCGGTTAAGGCAAACTGCCATGAATGCCCCATGCCTAGCACTACTGTAAAGGCAAAAAAGCATTAAGTCCCATTCCTGGCGCCAGAGCAAAAGGTAGTTTTGCCCAAAATGCCATAATCATGGTTACCAAAAACGATGCCAGGGCTGTTGTGGTAAAAAGTGCATCGCGGCTCATTCCGGTATTCGACAAGATATTAGGATTAACAGCAAGAATGTAGGCCATGGTCATGAAAGTGGTAATACCGGCTAGAACCTCTGTTCTAATTGAAGTGTTAGCCTTGCTGAATTCAAAATAATTATCAATCCGCTTAATCATTGGTTTTTGGAACAATTGATTCTTTAATACACTTGTTGATTTAAAAGGTCAATCAAATATCAAATCGAATGCAAGGTGTATAAATTCAATAATAGATTATTTATCAACACCCCCAATGGTAATCGAGAGTATGGTTGTGTGGTCGTATTCTTGACCGGGTAGCAAAAGCGTTGAAGGGAACCTACCCTCGTTAGGTGAGTTGGGGAAGTGTTGGGGTTCCATGCATACCGCCCAATTCCCTTTTTCGGGTAGTTTTATCACGGGGTTGGCAACATTTGGCCTATTCATAGGGGTGTAAAACTGAATACCAGGCTGTGTGGTGTAAATGGATAACCCTATGTGGGTTTTGGGGTTGAACAGCAAAACCGATGGATTGTCAATTTTGGGGTTGTTCAGCACAAAGCAATGGTCGTAACATGTTCCCACCAGGTCGATATCGGCCCCAACAGCCTTAAACTTCCGGAAATCAAAGGGTGAACCATCAACCTCGCGGATTTCGCCGGTTGGAATAAGCTCGCTGTTAACCGGTAGGTAATGGTTGGCATCGATGCGCAGCATGTGGTCAAGCACATCGGTTTCAAATCCGCCCAGGTTAAAATAGCCATGAGTGGTAAGGTTCAGGTGGGTGGGTCTATCGGTTACAGCACGGTAGCTTATACTGACCTGATTATCATCGGTAATCTGGTAAACCACCCAAACATCAACGTTTCCCGGGAATCCCTGGTCGCCATGAGGGCTTTTCAGGTAAAATTCCAGCATACACACCCCGTTATGCTCCTCAAACATTAGGGTTTCCCAAACCCTATGGCTAAAACCTATTTTCCCGCCGTGCAAGATATTTTTACCCTCATTGGCGCTTAGTGCATACTCCTCGGAACCAATAGTAAATTTGGCGTTCGCAATACGATTGGCATACCGCCCAACAATTACTCCAGGGTAGTAATCGGCCTTCAGGTAATCCGATGGGCGTAAAAGCCCATAAGCCAGGTTAAGCGGTTCGTTCTCATCGTTCACGAAGCGCATGGACACCATGGCAGCACCCAGGTTCGAGATGGATATCTCCAATCCCCCCTCGGTGGATATGGAGTAAATCATTACATCGTCACCATCTATACTTCCCCAGTGGCTGGCAAAAAAGTTCATAGGCTACAAATTGGTTTCGTCAACAATAAAAATATCCTCGTTTGGTTTTTTCATAAGATACTGCTCCCGAGCGAATTTTTCAAGGTTCTCGGCATTGGTGCGTAACTCCTTTATTTTCTTTTTATCCTCTTCAATCTTTTTCAGGTAGTAAACTTTTTCTTCCTCAAGTTTTTTTATACGGCGCTTTGCGGCAAGCATTTCTACCCAGTTACTACTATCAAAAATCAGCATCCAAATCAAAAAAATTAGGGCAGTTAGGAAAAACTTATTCCTGAGCTTGGGCAAAAACCATTTCCAGAAAGTAATTTCGGTAACCGGCATATCAACCTCCACTAATCAGATGAATAACCTGCACATCATCGCCATCTTTAATGGTCGCTATGCTATACTCGTCCTTTTTAATCAGTTTACCATTCACCTTAACCACAAGCATTTTAAAGGTGAAACGCTTAATGGCCAGCAACTCGGTAACGGTAATGGTGGCCTTGTTGGTCTCTATGCTCTCCGGCAAATTGTTTAGTGTGATGTCCATATCAAAAAGTATCAGGGCGTGCCCCCTATCGGGGTCGGGCTACTACGGGCTTCGCTCCGCTTCGGCAAGCCACGCCTACAGGCGTGTCTGTGCTGCTGCGCACCCTGCGTATCCCTCACGCAAATATAACCATAACGCACAGCAAAATCATAACATCGACCAAAGATTTTTGGGATTACAAGCCGGGAAAAACATCGTTTTGTTCTCTCTTGTCCATGCTGAGCTCCCGATATATCGGGGTAAAATCCGCCAAAGCATCGCTTCCATTTATCCCTTCACAATACCATTTCTCGCTATCGATCAAAAGGGTAAACAACGTTGTTAGATATCCGTAAATTGGGAAGGAACGCTGATAACGCAAACTTAATGGATTATCATCGTATAACTCCATGCAAATAAATCAACGTAACCCTTTGATAAACATTTAGTTGCTTGTGGACAGTTAATAGTTGTACGTGGAAAACCGACCTCACCCCCTGCCCCTCTTCTGAGAGGCGAGAGAGAAGGCCAAAGCCCTTACAGGAGAATGCTGGTCCCCTCCCTCTCAGGAGTGATTTACAAAGTTCGTATTAGTTAATGGTTGTTCGTTTTCGTTTAACGGCTCACGGTTAACGATTAACAAACCGTATTGAACCTTCACTCTATCTATTCACTAACTTACCTTCCCCCGTACTGCTGCTCGTAGTATTTCAGGTAATCGCCGCTTGCCACGTTGTTGAGCCATTGCTCATTGGCCAGGTACCAGTCTACCGTTTTTTCGAGGCCTACATCAAAGGTTAGGGATGGTTTCCAGCCAAGCTCACGCTGCATTTTACTTGAGTCGATGGCGTAGCGGAGGTCGTGGCCAGCTCTATCCTTTACAAAGGTTATCAGCTTTTCCGATTCCCCCTGGGCTCTGCCCAGCTTCCTGTCCATTATTTGGCAAAGCAATTGGATGAGGTCAATGTTCTTCCACTCGTTGTTACCACCAATGTTGTAGGTAGTGCCTGGTTTTGCCTTATGGAAAATCAGATCGATGGCGGCTGCATGGTCTTCCACGTAGAGCCAATCGCGAACGTTCTCCCCTTTACCGTAAATGGGAATGGGTTTCCCGTTCTTAATATTATGGATTGAGAGTGGAATTAACTTCTCAGGAAACTGGTTTGGCCCGTAGTTGTTGGAGCAATTCGATATTACTGCCGGAAGGCCATAGGTATGATGGTATGCCCTAACCAGATGATCGGACGATGCCTTTGATGCTGAGTATGGGCTCCGGGGATCGTAAGGGGTATCCTCGGTGAAAAACCCTTCTGCCCCAAGGCTACCGTAAACTTCATCGGTGGAGATATGGTAGAAAACCTTATTATCCCAGTTGCCATTCCAGGCCTTACGGGCTGCGTTAAGCAGAACAGTGGTACCCACTATATTTGTGCGAATGAACGCCATAGGATCGGTAATCGACCTATCAACATGCGACTCGGCAGCTAAATGGATAACGCCATCAATGGCGAATTGGCTAAAAACCCCATCAACATCGGTCTCGTTGGCAATATCGCCTTTAATAAATTTGTAATTGGACTTGCCTTCAATATCGTTAAGGTTTTGCAGGTTGCCAGCATAGGTTAATTTATCAAAGTTGATAATCAGGTAATCGGGGTATTTGTTAACAAACCTGCGAACCACATGTGAGCCAATGAAACCTGCACCTCCGGTAATAAGAATTGCTCTGCGTACCATTCCTGCGCCGTAATTTAAGTTGTTTAACAAAAATTTTCCGTAAAGAAAGTAAATTTTTAGACGACATTTTGCGTTGGTTAAAAAAGATACTAAATTTGCAGCCACAAAAATAACGGCTCGTAGCTCAGCTGGTAGAGCACGTGACTCTTAATCATGGGGTCGTGGGTTCGATCCCCACCGAGCCGACAGATAGCCACTCAAATGAGTGGCTTTTTTGCTTTGAACATAAAATATTTTGCTAATTTTGTTAATAAACCAATTTCCCAATGCCCGGTCTGCAAAAGGAAACCTTTGATTTTCTGGTTAACCTGTCAAAGAACAATAACCGCGAGTGGTTTCAGGTAAACCGGAGTAGCTATGAGCAAGCTATAGCCGATTTTCAGCAGTTTATTTTCAGCTTGATAGCTGGCATTAGCCACTTCGATAAATCGATAGGTGCTCTTGAACCCCGCGATTGCATTTTCCGCATTTATCGTGATGTAAGGTTTTCAGCCAATAAGAATCCGTACAAGGAGAACTTTGGTGCTTTTATTGCTCCAGGTGGAAGGAAGAGCAACAGCTGCGGGTACTACATCCATATCCAACCAGGAGGCTCTTTTGCTTCGGGAGGACTGTATATGGCTCCTGCTCTCGTTATGAAAGCTGTACGCTTGGCTATGGTTGATAACCGTAGCGAGTTCCTTTCAATTATCAGCAATCACAAGTTTAAATCAACCTTTACCTGGGAGGGCGTTGATCATCTAAAGCGCATTCCTACGGGTTTTCAGTCCGACTCCGAACTCGATCTGTTTCTCAGGTTGAAACACATAACTCCCTCGTGCGATTTTCCGGATGATAAACTTGTTCATCCCGAATTTGACCTTAAAGTAGTTGAAGTATTTGAAACACTTAGTCCGTTAATTAAGTTTTTAAATCAAGCCATACAATAAAATGCACAGTTTATTTACAACTATAATCGTGGTATCACCTCTATGCATTCATGCTCAGGTAGGATACATTCAGGAAGGTAACGCATCGTTTTACGCCGATAGCTTTGAGGGTAGGGTTACCGCATCGGGTGAACGATACAGCCATCTAAAAGCAACCTGTGCGCACGTGTCAATACCCTTTGGTTCACTGGTTAAAATAACCAACCTGGATAATAACAAAACGGCTATTGCACGCGTAAACGACAGGGGCCCGTTTGTTCCCGGCAGAATAGTTGATGTTTCCAGATCGGTAGCAGAAAGGCTAGGGATGATTGGTACAGGAATAGCTCGGGTAAGGCTAGAAGTTATAGATAACCAGAGCATTAAACAAAACTCCCAAGAGGAGGTATCAAAAACAGCAGCAGCTGATGGGGATAACAAAACTACCAATTCACAATCCACTGCGATTAAAACCAATCAACCGACTGCTCCGGCAGAAGTGGTGGATTATTTCTCTGTTGAGGTTCAAAAGCAAACAAAAAAAGGATTCTATGTCCAGCTGGGCAGCTTCCGGGAGCAAACTAACATCTTTTCATTGCTAGCCGATGCTCAGGAGCAGTTTGGAAAGAAAACTTGCGTACAGGTTGTTGCAGCGAATAACGACCGCCTTTTCAAGTTGCTCATTGGACCATTTACCACCCGTGCCGATGCCGAAAAGGTAAAGCAAACCGCTCAAGCCAAGTATCAGGGATGTTTTATTGTTGAAATTAGGTAATTGATAAAAATTCGCTAATATTGAAACTTGTAACCAACCTAAATTACTATGAAGAAACTGTTATTGCTAATATTATCTATTATGCTATTAGTGCCGGCAATGGCACAACACCAGGATAAGGTACTTGGAACATGGCTTACACAGTATGGCGATTCTAAGGTTACCATTAAGAAGGATGCCAAGGGTAAATTCTACGGCGAGATTACTTGGCTTAAGGAACCCTATAAGGATGGGAAACCCAAGGTTGACGATAAAAATCCCGATGCTAAGTTGCAAAATAGGCCGATTATGGGCCTAAGAATGCTTGATGGATTTGTTTACAAGGATAAACAATGGGTTGATGGGACTATCTATAATCCTAAGGAGGGGAAAACCTACAAATGCTACATGTGGTTCGACAATGGGAACTATAATTTACTTCATGTTAAGGGTTATATAGGTTTCTCTTTTATTGGGAAAGAAGTGGAATGGACCCGAAGCAACTAAACAAATGGGGTAAAACGTGTAGCATACGATTTTTTAAACCTTTTCTATCCTAACGTGTGCAGCATTTGCCACGATGGGCTTTCGCTATACGAGGAGGTGCTATGTACCTCCTGTTTGTATCATATTCCCCGAACACGATTCTGGAATTGGACCGACAATCCTGTATCGCAAATCTTTTGGGGTAGGGTGAACCTGGAGCATGCTTGCTCATTCTTTTACTTCCGCAAGGGTAGCCGCTACCGTAAGCTTTTGCATATGCTCAAATACCAGGGGCGCGAGGATATTGGCGTATTTCTTGGCAAGCAGTTTGGCCTTGAGCTGAAGAACTCAGAGCCTTATAAACCCATTACGGCAATAATCCCTGTACCACTTCATCCCAAGCGATTAAAGGAGCGTGGCTACAATCAAGCCGAAGCTATTGCAAGAGGATTGTCGGAAGCCATGGGCGCTCCGGTGTTAACCGATGTTTTGCTTAGGAATGTTTACACCCAAACCCAAACCAAAAAGTCGCGCATGGAGCGCTTGCAAAACATGGCAGGGGCTTTTACTGTAAACAATCCCGAGAAAGTTGAAAGCGGGCATGTGTTGCTGGTTGATGATGTAATAACCACTGGGGCAACACTTGAAACATGCGCTCAAACCCTTTTAGATTCTGCTGATGTTAAGGTTAGCGTTGGTACACTTGCCTATGCAACTAATGCTTAAGATTTAAGGGTAAAGGTTAAAGAGCCTGTCCCGTGAAGCGGGATTCAAGAGCCTGCTCCGCTCTGCGGAGTTCAAGATTCAAAATTCAAAATTCAAGAATCCAGAACCAGTCCCGCAATAGCGGGAACCTGTTCCGCATTACCGGGATTCTACATTTAGTGTACAGTGTGCAGTGTATAGAGAGGTGTTTTGTGTTTAGTGTTAAGTACTTGGCTGGCTGTATTTCAGCATATCATTTCTGCAAACCCCTCTCATCTCGTTAGGGCGCGTCTTCTGACGCGAGCGTTCTTCTAATTCACAAACAACGAACAACATTTTTTGTCATTCCGAGCATATGCGAGGAATCACATTAAGGATAAAAGTTAAAGAGCCTGTCCCGCAAAGTGGGAATAAAGGTTGAAGGATAAAGAAACGCTCCGTTCTGCGGAGTTCAAGGTTCTAATACCAGCAACTCTCGTTAACGCGCGTCTCCTGACGCGTGCATTAATCGCCCTGTACCGGCAAATCAACTTAGCCCAGGGTTTTAACCCTGGGTGTTGAGGTATACCAAATATTTGGTGATGCACGTATTGTATAATCCAAAGAGTAATGGGGAAGCATTGCATCGCAAATGGGAAATAATACAAAAAGCTAAGCTCAGCATGACATGACGGGTCACCCTCAAACTATCATCCAATAACCATCAACTATCAACTAACACGGTTAACACAGAGTAGATTCGCCCAATCTGCAGCATGTGCATTCCATCTCAGTTCACGAACAACAATCAACTATAAACGAACAACTTTACCTATACCTGAAAGTTGCTTTACGGAGCCTGTCCATTATGGCAATGCCAATGCCCGTTTCGGGCACAGGATCAATTAGGATGTAGTCCACATCAGAGTCCTCAAGTGCATGTATTTTTTCAAAAAGATGTGCAGCCGCTTCTACCAAGTCCGCTTTTTCCGATAGGTACTCTACTCGTTTGTAGTCGCCTTGTGGCTTTTGGCCAAAGGCTATGTATCCGGTTTTTGCTGGATCGATGAGTTTGCTGGCTTCACTAGCAATGAATAGCGGTTTGCTTGGGCTATAGTGCGATTTTAGCAACCCGGGCGATGCCAACCCTTTTTTGGGTAAACGGGCGCTCGATGGTTTTACAACCTGAGCCAAGTGGTTATGCGTAATTGCGCCATGGCGCAGTATTATAAAGCCTTCCTCGTCGAGCGTTACTACTGTCGATTCAATGCCAACAGTGGTTTTGCCACTATCGAGTATATAATCCACATCGGGTAATTGTTTTAGCACGTGCTCGGCACGGGTAGGGCTAACCCGTCCGAATTTGTTTGCGCTGGGGGCAGCAATTACACATCCCGATTTCTTTATGAGCTCAAGGGCAATGGGGTGGCTGGGCATGCGTATGCCAACCGTATCGAGGTCGGAGGTTACAATGCCCGGAACAATAGTGCTTTTGGTTACAACAATGGTTAGCGGGCCAGGCCAAAACTTTTCGGCTAACTGAAATACCCTGGGGTCATTACTTGACGATAAAAGGTTGATGCTTTCAACTGAAGCAATATGCACAATCAAGGGATCGAATGAGGGGCGCTCCTTAAGCGCAAAAACCTTGGCTACGGCATTGGGGTTAAGGGCATTAGCCCCTAACCCATAAACCGTTTCGGTAGGGAATGCTACTACCCCCCCGTTGGCAATTATTGATGCAGCATGGTCGATATCAACCCCAACTTTTCCCATATATTGTTACTGCAGATTTTTATCGGTTTCTTCAATATCAACCCGCTTCTTCCCCTGGTATTCAGCTATCTTTTCCTGAGTATCGGGATGCGAAAGCCCGATAATTTTTGCGGCTGCAAGGGCTGCATTTTCAGGGCTAAGAATGGTAAGAGGTGCAACTCCCGAGGGCATACGTAGGCTGGAATACACATCGGCACCACCAAACTTGTCGCTGTATGGAGGGCAGGCAATAACTGGGCAGTGGGTTTGTGCATCGGTAAAACCACTCAAAGCATTACTCATGCCTGCTATGGTTATAAACACCACGTTTTCTTTCTCGTAATGTTTAATCAGTTCATAGCACTTGAGCGGCGTCTTATGGGCCGATGCAATACGTGTAACGGTTTCGATTCCAAAACCTTTTAATACTGTTTCAATTTGGTTGGCCCAGTCAAGGTCAGCCTTTGAACCCATAATGATAACAACTTTGCGGCTCATGTTGGATTATGATTTTTGGTTATGTTGATGCCCAAACAGAGTATTCCTATGAAACAGCAGCAGGTACATCACCCCAATGGTAATGGATGAATCGGCAACGTTAAAAACAGGCCTGAAGAACACAAAGTGTTTTCCGCCTATGAAGGGGATCCATGATGGTAATATGCTATCGATTATTGGGAAGTAAAACATATCAACCACGCAACCCTGAAGGAATCCGGCATATCCACCAAAGTTTAACTTGGATATACCATAGTACGATATCCACTGGTTAAATTCTGAGCTGTAGGTGGTGCCGCTATCAAAAAGATAGCCGTAAAATGCGCTATCGACAATATTTCCAATGGCACCGGCAAGGATTAGTGAAAGACCTACAACAATCCCCGTTTTTACCTGTTGCTTGATTAGGTGATTAAGATACCAGGCTATGGCAACAATTGCAGCAATTCGGAATATGCTTAAGCCTATTTTACCCCAAATCCCCCAAAACTTTAACCCGAAGGCCATGCCTGGATTCTCAGTAAAATGCAGAATGAACCAATTCCCAATCACCTTCACCTCATCGCCAATGGCGAAGTTGGTTTTTACCCATATCTTAAGGGCTTGATCAATTATTAGGATAAAAAATATTATTAGATAGGCTAAATGTTTCTTGCTGAAATTCATAGATAAGCTGTTTACGGCGTAAAACTAATACAAAATGTAAAAGCGACCAAATGGTCGCTTTGTCGAGTAATAGATATCAACACTTGCCAGTTATCGCTGATTGTTTTTTGCTTCAATGCTAAGCGTTGCGTGCGGTACGGCACGTAGGCGTTCTTTTGAAATCAGTTTACCGGTTTCGCGGCAAATACCATAGGTTTTGTTCTCGATACGCACCAGTGCAGCCTCAAGGTGTTGAATAAACTTGAGCTGGCGTTGAGCTAATCGCCCTGCCTCTTCTTTCGATAGGGTCGAGGCCCCTTCTTCCAAAACCTTAAAGGTGGGCGAGGTGTCCTCAGTATCGTTACTTTCATCCAGGGTAATGGCACTCTTTAGGATTTCGTAATCCTTACGAGCCTTTTCGAGTTTTTGCAGAATAATTTCCTTGAATTCCGCTAACTCCTCATCCGAATATCTGGTTTTCTCTCCCATGGCTTTTTAAATTTTGCTAAAGGTTTAAAAAAATTGTAGTAAAAAACAACTCATCTATTCAATCTTTTCAACAGAAATAGAGGTTGAAAGTTCATCGTCTAACTCTATTACGTTAGAATTTCCGTTTAGTTCCTCATCAACTAAAATAATTTCACGGGCAAGGGTTTGCGTTGAAATATAGCTCTTGTGAACTTCAATTGCCTTGTTTAACTTGGCGTGTTTTTGAATTTTGATGCGGATTTTATCAGTCACCTCAAAGCCTGAGTCCTTGCGCATGTTTTGAACCCTGTTGATAAGTTCACGGGCAATACCCTCCATGCGAAGTTCATCGGTAATGGTAACATCAAGTGCTACCGTATAGCGCCCTTCGTTTGCAACAAGCCATCCGGGTATATCTTCCGAGAGAATTTCAACATCCTCAAGGGTTAGATTGATATCTCCCTCGGCTGCCTTTATGGTGAACTGTCCGTTGCGCTCAAAAGCAGCAATATCCTCCTGTGACATGCTGGCAATGGCTTCGGAAATTGCTTTCATTGCCTTTCCGTAGCGAGGGCCAAGGGTTTTAAAATTCGGTTTTATCTTTTTAACCAGAATCCCCGATGAGTCTGTAAGGTACTCAAGCTCCTTAACGTTAACCTCGCTAAGAATGAGGTTTTCAACTGCTGCAAGTTGCTTCCTGAACTTCTCGTCAAAGATTGGAATCATAATCTTTTGCAGGGGTTGACGAACCTTGATGTTAACCTTACGTCGCAATCCAAGTACCAGGGAGCAAATTGACTGAGCCATCTCCATTTTCTCCTCAAGGTTTTTATCAATCAATGCAGAGTTGCATTTAGGGAAATCGGCAAGGTGAACGCTTTCGACTGAATGGCGATGTGTAACAAGGTTAAGGTCAGTGAACAACTGATCCATATAGAATGGGGCAATGGGGGCAGCCAGCATGGCTACTGTTTCCAGACAGGTATAGAGGGTTTGGAAAGCTGCAATCTTGTCAGTATCGTACTCGCCACCCCAGAAACGCTTGCGGTTCAACCTTACATACCAGTTGCTGAGTTGCTCAATTACAAAATCCTGAATTGCTCGTCCAGCGCGTGTGGGCTCATAGTCCTCGTATGCCTCCTCAACCTCTTTTACCAGGCTGTTCAGCAACGAGAGTATCCAGCGGTCAATTTCAGGGCGCTGGCTTACAGGAACTTCCTCCTCGGCGTAGGTAAATCCATCTACGTTGGCGTAAAGGGCAAAGAACGAGTAGGTGTTGTAAAGCGTACCAAAAAATTTACGCTTAACTTCATCAACGCCATCGGTATCGAACTTTAAGTTATCCCAGGGTTGTGCATTGGTAATCATATACCAGCGAAGCGGGTCGGAGCCGTACTTTTCAATCACCTCCCACGGATCAACGGCATTTCCAAGGCGTTTGCTCATCTTGTTACCGTTTTTATCGAGAACCAATCCGTTGGAAACAATATTCTTGTAGGCTACTGAATCGAAGAGCAGAGTTGAAAGAGCATGGAGTGTATAGAACCATCCTCGGGTTTGGTCAACGCCTTCAGCAATAAAATCAGCAGGGAACAGCTCGTTAAGGCTATCCTTATTCTCAAAGGGATAGTGAATTTGAGCGTAGGGCATGGCTCCGGAATCGAACCAAACGTCAATGAGGTCGGGTTCACGGAACATTCGCTTTCCACTTGGCGAAACAAGAACAATATTATCCACAAATGGGCGGTGTAGGTCAAAGCTGTTGTAATTTTCTTTGCTATAATCGTCCTCCTTGTAGTTAGCCAATGGGTTCTTATCCATGAAACCAGCCTTGATAGCCTTTTCGATTTCAGCCTTAAGTTGGGCAACCGAGCCTATGCATACCATCTCGGTTCTATCTTCCGATACCCAAATGGGTAGAGGGGTTCCCCAGAATCGCGAACGGGAAAGATTCCAGTCAAGCAGATTTTCGAGCCATTTGCCAAAGCGACCAGTACCAGTACTTGCTGGTTTCCAGTTAATGGTTTTATTCAGTTCAATCATTCTGTCCTTTAGAGCAGTAACACGGATAAACCAGCTGTCGAGCGGGTAGTAAAGTACTGGTTTATCGGTACGCCAGCAGTGCGGGTAGTTATGAACGTGTTTTTCAATCCTGAATGCCTTGTTTTCCTTTTTCAGGGCAACAACAAGGTCAACATCGAGCGATGGGGCATCCTCGGGTAGAGTTGGGTCGTAATCGTTTTTAACGAATCTCCCGGCAAATTCCTGGTATAGCTCAACGTTCACATTGTTTTTTACAAAGTCGGGGTCGAGGTCCTCAATAGGGTAAAATCTACCGCGCTTATCAACCATGGGTTCAGGATTGCGGTACTTGTCGCGAAGTATTAGTGGTGTAATACCCGATGCCTTAGCCACTCGGTCGTCGTCGGCACCAAAGGTTGGTGCAATATGAACCACACCGGTACCATCCTCTGTAGTAACAAAATCTCCTGCAATCACCCTGAAGGCGTCGCCCTCGGGTTTCACCCAGGGGAATAGCTGATGGTATCGGATACCTACAAGTTTTGAGCCCTCAACCTCCGACAAAACCTTGAAGGGAACCTTTTTATCGCCGGGCTGGTACTCCTCTATCGATAGCTCGGCATTAGCAGCAGGGAAGTAGGAGTCCAGTCGGTCTTTTGCCAAAACAACAGTTAAAGGTTTGCCGCTATATGGGTTAAAGGTTCTAACAATGCTATACTTGATACTGGCATTTACAGCCAGTGCGGTGTTCGACGGAAGAGTCCAGGGTGTGGTTGTCCATGCCAGTATGTAAACATCGGGGGTGTCGGTCAGGTCAAAAAGGAACTGGCTGCGCTCGTCCCTTATTACATTGAACTGTGCTACCACTGTGGTATCCTTTACATCGCGATAGCATCCGGGCTGGTTAAGCTCATGGGTACTCAAGCCGGTACCGGCTGCAGGCGAGTAAGGTTGAATGGTTTTCCCTTTGTAAAGCAAACCCTTTTCAAAAAGCTTTTTAAGTAGATACCAAAGCGATTCAATGTATCGGTTATCATAGGTAATGTAAGGGTCATCCATATCGATCCAGTAGCCCATTTTTTGGGTAAGATCCTCCCACAGGTCGGTGTACTTCATAACTTCCTTACGGCAAGTATAGTTGTATTCCTCAACCGATATTTTGGTGCCAATGTCCTCCTTGGTTATGCCAAGCATTTTTTCAACGCCAAGTTCAACCGGTAAACCATGGGTATCCCAACCTGCTTTACGCTCAACAAGAAATCCCTTTTGGGTTTTATATCGGCAAAAAATATCCTTGATGGTACGTGCCATTACGTGATGGATACCGGGTATTCCATTAGCTGATGGAGGCCCTTCGTAAAAAATAAACTTAGGGTGACCTTTACGAATTTCAATACTTTTCCTAAAGGTGTTCTGCTGCTCCCATGTTTTAAGAACTTCCTTATTCACTTGAGGTAAATCAAGTCCCTTGTACTCTTTAAATTTTAGGTTACCCATATATAACGTTGTTAAATACTAATGTCCCCAAAAAATCACTTCCTAAAAAATCTCACAAAATTAGAGTTTTTTTTCAGACAGTCAAAAGTTTAAACTCAGTTATTCAGGGAAGGATTATTCGTGTTTGGTGCTTCGTATTCACTATCAACAACCAACTATCAACCGCTTCCTCACGCATTAAACAACAAATATCAGTTTATCCTTCCTAAATTAGTTGTAAATTTATCACGCCAAACAGTTACACCGATGAAACGCATCGTAGCAACCATAGTATTTCTAACACTTGCCATTGCTGGATTAGTGTTTCTATTTTACCACTGGGTAAACAAACATGAATACAGGCAATTCAACCCAATTGATGCTATCCCTTTAAATGCCTCATTGATTTTGAATATTGATGATTTTGAATTGTTTACTAGTTCTGTAAAGTCAAATAGTTGGTGGGAAACCCTTGAACAGGGCGATGTTGTTAAAAGTTTTGCAGGCATGCTAAATTATTTGGATAGCACAGCAAAATCGGACAATACAGTTAGAACAGCCATTAAAGGTACTAATACTGCGGTAGCTTTTTACAACCACCATCCGCTGAGCAGCGAGTTTTTACTAGCCCATAAAGTTCCCAAGGAGTTTAACCAACGCGATATTCTAGAACTTATCAAACTTCAAAGTTTAGGGTTTGCTAAGGCCGAGGAGATTCAAATTGCAGGCTACACCGCAATTTATGTTGAGGTTCCTGAGGAGAACTATTTCAGCTTAACCTTTACCGTGTTCAACAACCTTTTACTGGTTAGCAATAGTCAGGAATTACTTATTGAATCGGTAAAAAAGATGAAGGAAGATGCTGCCGTTGAATCCGATGAGCAGTTTCAGTTGATTTACCAAACAGCCGCAGCTGGCGTTGCAGCTAATGTCTTTGTAAACATCAATGAGGTCTCCAAAACTTTATCGCTTGAAAATAATTCGCTTGCTCTTAAGGGGGTTGCAAGTTGGGTTGGACTCGATGTTCAGGTATCGCCTACCATAGTAATTGCCAACGGGCTTATTGTGAGTTCAACTAACAATGGCGATTACTATAAAATATTTACCCGTCAAAACCCTGTTCCCTTTTCTTTGCATAGCTACATGCCTGCTTCAACATCATTTTTTACCTGGTATGGCCTGCCCGGCATCTCTAACTTTATGGCCGACTATAGCGATTATATTGATAACCTTGGCCTAACTGAACCATACAATAGAAACCTTTCAGGTTTCTTAGCCAATACAGGGGTTTCAATCAATGAGTTCTTAGAAAAAAACCTCGATAACGAGGTTGCTGTACTATCGGCCAAATTACAAAACGATAGCACGGAATGGTTTATTCTAGCAAACACCAAGAGCGGTTCAGCTACTCTTCAGCAACTTGAATCGTTTGCTGGTACAAAAAGTATTGTTAAACATGAGTTTGAACCCGATAAACATAAAAGTTTCCTTATAATTGAAAACCCTATCAAATGGCTTATCCCAACCCTATTGGGTAATAGTTTTTTGAAAGTAAGCGATGAATTTGTTACAGTAATCGACAACGTATTGGTTTTCGGCTCAAGCATTAGTTCACTTGAATTCATAATTAATGAGTATTTGCGTAATAACACACTTACCCGAACAGAAAGCTATAGGAGCGTTCAGCAACGTATTTCCACATCATCGAATCTGATTCTTTATAGCAAAAGGATGGATTCATACCCTTTAAGCGAATTACACTTACATGGTAAGCCAACCCAGCTATACAAAGGGGAAACTCTCTCCAGCCATAGTTTTATTTGGCAGATAGTGGGCGGGAGCCAAAAGCTTTTTGCCATGCTTGTCGTAAAAAGCACCCAAGCCAATTCGACCGAAACAACCAGTTCGCTTAAAAATGTGAAGTGGGTTTGCAAACTTAGTTCTGAACCAGTTGGCAAACCTCATTTGTTAGTTAACCATCTTAACGGACAAACTGAGATATTGGTTCAGGATTCTGAAAACTCAATCTATCTTATTAGTAACGATGGGCATATACTCTGGGAACGAAAGATTGATGCTCCAATTCTTGGCAGTGTAAGCCAGGTAGATGTTTATCGTAACAAAAAGTTACAGATGGTTTTTGCTTCGGGCAATAGGTTATACCTGATTGATCGCAACGGGAATGATGTTAAAGGTTTCCCGGTTACCTTGCCTGCTAAAGCTACCTCTCCATTATCGGCATTCGATTACGACAACAACCGAAACTACCGGTTTTTTGTGGCTTGTGCCGACAAGAGGATATACTGTTACGATGTTAACGGAAAACCCGTAAGCGGTTGGCTTAAGTTTAAAACCGAAACGGTTGTTAGTAACCGCATTGGATATGTTAGATATCAAGGTAAAGATTTTATTGTGATTTTTGACCAAAATCGACCGTATTTACTGAACCGCCGGGGCGAGGAACGATTAAAACCGCAATCATTGTTTGCCAAAGCAAAAAACAGTGAATTTTACCTGGCAGGAAGTTCGGGCAAGGGGTCATATTTGTTAACCACCGATACACTGGGTATAATCAAGAAACTATTCTTTGATGGCAGGGTCAAAAGCCAAGTTCTTGAACCATTCTCACCCAGCCATGCTTTTTGTATGGCTGGCGGAAAATATTTTATCCTCGATAGGAATAGGATAAGCATATACTCACGCGAAGGTAAGTTTCTAAATGTGATACTATCGTCAATCGGCGATTTCGATTCCGGAAGCTTACAAGTCATACCCAGCAAAAATCTTGTTTTGGTTTCCAGAGATGAGAGTGTTTTAGGGTACGATTTTGGTGGCAAATCTTTTAGCGGTTTCCCCATATCGGGCAATATCCCAATTGTTGAGATAAATTCTAGGAGCAAGCAATTTGTTACGTTATCAAAACAGAATGGGGTTATTTGCTTTGTCATTAAATAAATAGCTATCTTTGCGCACCTTTTCAATTCAGTAATGATTGCATTTTTAGAATTCATTTTTTACTTCTTCCTAACCCTTTTTTTGTTGGGTTTGGTAGGCCACATTGCTTTGCGTTTATGGCTAAGGCGATTGCATAAAAAGATGAACCAGGAAGAATGGCAACAATCGTCCGATAAAAGCAAGGGGAAAAATTTTTCATTCATTCGTAAAAAAAAGATTATCGATAAGAATCAGGGTGAATATGTGGATTATGAAGAGTTAGATTAGTTTTAGTTTAATTTGATCAATGAATTGTATGGCTGAGGTTGTAGCAGGTATCGATATTGGTGGTACAAACACAGTAATTGGAATAGTAAATCGGAATGGCGATATACTTGCCGAAAGTACCCTTCCCACGCGTTGTAATGCAACCTTTGATGTTTTTGTAAAAAACCTAACAGGGGCTATTGAGCAGCTGCTCATGGGACTTGGCCATGAACACAGCTTGCTTGGCATAGGTGTTGGATCTCCCAATGGTTCATATAATCTGGGTGCTATAGTTGATGCTCCAAATTTGGAGTGGAAAGGGATACTCCCTTTATGTAAGGAGATTACTGCATTAACAGGTGTTCCCAGTGTGGTTACCAACGATGCGAACGCTGCTGCACTGGGTGAACTGCTATTTGGGGCGGCAAAGGGAATGAAAAACTTTGTGGTTATCACGTTGGGAACAGGATTGGGTAGTGGACTTGTTGTTGATGGCAAGCTGGTTGTAGGCCACGATGGTTTTGCTGGCGAGTTTGGGCATATGGTTGCCAAGCCCAATGGCCGGCAGTGTAGCTGCGGCAAGAAAGGATGCCTCGAAACCTACGCATCGGCTACCGGCCTTAGGAGAACTGCCTTCAAGATGATTGCCGATAACAATCAACCTAGCATGCTACGCAATGTTACCTACGATAAACTTACAGCCAAAATGATTACCGAGGCCGCCAAAACCGGTGATCCGCTTGCTAGGGCAGCCTTTGAGTACACCGGACTTATTCTAGGCGCTCGCCTTGCCGATTTAGTGGCTATTCTTAACCCCGAGGCTATCTTTTTCTTTGGTGGGTTAACTAATGCCGGGGAGTTGCTTATGGATCCGGTTCGCCGTTACATGGAAGAGTACATGTTCCCTGTATTTAAGGGTAAGATAAAGCTTTTGCTTTCAGGGTTGCAGGATAAAAATGCAGCTGTTTTAGGTGCTGCTGCATTGATTTGGGAAGAGCTTGACAAAGCCAAGCACTAACCAAACGCCTCCCAGTTTTTAGCAAGCCCACCAATTCCTGTTTCACGGTAGGCCACCTGTATATCGCAGCCGGTTTCGGCCATGGTTTCAACCGCCTTATCGAACGATACCTTATGCCCGCCATCGGACGAAAGGGCGTAAACGGCACAGGAATATGCTTTGGTAGCCGCAATGGCATTCCGCTCAATACAGGGTATTTGAACGTATCCCATAACCGGGTCGCAGGTTAACCCCAGGTTATGCTCCATGGCCATCTCGGCTGCATACTCAATTTGATTAAGCGATCCTCCCATGATTTGGGTCATGGCTGCTGCAGCCATAGCACATGCCGTACCGATTTCACCCTGGCATCCAACCTCAGCTCCCGATATGGATGCATTATGTTTTACCAGATTCCCTATTAGCCCTGCAGTGGCCAAAGCACGAAGCATTTTTTGCTCGGTAATGTGTTCCTCACTACTTAGGTAAAATAGCACTCCCGGAAGCACCCCCGACGAACCGCATGTGGGGGCTGTAATTATTTTGCCACCTGCAGCATTCTCTTCAGCCACTGCAAGGGAAAAAGCAAAAAGCAGCCCAACCTGTTTCATGGTGCCATGCGCGTTGAGCGCTTTGGTGTACTGTGCCGATGCCCTGCGGGCTAATTTTATTGGACCAGGCAGAACACCCTCGTTATCAATCCCCCGCTTCACCGTTTCGCGCATGGTTTGCCAGGTCTTGACAAGAAAGTCCCAAATATCCTTACCCTCATTATCTTCAACAAACTCCCAGAGACTTTTCCCCTCCCCCTTGCACCACGCTAAAATCTCGGTCAAGGTGTTAAACCGGTAAACATGGCTACTATTTAAAACTCCAGTTTTGTCCTTTAAATCGCCACCTCCTATGCTGTAAACTTCCCAAAAGTCAATTAGCTGGCCATCCTCTTCCATAAAGGCTTCAATGATCATTCCGTTGGGGTGAAGCGGAAGGCTTTCCTCGGGTCGCCAAATGATATCTACCTGTTTTGGTAAAAAACTCTTGCGCAGGGCGCTATCGGTTTGGTGCCCTTTGGCAGTTAGGGCCAAACTGCCATAAAGCGATACCCTAAAGTAGTTGGCCTCCGGATGACGCTGTCTCATAATCTCTGCAGCACGGGCTGGACCTATGGTATGGCTGCTCGATGGTCCATATCCCTCCTTGTATATCTCTCTAATGGATAGCATGCTTTTTAATTTTATAGCAAAGCAATATCTTTTTTACATCTGTTGCAAGGGTTTAGAGTAAATTAACAACCTTCATTTTTAAACATAACTACTAGTAATTTGCTAAAAAATGTGTTACCTTTAATCAATAATTAGCAATTCTTATAAGTAAATGAATAGGCGAGTATCAATCCTGATTTTTCTGGATATCTTCCTAATTGGATTTTCCTTTTGGCTAACAACTTTAATAAAAGGGGTTTCGTTCCAAACGTATTTGGGTAACTATGGGAATGGCTTTTTAATTTTTACGTTAACTTGGATACTAACCTCACTTATCTACAATAAATACTTCTTTACCTCTTACTCATTAAGGCACTTATCCAAGAATATTATTTCATCTAATCTCATAGTGCTAGCAATTATTTCGATATTAATTTTTTTGACCCGTAACGATTACTATTCACGCTTCATTGTGTTTAGCACAATAGCATTCACTACTCTGGCAGAATTGTTTATCTACAACTTATGGGGAGTTCTAAAGAAAACCCAGGTGTTGCCCGACGATGTGTTAGGCAAGGTGGAACGCTCGCTCCGTAGGCCTCGCCCTGCAACTATAATCAGCGAAGAGGCCATTGATCCTACCCGTGTTAAAACTGTTCAGAAGGCAATACTCTCCGATTTTAGCCGCGATGTGTATTGCTTTTTGGAGCAGCATACCAACCTGTTCAGCGACAAAACGCTCACTATTGCTACCACAACCAGTTTCAACCTTTTAAATCAGCCCAGCACTACCTTTAAAACCATTATTAACCTTAAGCGGGTTAACGACATTAGGCGAATTAATAAATTCTTTGAGGCCGCAAATGATAAAATCCCTGTTGGGGGGGTGTTTGTTTGCATGGCCGAAACACAGGAGCAGCGCAAAAAACGAATACTTAGCAAGTTCCCGCCAATACTAAACTATATTTACTACCTATTCGATTTCATCCTAAAACGGGTTTTCCCTAAGTTCTCGTTTACCAAAGGGATATACTTTTTGCTTACCCGCGGCGAAAACAGGGTGATTAGCCGTGCCGAATTTTTAGGGAGACTTTACTCATGCGGTTTCGATGTAATTGATGAGCAGGAAATCGACAAGGTGCATTACGTTGTTGCCCAAAAAGTTCGAAAACCCTACTTCGACATGAAGCCTACCTATGGCCCTCTCATAAAGCTTCGCCGTATTGGGAAGGGAGGCAAATTTATCAAGGTTTACAAGCTCCGAACCATGCACCCATACTCGGAATACCTACAGGAATACATTTACCGCAAACATAACCTACAGGAAGGTGGCAAGTTTAAGGATGATTTTAGGGTTTCTACCCTTGGTCGTTTCATGCGAAAGCTTTGGATTGACGAGCTGCCCATGATTATAAACCTTTTACGTGGCGAACTGAAAATAGTGGGTGTAAGGCCGTTGAGCCATCACTACTTTAATCTTTACTCCAAGGAACTACAGGAAAGAAGAATTAAATACAAACCAGGCCTTATCCCCCCCTTTTATGTCGATAACCCAAAAACCCTGGAAGAGATAATGGCTTCGGAAATCAAGTACCTTGACGCTTACGATAAACATCCACTGCTAACCGATTTGAAGTACTTTTTTATTGCCGTTTACAATATTATTTTCAAGCGGTACAGGAGCAGCTAAAAGCCCCAGCAAATACCGCTTTCAATTTGTAGTTGCTTTCCCAGCATGAAACTGGGCGTGTATTTATAGTTTGTGTGGTTCCTAGTGTCGTTTATTCCGCCTGCAATATAGATATACCCATCGTTTATTATCTGAAAACGGGCGCCCACTTGCCAGTTGGTTTGCTCCCAATCAACCTGTTCCATAAATGTTAAGCCGAGCCTTTCGGTGGTAATTTTTGTGTAATCGGGGCCCTTACGGCTTTTGGTAAAATTCCCGTAAAGTTGTAACCCTCTGGTGAGGTAGTAACGTATGGCAAAGTGTACCTCATCGGCATTATCGGTTAAATAGTGACCGAGGTTAAATCTATTACTTTCGTAGGTGGTGGTTTCAATAATATGTTTAAAGGCTAAAGGGTTTGTACGAGTGTATTCGGCGGATAAGGAGAGATTGCTCAAAATGAAGTCCCATAGCCTAAATCCTGCCTTAAGGCTATAAAAATTACTGTGCTTTTCGGGATTAAACATATTCTTCATCGAAAGTTCATCCAGGAAAAGCGTGGCGTAAAGGTGTAGATGCTTAACGGTGTACGACGAAACATCAAAAAACATCTGCGAGTTTTGCCCAACCTGGTTGCTTATACCGTTCAAATGATGGTCGATTGATTTGTAAAAGAAAAATGGGATTAGGTAAGCCGGTTGAACCTCCAGGTTGGAGTAAATTATTGAGTTACCTACCGACAGGTTTAAACCCCTATAGGGTTTAAAGGTTATAAGATTAGCAGCAATGTACTTATTATGGTAAACCTTTCGGGTTTCACCAAAACTGATGTAGGTTCTTGAAGAATCAATTACCTGCGACACAAGCCAACCGTGAATGTAGTTCAGCTCAATCCACCTGGCAGGTTTTACATTGAGTTTAATCATGGCAAACGAGGGGGTCCGACCTCCCAGAATGTTAGTGCCGTTATACCCGGAGCCCCACTGAACATGATCCTTAACCACCCCTATGCTGCCCCATCTCCAACCATAGGTTATGCCACCCCTCATTTCGCTGAATTCGCCACCTTCTCCATCTATCTTATAGTTTCCACCTTGCTCTCGGGTCAAAAAGGTTGGCATCGCAAGCCTGTAATTCTGTGCATAGTCGCGGAGACTTGCATAAAATCCAAACCTACCAGCATGTCCGTGCACCTCGGCACCTACCCAACGGTTATAGGAAAATGCACTATCGTTCTTTATGGTGTTTACTCCCAGCAATGGATTTATTGAAATACTGTAAAGTGAATCGGATCGGTAGAGGATATCAAATCGCTTCTTCCCATTGGGGGCACTATCCTTGTCAAAATCGGCTAGGTAAAATTCAAGCTCCTTCCTTTGACGGTTATTCAGCTTTTGTTTCTGTTCGCTTGCTTGTATTAGCAATGACTTAATAAAATTACGACTGTATGGCTTAGCACTTGTATTGGCTTCTACAATGCCAAGCGTGTTTAGCTCATCAATAAACTCGTAAATACCAGAATTTGAGATATGGTGATATGTTTCCTGTGCATACAAATCGAAGACGGCAAGCGTTATAGCAAAAGCAAATATCAGTTTCTTCATAGGAGCATCAATTTTCAGTAAAGTTACAATATTAACCAATACTTTTATTTGGGTTTATGGGTGAACCAAGCTAATTGAGCTGTTTTAGGTAACAAATTTGTTCCCTTATTGTTACATTTGCAACCAGTAAAACGGTTGATAATGATAAAACAATCTAAATCTATCTTAACATTTGTCCTTATAGGAACGCTAGCCCTTTCATGTGCGGTATCGAAAAGAAATAAGCAACTAACCGAAGATGCTAAGCGATCATTCGAGATAAACGACTATCAGGCTGCATTGGCTTCGTATGAAAAGATAATTACAACAGGTAAAGGTGTTTCCGGTGATGTTTGGAATAAAGCTGGTATTGCAGCCTGGGAGGTTGGACAAACCGAAAAGGCGATTGATTACCTGGGAAAAGCCAAAAAGCAGAACAGCGCCGATGCTCAAGGTTTATTCACCCTTGCAAAGGCTTACCGTAAAATTGATAATCTTTCGCGTGAGATAGTTAACCTTAAACTTTGCGTTGATCTTAACCACCCCGAATTGTTGCCTACGGCAAGGGTTACACTCTTTGATGCTTACGTAAGGAGCGAGAACTGGACGCTGGCCGATTCACTCTGGAATGCATTAACCCCACAGTACCAGTCCGATGTTAACATTAAAACAGGCTACCTGATTGTTAACCGGAAACTGAAAAATAACCAAAAGGCTGAAAAACTTGCCAAGGAGTTACTTAAGCACGATAAAAATAATATCGAAGCCCTAGAGTTCCTTGGAGAATATCACTTTAACCGTGCCGATGAGGTTTACGTGAAAGAAATGAGAACTTACGAAAAGAACAAGACCACCAAACAGTACAAGCAGCTTACCGAGGCTCTAAAAAAGGTGAACGCCGACTATAAAATAGCGCGCGATTACTTTGAAACCCTTTACATATTGAAGCCCGATAAAAGGTATGCCCGTTACCTGGGAAACATTTATACCCGTTTTGAGAATAGGCAAAAAGCCGACTACTGGTATAAACTTGCTAGGTAGAAATAAAAAAAGCGCGTTAAACGCGCTTTTTGTTGATAGAATATGCTTTAGCTACTCCACTGTAACCGATTTGGCCAGGTTTCGGGGTTGGTCAACATTACATCCGCGCATCACGGCTATATGGTAAGCCAGGAGCTGTAAGGGGATCACGGTAAGCAAAGCGCCTACAATTTCGCCTGCTTCGGGTATCTCAATGGTATAGTCGGCCATTTCTTTGATAGTAGTATCGCCTTCGGTTACAACGGCAATTACAACACCCTTGCGGGCTTTTACTTCCTGAACGTTGCTTACAATTTTTTCGTAGCTGCTGTCCTTAATGGCAATAACCACCACTGGCATGGTATCGTCAATCAAGGCAATGGGGCCATGTTTCATCTCGGCAGCGGGGTAGCCCTCAGCGTGGATATATGATATCTCCTTAAGTTTCAATGCGCCCTCAAGCGCCACTGGGAAATAGTAGCCCCTACCTAGGTACAGGAAGTTTCGCGAATCCTTAAATCGTTCCGATATAACTTTAACCAGTTCCTCGCTTTGAAGTATTTTCTCAATCTTGTCGGGGACAAGGGTAACCTCGTGAATTAGCTCGCGGTGACGTTCCTCGGTAAGTGCTCCCCTCCTGCGGCCAAGCAGTATGGCCATCATGATTAGAACAGTTACCTGAGCGGTAAACGCCTTGGTTGAGGCAACGCCAATTTCTGGGCCTGCATGAGTATATACACCGGCGTGCGTTTCGCGGGGAATGCTTGATCCTACAACATTGCAAATACCTAGAACAAGCGCTCCTGCTTCCTTGGCCAGCCTAATGGCCGCCAGCGTATCGGCGGTCTCGCCACTTTGGCTTATGGCTACTACCACATCATCCTTATTTATAATGGGATTGCGGTAGCGGAACTCAGAGGCGTACTCAACCTCAACGGGTATGCGGGCTAAATCTTCAATCAAATACTCGCCTACAAGGGCAGCATGCCACGAGGTACCACAGCCGATTAAGATTATACGCTTGGCTTCGGTTAGGTTTAGGAGTACGCTATAGAGGCCGCCAAGGTGAATGTCATATGGATCGCTTGAAATTCGGCCGCGATAGGTATCGTGAATGCTGCGCGGTTGCTCGTATATCTCTTTGAGCATGAAGTGCTCATATCCGCCTTTTTCTATGGCCTCAATATCAATATCGAGCTGCTGGATGTTTGGTTCAAGGGCTTGGTTGTAAATGGTTTTCAGAACCATTTGGCTGCGCTGGAGTATAGCAACATCGTTATCGTTCAGGAAAATTACACTTTTGGTAAACTCAACAATTGGTGTTGCATCGGAAGCTATAAAGTATTCACCCTCTCTAACACCAATAACCAAGGGGCTTCCCTTACGGGCTGCAATTAGTGTATCGGGTTCATCGCGGTTAATTACTACTATTCCGTATGCTCCAACAACCTTAGTTAGTGCTAAGCGAACGGCAATTTCGGGGGTAACATTACCTTTCAGGTAGATGTACTCAATTAGGTTAGCCAGAACCTCGGTATCGGTTTCCGATTTAAAGGAGTAACCTCGTTTTTCTAGCTTACTTCGGAGTAAGCTATAGTTTTCAATGATACCGTTGTGGATAAGGATAAACTTGCCGTTCATCGACTCGTGGGGGTGGGCATTTGTGTCGTTAGGCTCGCCGTGAGTAGCCCAGCGGGTATGGCCTATTCCAATTGTGCCAGGTAGTGGCCTGTCGCCAATAAAGGCTTCCAGATCGCTAACCTTTCCTTTCTGCTTTGCAAGAAACGGATTGCCATTAACTATGCAAATCCCAGCCGAGTCGTATCCTCGATACTCCAGCCGTTTTAAACCGTTTATCACGATAGGGTAAGCTTGTCTATGCCCAATATATCCAACAATTCCGCACATACTAATTCAACTTGGTGTATGTAATTTTTAGCTTAATTGGGGCACTATTCTGTCCGCTTTTGAGCACTCCATGTTTAATGGTGGTATTCGAGCTTGGGAATACGTAAAGGCTGTTGTCGCTATATTCACCTTTAAGCATTTTTTGGAAATGGTAGGTAATGTTAACGCTATAACCATTCCTAAATGTCCGGTAGGAACCGTTTGAGTTTAGGGTATTTGTGCTCGATATCTGATCCTTAATGAGCCCAACCCACTCGCTACCATCCTTGTAGTAAAAGAGGAGTTGACTAATGGTTGAGTCGGGCAGCGATGTTGTGGCATCGGCATTGCCAATTATTAGTTCAGCACGATGTATTACAATGGGCATGGAGTCGCGCCATTGAGCTAGATCGGGGAAACTGATTTTTCCATATACCCCGCCTAGACTTTGGATGTAGAAAACACTGTCCTGCGTCATAGTATCGTTAAGATGTTGTATTTTTTTGGATGGATCAGCCTTTGTGTAGTCGTGCAGGTACTCATAAAATCTAGAACCAAACGTATAGGTCTTACTGGTTCTTATGGTTGAGTCATTACCATCAATTTGTTTAACGTAGTGGTAGTAAAGCCTAAGGTACATGTTTGAGGTTGATACGTTATAGGCTACACCACCATAACCGGGGAGTTCGTCGATGGTCACATAAAACCCTTTAAACTTGGTGTAAAATATTTTTGAATCGGTTAAAGCCAGCGAGTCAATTAACGATTGTCCAAAGGCTAGGGGTAGGTATAACTTTAAGCTCCCTTTGCCCGATAGGGGTCCTGATGCTAAAGGGCTTGGGTCATAATAATTCAGATCGACAGGACTAAGCGCATTTTGTTTATCCCAAAAAATGGTGGTATCGGTTATTTCATGGATGCGCAAATTTAGTTGGGTGGTAGAATCGCCATAGAAACTGCTGGCAGTAAAGTAAAAAATAATTGAATCGGCAGTTGCTGAGGGTCCGCCATATCCATCGGTCGATATTCCTGGCAGATATCGGCCAACAAAACCACCCTTGGTCGATCCAAAAATTTCGCTGTTAATATACCCCATTACCCCCTCGGAGGCCAGGAAAGAGTTAAGCGAATCCTTTGTCAGGGTAAAAGCGCTAACCTTGAACGAGGAATCAATCTTTACTTTGTAAATATCCTCGTCAGGGAGGAGGTTATTGCCTAAAAAACCGGGTTCATTATAGCACGATGTTAGTGAAAATATCGAAAGAAAAAGGCCTGCAAATAAAACACCCAAATGCCTGATCCCAATACTATTTCTTTTTTGAAACATTTGAATTGCCATTTAGTATCTGGTTATAAAATTCGTCGTAAATATCAATATAATTTTCCCTATCCTGGTAGGGAAGTAATGGCTTTTTAACTGTTTTTATATGTTCAAATACCTCGCTGTTAACAGTGGGGCTACCCTGAACAATCCCATCGGAAAAGTTAACGGCAAGCTTAAGTAAGTTTTCGTAGGTAGGCTCCCTTAGTATTTCTACGTCTTTCCTTGAGACACCCTCCATCAACACTTTTTTCCGAGTATTCTCGTTCAAGGGTTTACTAAAGCCATCGTTGTAAACTGAGAATACAATCTTTGAGTGTGCAAACAGCGGATCGTCGGCATAGGCCTTTTTGATCATCAACGGCGCAAATGCAGTGAACCAGCCATGGCAGTGAATTAAATCGGGCGACCAGCGTAACTTTTTAACTGTTTCTATTACTCCCTTGCTGAAAAATATTGCCCTCTCGTCGTTATCGTCAAAGGTTTCGCCATTCTCGTCGGTTAAGGTGGATTTCCTTTGGAAGTAGTCCTCATTATCAATGAAGTACACTTGCATTCGTGCACTTTGAATGGATGCCACTTTTATGATGAGCGGGTGATCCATATCATTGATTATCAAATTCATCCCAGACAGGCGTATTACCTCATGTAGCTGGTTTCGGCGTTCATTTACACACCCATACCTTGGCATAAATGTTCTTATCTCTCGCCCCTTTTCCTGAATCCCCTGAGGTAAAAACCTGCTGATTTTTGAAACCTCGCTCTCAGGCAGATATGGAAAAATCTCCTGAGAGATAAAGAGTATCTTCGCCTTTTTTTCTTTCATTTTGGATTATCCCTTTTGCCAAATTTGATTAAATAGCTAAAACATCAATCACGAAGGTGCAATTTTATAATAGACTACAAAGTTACAACTTTTTTTGGATATATATTGTTTTGATATATGGTTGAATATCAATAGTCAATCTCTTTTTGCAGTTTAGTATGCCATTTTTTTAATTTAAATTCACACTTTCGTGTTATGTTTTATGGCATTATTGGAAAAATCAACATACATGTTATTCAAAAAATTACAACTTTTGCAAGTTCAATGTTGATACCATCATAAACTATAATTACCTATGTGTGTGGTTGTTGAAAAGATATCTGGCCTAAAAACAATGCTTCAGGGTTTTAGGGATGAGAGGAAAAGCATTGGCTTTGTTCCTACCATGGGAGCATTACATAAAGGTCATGTGTCGTTGGTGGAGCGCAGTGTTGTTGAGAACGATATCACTGTTGTGAGCATTTTTGTTAATCCCACACAATTCAACGATAAAAACGACCTGAAGAACTACCCCCGAATGCCCGAAAAGGACGTTGCCATGCTGGAGGCTGCCGGCGTTGATGTAGTTTTCATGCCACCCGAGAGCGAGATTTACCCTGAACCCGATACCCGTGTATTCGATTTTGGGATGCTCGATAAGGTGATGGAGGGAAAATTCCGTCCGGGTCATTTCAATGGCGTTGCCCAGGTTATAATTAAACTTTTCGATATTGTTGAACCAAACCGGGCATACTTTGGCCAAAAAGATTACCAGCAGCTGGCCATCATTAGGGCGATAGTTCGTATGCTGGGCTATGGTGTTGAGATTGTTGGCTGCCCAATAGTCCGTGAATCCGATGGATTGGCCATGAGCAGCCGCAACCTGTTGCTTACCCCCGAGCATAGGAAAAGTGCACCACTCATTTACCAAACATTAGCTGAAGCACGAAACAAAACCAATGAATTATCCGTTAAAGAAATGATTGAATGGGTTGTGAATAGTATTAACTCGGATCCAAATCTAAAGGTTGAGTACTTTGAGCTGGCCGATGCCGACAATCTTTTGCCTGTTGAAAACTGGGATCATCCAAATGGTATTATTGGTTGTATTGCCGTATGGGCTGGCAATATCCGGCTTATCGATAATATGATGTTTAAATAGTTCCGAAAACAGTTTAAAGCGATGATGATTGAAGTTTGCAAGTCGAAAATCCACAGGGTTACTATCACCGAGGCCAACCTTAACTATATTGGCAGCATTACCATTGACGAGGACCTTATGGAAGCAGCAAACATTATTGAAAACGAGAAGGTTCAGATTGTCAATATAAACAACGGCGAACGCCTTGAAACCTACGTTATAAAGGGTGAGCGTGGTAGTGGTCAGGTTTGCCTCAATGGCCCGGCTGCACGGAAGTGCGTGGTGGGCGATGTGGTAATTATCATTTCCTATGCTACCATGGATTTTGAGGAGGCCAAAATGTTTAAACCCACCGTAATTTTCCCCGACACCGCCACCAACAAGCTTGTATAATAAACCCGTTTACTGCATTGAAAAGCACTGTAAAATCAAGGTTGTTTAACTTTGCCATATTCTTTTCCCTTGCCATTGTACTACTCTACTACGCTTTCAGGAGTGTCGATTTTACCCGTATTGCTCAGGGTTTTAGAGAGGTTAACTATTTCTGGATAGCCATATCGCTTTTAATTGCACTCATTGCCCATGCTCTTAGGGCTATTCGCTGGGGTTATCTTATGGAGCCACTTGGCCAAAAACCGCCATTTAGCAAACTATTTGCAGCAGTAATGTTTGGCTACTTGGCCAACCTGGCATTGCCCCGTTTTGGCGAGGTAGCTAAGTGCGGGAGCGTAAGCCGGGTATCGCCAATCCGTTTTGAGTCCATTATAGGAACTGTAGTGGTTGAACGCGCTGCCGACCTTGCAATGCTACTGATTGCAACAGTTATTGTGGTTCTTGTCAAAATCGATTCCTTTGGCCAATACATATACACAAATATTTTGCACCCCATTGAGCAAAAGGCAATTCATATTGAGGGATACAAGGTTGTTATTCTGCTGGTGATGGCAATCGCATTCATACTCCTTATCCGTTTCATTTTAAGGAGCGATTTACTGGGCGAGAAGCTGAACGGGAAAATCAGAAACGCTGTAATTGGCGTTATCGATGGTCTTAAGAGCATTTACCGTACTCCTAAGGCAATTTCTTTTGCACTGTTTTCGGTTTTAATATGGGTTAGCTACTGGCTAATGACCTGGGCTTTACTCAACTCTACACCAATTACAGCGAGTCTTACTGGCTGGGATGCCCTGTTTATAATGGTTATTGGTTCCTATGGCATGACCGTACCCGTACAGGGTGGTTTTGGGGCTTACCACATTATTACCGCATCGGCACTAGGCATTTTTGATATCGCTTACGAAAACGGTTTGATATTTGCCATTATCTCGCATGAATCGCAAACAATACTTTTGATTATTACGGGCTTGGTATCGATGGTTTACCTCTACATCAAGCAGCATAGGCCTTTGGCATAGGAAATTCCACTTTGCAGTATTGAAAGTTGTTACATACGGGTTAAAAGTATACATTTGTGAACTGATGTGGAAAGATTTGGCTGATTGCAACCACAAAAATAAATGCTAAAACAGCGATTATTCCAGCAATCGTTCAAACCTTCCCCATAGATTTTTGTTTAACTTAAAAGTTTTTATTATGGGATATTTATTTACTTCGGAGAGCGTATCGGAAGGGCATCCCGATAAGTTAGCCGATCAAATTTCCGATGCTCTGCTCGATGAGTTTTTACGTCGCGACCCCAACTCAAAAGTGGCATGCGAAACACTGGTTACTACCGGATTGGTTGTTCTTAGCGGTGAGGTTAAAACCCATGCATATGTTGATGTTCAAGAGGTTGCCCGACGGGTTATCCGTCGGATTGGTTACACCAAACAAGAGTTCAGGTTCGATGCCGAGTCGTGCGGCGTTATCTCATCAATCCATGAGCAATCGCCCGATATTAACCGTGGCGTTGAGCGTGGCGACGAATACTCGCAGGGTGCAGGCGACCAGGGAATGATGTTTGGCTATGCCTGTCGCGAAACCAACGACTATATGCCACTTGCCCTCGAACTTTCGCACGTTTTGCTCATGGAACTTGCCAAAATACGCAAAGAGGGGAAGGAGATGACTTACCTTCGCCCCGATTCAAAGTCGCAGGTAACCATTGAGTACGACGATAATAACCAGCCACTCCGAATCCATACCATTGTAGTATCTACCCAGCACGATGAGTTTGATACCGACGATGTTCGGATGCTGAACAAGATCAAGGACGATGTTCGCACTATCCTTATACCAAGAGCTAAAGCCCGTTTCCCTGAAAGGGTTCAAAAGCTATTCAAGGACGATTACATTTTACACGTTAACCCAACTGGAAAATTCGTAATAGGCGGCCCTCATGGCGACACCGGTTTAACCGGACGTAAAATTATTGTTGACACCTATGGTGGCAAGGGAACACACGGTGGCGGAGCATTCTCAGGCAAGGATTCCAGCAAGGTCGATCGCTCCGGTGCATACGCAGCCCGCCATATAGCCAAGAACATGGTGGCTGCCGGTATTGCCGACGAGGTTCTCATTCAGGTAGCTTACGCCATTGGTGTTGCCGAGCCCGTGGGGCTTTACGTTAATACCTATGGCACCTCGCACGTTAAGCTTACCGATGGCCAAATTGCTGAAAAAATTAAGCAGATCTTTGATTTGCGTCCGGGTGCCATTGTTAAACGTTTGAGCCTTAAGAATCCTATTTTTGAGGAAACCGCTGCCTACGGCCATTTTGGTCGCGATTACTACAAGCGCGAGGTGGAGTTTATAGTTAATGGCAACTGTGAGGGAGAGAAAATTTTTAAAAAGGAGGTAGAATTTTTCACCTGGGAAAAGCTCGATTACGTTGATGTGCTCCGCAAAGAGTTTAACCTGTAAAACTAGTTTACTGTAGTTTTTTTTCAAAAGAGTTTTTATAGTTGTCGTCCTGAGTTTATCGAAGGATATCATTCTTAGTGTAACGTGTTCAGTGTGCAGTGCACAGGCGATATGGTGTGTTATGTTTGGTTTTTAGTGTTTACTGTTATATCAGCACATATCATCTTAATCTATGTAGTTTGTGTTCTATTGAATTCACAATCAACAAACATATATCAACCAACAACTACGTTTGTTAACCCATGCTTTACATCAACATAATAGCCAATTTAGTTTCCATAACATTTTTTTCAATTACATTTACAAAAATTTTGAGTTATGCTTGCTTATATAACCTGGAATATCGATCCTGAGATATTTAGTATTGGCCCGTTTTCAGTACGATACTACGGCCTAATGTGGGCCATGGCCTTTTACATTGGCTATATTATTTTTAACCGCTTTGTTAAGCGCGAGCACCTGCCCGAGGGTTTTCTCGACTCGCTAACCATGTATATGATTGTAGGCACAATAATTGGAGCTCGCTTGGGTCATTGCCTCTTCTATGAGCCCAATTACTACCTTAGTAATCCTATAGAGATTTTAAAGATTTGGCATGGCGGATTGGCGAGCCATGGTGCTGCCATTGGTATTCTAATTGCCCTTTACCTTTTTGCCCGCAAGCATAGGGTGCCAATGATTTACGTTATTGATAGAGTAGTAATAACAGTAGCCATTGGCGGAGCCTTTATACGTTTAGGAAATCTTATGAACTCCGAGATTTACGGTGTTGAAACCACTTTGCCCTGGGGGTTTATTTTTGTGCGGAATGGCGAGGTGCTCCCAAAACACCCCACGCAGCTTTACGAGGCGCTATCGTACACTGCTATATTCTTCCTACTTTACTGGCTTTACCTAAAAGCCGACGGCAAACTAAGGAACGGGTATATTTTTGGCTTATTCTTAGTATTGCTCTTTGGAGCACGGTTCCTCATTGAGTACGTTAAAGAGCCACAAGTTGAGTTTGAAAAGCATATGATGCTCAACATGGGACAGTGGCTTAGCGTGCCTTTCATACTGGCAGGAATTGGATTTTTGATTTATTCCTACCTAAAACCTGTAGTATTTATCCCTACCGATAACGGGAAACACAAGAGGGGTGAGAAATAGTGTGCAGTTTGCAGTGTACAGTGTGTTAGGTGTTTCCGATTTGGTGAGTCATTCATGAACCTGCTTCGCTTTGAGGAATTTATTAGGTAGCGTTTAGTTAAAAACCAGAATGAGTCAATATTAACACAAAAAGCATTTAAGCAAATTATTCCTATATAACCCATCGAGGTAATCCCAACTTTTCAAAACCTTTCAATACGAAATTCTGGTGTGATTTAACTTTGTAAGCTGACCAGAGTCAATTGATCTTCCCAATTGACGAACTTCCTCAAATATATTTCTGAATACTCATATCGGGTTAACTTACCCTCATTCTCGACCATTCTACCATTCCGAATCTTTCCGCCCCATTCTCGATGAGTTTAACTGTTCACCTTTCCTCTAGCTTCCTCTAACTCTATCATATTCCGTCTATTCCGAATTATTCCGTCCCATTTCACTAAAAATGTTTCTACCTCCTTTTCTCTAGCTTTGAGTCCTTGCCTTGGCCATGTGCTGAATGGTTTGGGCAATAGGCGTGACAGTAAAGCCTAAGGCTTTGATTTTATCGGATGAGTAGTACGATTTTGTGAAAGCTGACTTAAGGTTGGCTTTTGATATTTTACCCATCGTTACAATGAAAATCAATGGGTATAGAATATGGATTAGAGCCTCGGGTATCCTGATAAATGGTTTTTTCTTATGGGACACTTCCGCAATCAGGCTGAAAAGTTCCTTAAAGCTAAGGTTTTCCGAATTCAGGATGAAACGTTGGCCGTTAATCTCGGTATCGAGAGTAAGGAAAACCATAGCTTTTGCCACATCGCGCACATCAACATAGCCAGTTACACCGCTGGTGTAAAAAGGCATCCCCTTCGATACCATACTGAATAGCAGTCCGCTACCGGAATACCAGCGACCTGGGCCCAGTATTACCGATGGGTTAACAACGATTGTCCTTAACCCCTGCTCATAGCCACGCCACACCTCGTTTTCGCCAAGAAACTTACTTCGTGCATAGGCACTTTGACCTTTGCTTTTCTGCCACTTGCAATTCTCGTCAATTACCCCTTTATCATTTTTATCCCCAAGGGCTGCAATGGAACTAACATGGCACAATGTTTTAACCCCATTCTCAATGCAAGCATCTACTACATTAGCGGTTCCACGGACATTGGTGGCAAGAATGTTTTGATTCTGCGAGGGGCTAAACGAAACCGTTGCGGCAGTGTGAAAAACGGTCGATACACCTTTTGTGACCTCAGCCAACGATTGGTAATCCAACACCTCGGCATCAACCCATTCAATGAGTTCAAAAAGCTCCAATGCATTATCGGTATAAAGTTTGAATACCCATTTCACAAAACCAGTATTGGAGTTAGACCGGCGCGTAGCCCTAACCCGCTGCCCACGACTGCAAAGTTCATAAATCAAATGCGCACCAACCAGCCCAGTTGCCCCGGTTACAAGTATCATAGGTTCTGGTGATATTATTATTGAAACGAAATGTCTTTTGACCAAATAAGTTTCTTACCAAAACCTAAGCGGTTATCGGTCATTTTGATGTAGGTAAGGTCAACAACCCAAAGGTGGGTTTCCATAAGCATGGCAATGGGAAAACGTTTAAGGTAGGCCTTTTTGGCTTTTTCGTGGAGTTCGCCCTGGGGTTGCGATATTATACCCTGAAACTGTATTCCCTGAATTTTACCGATAATACTGGTTTCAAGCACAATGCTTCCTGCAACATAGATATTGTGACTTGCCTGTTGTATATGCTTTGTGTCGAAATCGGAGGTAAACACCAGGCTGTTTTCATCTTCCATGTAAACGTAGAAACAATTAGCTACCCAAGGCTCCTCGTTAAAACTGGTAGCCAGGGTTAGAACGTGATGTTCATTGATAAATTCAACAATTCTGCTATCAGGTTTCTCGGTCATGCTATTCATTTAAACAAACAAAGGTAAAAAATTTAGTTGAGAGTTGAAAGTTAATGGTTGATAGTTGTTTGTGAGCTGGAATGGAACGCTGATTACGCAGATTGGGCAGATTTTCACTGTGAAACATTGTGATTCTAATATAGTTGACTGTTGTTGGTTGATAGTTTGAGAATGACCCGTCATGTCATGCTGAGCTTAACTTTTTGTGATGTTTTCCTTTTGCGAAGCAACGCTTCCCCCTTGCTCTTTGGTTTATCCAATTTGTGCATCGCCAAATATTTGGTATACCTCAACACCCGGGGTTAAACCCTGGGCTAAGTTGATTTGCCCTTACAGGGCGATGAATACACGCATCAGAAGACGCGCGCTAACATAGAAAGAAAGAATTCACTTTTAATCTTGAATCCCGCTATTGCGGGACAGGTTCCCGCTATTGCGGGACAGGTTATGGAATCTTGAATCTTGAATTTTTAATCTTGAACCTTGAACTCTAAGCCATGAACCTTGTGCCAACCAAACACTATTAGCTAAAATTTCCATTTTTACAGAATAGTTTCTACCTTAGCTCTGATGAATGGGATCGATGCAAATGGCTAATATTCTTGTAGTTGACGACGATTCAACCTTCTGCCACATGCTCAAAACCTTTCTGGAAAGGAACGGGCATAGGGTTACTGAAGCCTTTGCATTCGATGAGGCAAGGCAGGCTATCCATGGCAAATCGTTCGATGTGGTGCTAACCGATTTCCGCCTGCCAGAGAAGTCGGGAATGGATGTGCTTACTGAGGCAAAACGTAAAAACCGCGATACCATTGTTATTGTGATGACCGGCTATGGCGATATCCGCATGGCGGTTAAGGCCATTAAGCAGGGTGCCTACGATTACGTTACCAAACCTGTAAACCCAGAGGAAATCCTGGCAACCATAAACAACGCTCTGCCCACTGCGGTGGGGAAAACCTCCGAAACCGATACCGATGCTTTCACCTTTATTGAGGGCAAAAGTCGTTACAGCCAGGAGTTGATGCGTTACATCAACATTGTTGCACCCACCAATTTATCGGTCATTATTCAGGGCGATAGCGGAACCGGTAAGGAGTTTGTAGCCCGCCAAATACACCGCGCCAGCAAGCGGAACGGCAAGCCCTTTGTGGCTATCGATTGCGGCGCGCTCCCGCGCGAACTGGCTGCCAGCGAGTTTTTTGGCCATATTAAAGGTTCGTTTACCGGAGCCATTGCCGACAAGATGGGCCAGTTTGAGGTGGCCAATGGCGGCACTCTTTTCCTCGACGAAATTGGAAACCTACCCTACGATGTTCAGGTTAACCTGCTACGTGCAATCCAGGAACGTAAAATTAAGCGCATTGGCAGCAGCAAGGAAATAGCCGTGAATGTGCGAATAATTGTTGCCACCAACGAGTACCTTCTCGAAATGGTGAACCAAGGAAAATTCCGCGAGGACCTCTACCACAGGCTCAACGAGTTTACCATTAAGGTTGCACCTTTAGCCGAACGCAAGGACGATTTGATGATGTACGCCCAGTGGTTCCTGAGCAATGCCAACAGGGAAATGGGGAAGACCATCCGCGACTTTTCAGCCGAGGCAATCGGTGCCATGCTCCAGTACAGCTGGCCAGGCAACCTCAGGGAACTAAAAAACGCCATTCGCAGGGCGGTGCTTCTTGAGCAGTCAAGTAGCATTACTGTTGAATCGCTACCCACTGAAATTGTATCGCCCAGCCAAAAAAGCAACTCCACAAAAACCGATAACCTAAAAAACACCAAGGAGAAGGCTGAGCAGGAGTTGATTATTGCAACACTTGAAAAGGTTAAATACAACAAAACCAAGGCCGCCAAGCTACTGAATATTGATAGGAAAACACTGTACAACAAGTTGAAACAGTACGGTATTGATACCGATTAAACCTTAACTTGATAAATATTTGCCGAAAGTTGACTTTTTCGTTTTTTTAACGGAACTTGCGTACTTAAACTAAAAAATTATTACTTATGAAGAATACTTTCGATTTTAACAAGTTTATAGCCGATTCAAAAAATACCCTCTTTAATCCCAAGGGGTATTTTGAGTCGATGAGTACCACTGGTGGTATGGTTGAGCCCCTGCTTAAGGCACTTATCTACGGTTTAGTAGCAGCAATAATAAATGCCATTTGGTTTTTTGCTTTGGGTAGCGTAGTGTCATTCGGCATGTTTGGAGGTGCATTTGGGGTTGTAGCATCAATAATGACCATAATTGGTGCCATCATAGGATTGTTTATTGGTGCGGTTATTATTTTATTACTCTCAAGCATTAGTGGCGGTAATACCGATTTTGAAGCCAGCTTAAGGGTAAGTGCTTCGCTTATGGTTTTAATGCCAATCAATGCAGTGCTTGGCGTTTTCCCAGTTTTAAGCGGATTTATAGGGGTAATAGTATCGTTAGCTATTAGCCTATACGGCTTATACCTGCTTTACCTTGCACTTACTAAAACCATGAAAGGCAAAGATGAAACAGCCCGGATTATCATATATGTTTTGATTGGACTCTTGGTAATTGTTCAAGTTATTGGATTTTTTGGCCGAAGAGCCGCTCGGAAGTTTACAACCGATTTTTCGAAGTTTGAGAAAATTTATGATGAAACAAAGAGCGATGAGCAAAATGCCGACTACAACTACTACAGCAACAAGAAACCCGATGCGTTTCCAACCAAAGCGCTGGAAGTTGTTAGGGTTCACCTTTCAACGGGAAGTGGTTCTATTACAAAGGAGATGATTGAAAAATTGGTAAAGCTTACCGAAGAGCTCAATAAGCACGAAAACGAATATACCAGCATGATGGAGCTGGTAAAGGAGTTTGGCTACACCGACATTTCGGAATATACCAACGATTATCTTGTTGTAATATCGGGTATAACAGCGGTATCGAGTTTAAATGCCATGGAGCAGTTGATGAAAGCCTCGGAAAAGGAAAAGAAAGCAGCCGAAGGCTTTTTGGTTGACGAGATGCTTAAAAACGCAGCCATACAATCAATTTTGAGCGGCAAGTTAACCGAATCGGATTTGATTACAATATTCAACAACTGGGATAGCGCTAAAGACTTGGAGAATAAGACCGTTACCGAGTAACCTTACCAATTACTCTCCACAAAACCGGCATCCTGCCGGTTTTTTTATTGTTAATCAGGTTCAACAAGGTGTAAAGTACAATGGTAAACAACCAGATGGCAATTACGTTGAACTATATAGTTTTGATATACTGACAGTTAAAGTACTTTTAGGGAGCGTACAGCTGTGCGCAGCCAAAGGGATGGACGGGAAGCATGTATATGGGCTCAGCTTTCTGTATCAGCCTGTTGTCGGTTTCAAGGTATTTGGTAACCTTGTTGCTTCGTAGCACCTGCTCGGCTAAAGCTGTGTTATGGTTTCCTTATCTCAGCTTGTAAACACCATCGACGTCAAGTTGGGCTCAAAGGGTAACATAAACGCTATCGAGCATAGCAGTGGCAGCGCTTATGATCCTAAAAAAGTTTTTTTGATAAAAGCAGATAACCGTTCATTTCTAATGCCAGCTGATCGTAAAACGCCAATTTTTTAACTCCTCAAGTAACTCAAACCTGGGCACATCATCGGATTTGGCAAGGTGTTCAATTTCATTGGCAATAAAGCGCAAATGGCGCGATATATTGGCACTCCTATCTTTATCAAGGTCATCGAGCCTCAGACATTCTTCCAGCTTTACCTGCAAGCGGGGAATAAGGAACGAGGCACAAAAGGCCGCGCGGCTAAGCAGCATCTCGGCGTCAAAGAAATTTTTCTCGTAACGGTTGTCCATGTACTGGGTTACTGCAAGCGCCTCGTAGGCCCATCGCGATGTCATAACATCGCCAATAACCAAAACGTAAACCCTGCGAGTGAGCGATGAGTTTAGGTTATCGAAATCAACCACCGTGCCGCTCAAAAGGATTTGCGGAACAAGCAAAAGCGGTATGGTGATGTATATGGCAACAACCGATTTCATCACCGAACTGATTATCAATCCGAGCATATTGGCAAAGCAAGCCGAGCTGAAAAGCACCAACCAGTACTTTAGCGTTAAACCTTTAACTCCGATAATGGTAAGGCTTACCCCAACAAACAGTAACATTTGAATGGCCGAAAGGCCAAACAGGTAGAGTACCTTTGAGTTGATATAGCTGAAGCGGCTCAAATTAAGAAACGACTCCCGTTCAAGAATACGGCGGTCGCCAATTATCTCCTCGGCGCTAACACTAAGACCCAGAAAGAGCAAAACAACTACGCTCATAAAAATAAATGCAGGGATATTGCGGTTTGACGCAAAAATATACTTATTGCCCGGCGAGTACTTAATGAAAAAAGAAAGGATAAGCCCCAGAACAACGGGTTCCAGGATATTAAGCAACTTGTATTGCCTGTTGGCCAGCTTTGAGAGCAGGTTTCGCTTGGTAAATACGTTTAGCTGCTTTATTACGTCGGGTAACCGAAACTTTCCCTGTGGCAAAGCCGTTTTTCCCTCATGCTCAACCACTTTAGGCTGAATTGATTCACGGTAGAGCCTATACCACTTCTCGGGCGATACCTTACGATTTACAGTAAACAAACCGTTCCTATCAACCTGTCGTTGCTCAATAATGTCGAGTATATCCTCAGGATTAACCCCTTTCTTTTGTGTCTATGTAACTATCAAATTGCCAACCGTAAGCGACTTTTCCCTAAAATAACTAATGACTTCGGTTGGATTGCCCACGTAAACTGGATAGCCACCCTTGTCCAAAACCCAAAGACTATCAAACATTCTGAAAAGCCTTTCGGAGGGTTGGTTAATATTTACCACAACCAACTTGCCGGCATCGACAAGGTTGCGTAGCAGGTTAAGTACCATAACCGAATCGTTGGACAATAGACCGCTGGTGGGCTCATCGAGAAACAGCACGGCAGGCTCACGTAGCAACTCAAGCCCAATGTTTAACCTTTTGCGCTGGCCACCGCTTATAACCTTATCCAGTGCATTTCCTACCTTTAAGAGCCTAACCTCCCATAAATCCAAACTTTTTAGGGTAGAATCCACAAGTTCCCGAACCTGTTTACGGCTATAATTGCCAAAGCAAAGCCGTGCATTAAAGAGCATGTTCTGGTCAACGGAGAGGTTCTCAATAAGCAAGTCGTCCTGGGGGACATAGCCGACAACGCCCATCAACTTATGCGACTCGCTATGAACTTCGTAGCCGTTTATCAATACTTTGCCCCTATGGGGCTTAAGTTTACCCGAAAGAAGGTTCAGAAGCGTGGATTTACCAACGCCGCTACCGCCAATTATCCCCACTACCCTCCCCGATTCCTCTATGGTGCTGAACGGTTTAATGCCCTGGTTGCTTCTTGGAAAATTAAACTCAAGATCCTGAATAACCAATTTAATGGGCTGAATGCCGCTGCCCAGCAAGCGTATACGTGTGATGTTGTCGTATCGGATTTGCTCACCATTGCTAAGGGTTATGCAAAAACCCGGCTTAAAACAGTACGAACGTCCAACTATTAGCGGTTTATCTTCAATCAAAATCTGTCTGTCGCCATGGTACTTGACTATGTAACAACCAATGGTATGGAAGTAGGAGAATAGTAAATAACCACCAAGACCTGAGTGTTTTTGACATAATGCTTTATCAACTTTTGGGGCAATGAAACTTTCATCGTAAAGGAAAATCAGCCTACTGCCAATGTTTTGCTCCCAACCCTTAAGATCATCTTGTGAAATAAAAGAATTGCTTGGAAACTGAAATTGATTAGCGGATGGGCCAAAGCTTAGGAAATGGTATAGGCAGATTGTATCCTCAGGCTGAATGCCAATTACATTCAATGCAGTAAAAAGTTTTTGGTGCAACCATTCAGGATTGGTAGAGAGTACACGATAAAATGCTATGGCCAGTTCAATACGCTGTTCGGCGGTCATGGTCTCGCAAGGCAATTCGACATCGTGTTTAATGCTACCGTTAACAAAATTGTCCAAATTAATGATACTATTGAATTGTTTAAGGAGCTCCTCAGCATTAACATCAAAATCGGGTGATGAAAAGAAGCTTTGAATAATGCTCCGGCATTACTCAATATCCGAGTCCTTGCGAGTTAAATCGGCCAGCGTATCAATAAGTTCTATGGCAATATTCTTATCCAAACTCTTTTTACAAATTTTTTATATCTAGTTAGATAGTTTTAACAGGTAAAAGTTACAGCTAAAAACTAAAAACGCACCTTTTTGGGGTGCGTTTTTAGTGAATTATTCGATAAAATCAGTTATACCAAGGCATTGCGAACCTTAGTTATTTCTTCCATTAGCTTTTGAAACTGATCGTTAGTCAATTTTTCCCCCTCAACCTTGTTGTATATGGCCTGAATGGGTGCAAGCATATCCATCAATTCCTTAACCTCTGGAACATCGGCACGGGGAGTCATAAGCTCCATAAGTTTGGCAAGGGGAGCCTTTTGGTTGGCAAGTATTTTAATGAACTCGGTGTTGTCTCGACTGGTCAAAGCAATCTGCGATGTGATATAAACACCCTCAATCCAGCTGCCAGCAACTACCAAAAGCGAGAGGCTTTCCTTTTGGTTTTGAACCAGGGTGCGGTAGGTTTCATAGTAGGAATTGGTAAAAATAACTATCAATGAATCCTTATTGTCGATATTCTTTTCAACATTTAAAGCCAGTTCAGGGGTAAATCCGGCATTTATATTAAGCTCCTCAACAAGCTGTTTACATACCTTAAGGAAATTCATGGTTTCCTGTTTCATCTGGTAGGTTGTGGAGTAAGCAAGATCGGCACCGTAAATTCCAAGGTTAACGGCCTTGGCCTTTTCGGTCATGTACTTCCCGACATTATCAACTGGATTGCAAATGCCAATAATGAAACTTGCTCCTGCCTTATTAATCATCTGAATTACCTCAAATGAAGTTGGGATTGGATAAGTGGTTACCTCCTGAAAAGCTTGCTCCTTTGACCCGGCTTGTAGTTCTTCGGCTTGCTTTGCCTGCTTATTGCCACAGCTGAAAAAAACTGTTGCCAGCATGGCTAAAGTGAGAACTCGTAGGGAGTTAGTACAGTTTTTCATATTTATAAATGTTTAAAGGTTAAACTACTTAGGTTCAGTAAAAAATATGACATGAACAATAACCACAATTGCTTTAATATGTTTGAACCAGTAAAACCAGCAAAGGTTTAAAACAACAGTTAAACCTAATTTGGTTTTTGTAAATTTACTAAAAACAATGATAACAAAAGAAAAACACTTAAAAAAGTTAGCCAAATTTAAGGGAAGGTATCAATCATCCTTATGCAAGCAGCTAAAATTGCTACAAAATTACCCTATTTAAATCCTTTGACATCTTATTGATTAGGCTATAAAGCTCCCTGAGTCGCAGGAGTACCTGATTGGTTTCCTCAACCTGATTGGGCTTGAGTTTACTCAACTCGTCGGTTAGCTTGCTAATAGCCAACTTCAATACTTTGCTTTTGTAAACCATAATAGCCTTGGGTATGGCAGTTTGAAGGAAATCGGCACCTTCGGTAACCTCGGCCTTGTGTTTTTCCCAAATACGGCTTAGCACATATTTCTCAGTAAGTAAATCCACAGCCATTTGGCTAATTTCGGGATCGGAATGGTTAATAAAAAATCGGTTGTCGACCTCAACGTTTGTTTCCAGCAAGCGCACGTATTCATCAAAAATCTTTTTGTAAACCAAATTCTGAAACTCTAAATCATCGTTAAGTATCTCATCAATGATATACTGAGCGGCAGTAATAGTGATAAGCTCATGGGATTCCTCCACCTGTTGGCTAAATAGCGCTTGGTTTCCGCTGTTCAGTAAGAACCGTACAATCTCCTTTTCCTGCTCCTCGCAGTTAATGCCTTGAACAAAAGCAGGGATTTTTGGGGTTTCGTGCTCCCGGACAACCTCGGTACGTTCGCGCTGGAGCAACTGCTCCATTCTGCTCCTGCGCAACTTTCCAACCTCGGAGTAAAGTACATCCTCGCCAATATCCATTAAACGGGCGCACTCCTTGATGTAAACCGCCCGTATCACCTGGTCGGGAATAGCACTTATTGATCGCACAATGTCGGTAATCAGGTTGGCACGCTTAATGGGGTCGATTTTTGCATCATCGAGCAGAAGACGGGTTTTAAATTTGATGAAATCGGTTTCGTTTTGGTTGATGTACTCCAGCACCTCCGAGGCGCTATGGGACCGGGCAAAACTGTCGGGGTCTTCGCCCTCGGGCATAAGCACCACTTTAACGTTAAGCCCCTCCTCCAGTATCATATCGATACCCCTGAGTGAGGCCTTAATGCCTGCGGCATCGCCATCGTACAGAATGGTAACGTTTGGGGTAAAGCGCTTTATCAGTTTGATTTGATCCTGGGTAAGCGACGTTCCGGAACTTGCCACCACATTCTCGATACTGGTTTGGTGCAACGATATTACATCGGTGTAACCCTCAACCAGGTAACACTTATTCTCCTGGGTGATAGCTTTTTTGGCATGGAAAATGCCATAAAGCACCTCACTTTTATGGTAAACCTCGCTCTCGGGGCTGTTAAGGTACTTAGCCGTTTTCTTATCGGCTTTAAGTATTCGCCCGCCAAATCCTATAACCCTACCGCTTATGCTGTGGATGGGAAACATTACCCTACCAGCAAAGCGATCGAATGTAGTGCCATCATCGCGCTTAATGGTAAGGCCTGTTTTTACAAGGTAATCGAGCTTAAATCCATCGCGTAAAGCGCTTTGGGTAAAGGCATCGCGCTGGTCAAGGCAGTAACCCAGCTGAAATTTCTCAATGATATGATCCTTAAAACCCCGCTCGCGGAAGTATGCCATGGCAATGGTTTTGCCATCTGAGTGCTTATGCAGCATGTCGGAAAAGTAGCGCTGGGCATACGAGTTGATAACCATTAGGCTCTCGTGCTCATTCCGCTTCTCTATCTCCTCGGGGGTAACCTCTTTCTCTTCGATCTCAATGTGATACTTGTTGGCCAGGAATTTAAGAGCCTCCACGTAGTTAAGCCGCTCATGCTCCATTATGAAGTTAACCACATTGCCCCCTTTACCGCATCCAAAGCATTTGAATATACCCTTCGACTGGCTAACTGTGAACGAAGGGGTTTTCTCGTTATGAAAAGGGCAAAGCCCCAAGTAGTTTACCCCTCGTTTCCGAAGGGTAACATACTCCTTTACCACCTCAACAATATCGGCCGCTGCCAGTATTTTATCAACTGTGTGCTGGTCAATCATTTAGTAATACATTTTTTGCCCTATTCACCTGTAAAGATAGTGTAAGTTGATTTTATGGTCTGTAATTTTAGGGTATGTTTATGAACAGTAACCCTAAAGTGATTAACTAAAGGTGTTGATAAGTGGTTGTTGGTTATTAGTTGATTGCTGCTCATTATTTTAGTTGCATTCTTTCTCATACTTATTTATCAATGAGTTCTCAACCATATTGATTATCTTTGTGGTTAAATGCAATTCGTATGTGGAATATAAGTATTGAAACGGCAGCATACATTTTAATCATCGGGTTACACCTGTTTACTTTTGTTGATGTGCTGAAAAACCTGAAAAAACAGAGAACTCCAATAATTGTTGTTCTAGCATTTTTCCCTCCTATATTAGGCCCGGTAATCTATTTCTTGATTAAGTCCTGGAAACCCAGGCAACCAAGGGCATTCATGGGAAAAAAGCGTAGATTTTCATAAAAACAAAAAACCGCCACGGGAAACGTAGCGGTTCCGCGATAATATCAAAGTAAATTTAGATATGAATTGCTCCGCCGTAGGCGGCTGCTGCGGCTTCCATAATTGCCTCGCTCATGGTTGGGTGTGGGTGAATGCTTTTGATTAGTTCATGACCAGTGGTTTCGAGGTTACGAGCCACTACCAGTTCGGCTATCATTTCGGTTACATTACCACCCACCATGTGTGCGCCAAGCAATTCGCCATACTTGGCATCAAATATCAGTTTCACAAAACCATCGCGGCTTCCGGCTGCGGTAGCCTTGCCCGATGCAGTGAAAGGAAATTTACCCACCTTAATTTCATAGCCTGCATCGCGGGCAGCCTTTTCGCTCATTCCAACGCTCGATACCTCGGGCGTGGTGTAGGTGCAACCGGGAATGTTGCTGTAGTTTATTGGATAGGGGTTAAGCCCGGCAATCTTTTCAACGCAAACAATACCCTCGGCGGAAGCAACGTGGGCTAAAGCAGGACCTGGCACTATATCGCCAATGGCGTAAACGCCCTCAACGTTGGTGCGGTAGAACTCATCAACTTTTACTTTGCCATTTTCAATGGCAACTCCTAACTCCTCAATTCCAATACCCTCAAGGTTGGGGGTAATGCCCACTGCCGATAGCACCTCTTCGGCCTCAACCACCTCGGTTCCCTTTTTGGTTTGGATGGTAACCTTACACAAATCGCCCGATGTATCGACCGCCTCGACCGATGCTTCGGTTTTAATCGTTATGCCAGCCTTTTTGAAGGCCCGTTCCAGGGTTTTACTTACCTCCTCATCCTCCAAAGGGACAATGTTGGGCATGTACTCAACCAGCGTTACCTTTGTGCCTATAGCGTTGTAAAAATAGGCAAACTCACTGCCAATTGCGCCTGAACCAACAACAACCATCGATGCAGGCTGCTTGGGTAAGGTAAGAGCCTGACGGTAGCCTATTACCTTTACCCCATCCTGTTTAAGGTTAGGCAGTTCGCGCGAACACGCGCCAGTGGCAAGAATGATGTGTTTAGCCGTGTAATCGGCTTGGGTGCCATCGGTAGCGGTAACCGTTACGGTATGGTTATCCTTAAGCTTGCCAAAGCCATTAATAACGGTGATGTAATTCTTTTTGAAAAGGAATTGTATTCCCTTGCTCATGGCATCGGCCACACCACGGCTGCGAGCAATCATCTTCTCAAAATCGGGTTTTACATCGGCTGCCAACACTCCATAATCGGCAGCGTGCGAAGCATACTCATAAACCTGAGCGCTTTTCAGTAATGCTTTGGTGGGAATGCACCCCCAGTTCAAGCAGATACCGCCAAGGTTCTCTTTCTCAACCACGGCCACCTTCATTCCAAGCTGACTGGCACGTATGGCAGCAACATAGCCACCAGGGCCACTTCCAATTACTATTAGGTCGAAATTCATAGGTTCAAATTTTTGTTTTCAAAATTACAATAACAAATGGAATGGGAAAATGTTATTAGTCATTCCATTCGGTTCATAAAAACAAGGGGAGTGAATGCC
>OMKS01000087.1_pt1 | contig 77064 bp, 60 predicted proteins | sample 1674721 | NCBI WGS metagenome assembly OMKS01 (sample SAMN06264996, study PRJEB25208) | sediment metagenome | isolation source: hot spring sediment | place: USA: California | collected 2014-09-02 | reverse complement strand
CCACATGCTCCACCGCTTGTGCGGGCCCCCGTCAATTCCTTTGAGTTTCAGCCTTGCGACCGTACTCCCCAGGCGGGGCACTTAATGCGTTAGCTGCGGCACTGGAGGATTTAAACCCCCAACACCTAGTGCCCATCGTTTACAGCGTGGACTACCAGGGTATCTAATCCTGTTTGCTACCCACGCTTTCGAGTCTCAGCGTCAGTGTCGGACCAGGAAGCCGCCTTCGCTACCGGTGTTCTTCCTGATATCTACGCATTTCACCGCTACACCAGGAATTCCGCTTCCCTCTTCCGAACTCAAGAACGACAGTATCGGTGGCAATTTTCCGGTTAAGCCGAAAGATTTCACCATCGACTGATCGTCCCGCCTACACTCTCTTTACGCCCAGTAAATCCGGACAACGCTTGCTCCCCCCGTATTACCGCGGCTGCTGGCACGGAGTTAGCCGGAGCTTTCTCTGGAGGTACCGTCACTCCGCCTTAGGCGGACGTTCTTCCCTCCTAACAGGGCTTTACGCTCCTCAGAGCTTCATCACCCACGCGGCGTTGCTGGGTCAGGCTTGCGCCCATTGCCCAATATTCCTCACTGCTGCCTCCCGTAGGAGTCTGGCCCGTGTCTCAGTGCCAGTGTGGCTGATCATCCTCTCAGACCAGCTACCCATCGTTGCCTTGGTAGGCCTTTACCCTACCAACAAGCTAATAGGTCGCAGGCCCATCCCCGAGCGATAAATCTTTAATTCCGATGCCATGCGATATCGGAACGTCATGAGGTATTAGCCCGCCTTTCGACGGGTTATTCCCCACTCGGGGGTAGGTTGCCTACGTGTTACGCACCCGTGCGCCAGTTTAATAGGGATTCCGAAGATTCCCGTTCTCCTCGACTTGCATGTGTTAAGCACGCCGCCAGCGTTCGTCCTGAGCCAGGATCAAACTCTCCGTTGTCGAATCATTTTCTAACAAACGGAAAGTCGAATCCATCAAGATCGAGAGCCGTGCACGCGAAAATTTCAGAGAACAAAATGACTTTGGATTAATTTCGCCTTTCTAAAGGCGTTCATAAATATAAATCTTTATTTTCCCGAAGTCAAGCTTTTTTTAATTATTGATGTTTTCTTCATCTTAAAAGCAACCCTCGTCTTCGAGGCGTATCAGTATACATAATTCAATAAGAAAAGTCAAGCTATTTCATCGCTGTTTATCGGAGAACTTGCATTTTTTATACGCGCGGCGCTTTATCGCGTTCCCAGGCCAACACCTGAGAGGCCGCATCGAGAAGATCTTCGGCCCGGGCATCGGGTTCTCCCTGAAATTCCCCGTCTTCCCCACGAAAACCGGTATTAACCAGGATGATTTTCATGCCTGCACGCCGGCCGGTTTCCATGTCTGAAGTCTTATCGCCTACAAAAACACTCCGGGTCAAATCGATATTCAAATCCTTTTCCGCACGCCGGATCAGGGCCTGGCCCGGTTTGCGGCAGTCGCATTGTTCGGATTTGGAATGGGGGCAGAAATAGATCTTATCGACGAGGACGCCGACATCCGACAGCTGCCTCAACATTTCCCGGTTCACCGCATAAAAATCTTCCTTGCCGAAGTAACCCATGCCGATGCCCGGCTGGTTGGAGACGATCACGATCCGGTAGCCCATGTCCTGAAACATGCGTATCCCGGCCGCCGCATTGGGCAGCAGCCGGAATTTTTCCGGTTCATGCAGGTAGAGCACCTCCTCGTTGATCGTACCGTCCCGGTCGAAAAATACGGCGGGCGCCTTTCGTGCGGGACGTTGCGTAATATGCGTTGCGCCGTCTTCATCGAGGACCCGGGAACTTGTTTCGTCCCCTCCGTCACGTATTTTTTCGATGATCCGTGTCGTCGAAATGGATTGGGTGACGGGGATCAGGCGAACCTCTCCGCCGTATTCTTCCGCGGTGGACCGGGATGTCAGGTCCTCATGGGAATAGTCTCCTGCCTTGATATAATAATGGGGTCGCAGTGTCCCGATATTTTCCCGGTTCCGCCGTTCGTCGAACAGAAACACATAATCGACGGATTCCAGCGCCGCAACCACGCGCACGCGGTGCGCGTCGGGAACCACGGGACGGCCCGGACCCTTGTAGGATTGGACGGAACGATCGGAATTCACGCCGACGATCAGCACGTCGCAGATTCCCTTCGCCTTCTCCAGATAGTCCGCGTGCCCCGCGTGAACGATATCGAAGGCGCCCGAGGTGAATCCGATCTTTTTCCCCGATGCCCGGAGATGTTCGCAGAGCGTCCCGAGCTCATCGCGTGTCTTTATCTTATCCTCAATCATGTCACAATGTCTCTCTGATGCCGTCGAGAAGCCTGTCCACCCGGTAATCCGACAGGGATTCCGCCTTCCCGATGGCTGAAAAAAGGGCGTCGATTCGTTTCAACCGTTTCCGCTTGCGCGGTTTCGGGCATTCTGAATCCGCAAGAACAAGGATGACCCCGGACACGATCAGCCAGCGCATGAGATCCTCAAAGGATTCCTTATGGAACCAGACCGCCTCCTGATGGCGATGGATTCGCACGAACCGGCGGGCGTCCGGATCGCGGAGCAACTCCTCAAGGAATGCATAAGCCGTGACCTCCTCGGACCGACCGGACATGAAGTCCTGATGCGTGGTCAGGATCCGTATGAGCAGTCCGGCTTCCCAGACCCGTTCCGAATCTGGATGAATTTCCGACAGGACATCGGCGACGATCTTGCCGAGCAGCCACTCGTCGATCCAGCTCCTGCTGACGGCGGCGGCTTCGTGAGGAGTCTGAACGGAACCGAGCCGGTGCAGGACGATCCAGGGAAACAGGACGCCTGCGGCCCGGACCGGCTCATCGTAAAGGGATTGAATCGCTTCCTGGATAACCGGCGCCTTCGCCTCTGTGAGAAGGGGAAAATGGGTCGCGTGTGCCGGCAATCCGAGGAGTACGGCCAGTTCATCCCGCGCGGCTCTTCCCAACCCGGTTTCAGGCGGAGTGACCCGGATGAATCCGGAAATCCCGGCGCCGATCTGATCCATGCTCTGTTCGAAATCATCGAGCAATGCCCGGTTGAGCGGTTTTCGTAAGTCCGTGATGGCGCCGGTTACGGCGTGGAATGTGACCACGTTGACCAGAGATTTGAAGACGCCGTGCACGGGCTGCAGGAAAATTTCAGTCAGGGCCTCGGCAATGCTCGGAACACCGCGTCCGCCGAGATAATCGGCCAGCTGATGATAGGGCCGGTCTTCCCGGACCTGTACGATCCGGAAATCCATGAAAACCTGATAACGATACCCGTTCAGTTCGATGAAGAGGCCCTGATCGTGAAGGGCCCGGGTGTTGCGGAGGTATTCCAGGCCGGATATCCGGTCGCGGAACACCACATAGGCGTCCGGGTCGGCAGGCAGGGCGAGCCCCTGGCTGAGGTTTTGGTGAACTATCCTGCGGGACTTTCCCTTTTCGATATATCCCGCCGACACCCTGATCCAGCCCGCGGTTCCGGCGTAGGCGTTGTTGTATACGACCAGGGCCCGTTCTTCTCCTGCGCGGTTCGAATAGGCGAATACATTCTCATTGACCGATCCCCCGTCCGTGAAGAAATCATAAAACAAAAAATGCCGGACTTCGGAAAAGAGGAGGCGGTTACGCAGGATCGGGAAAATTTCCCGTTCATGCCGCTGGATCAGCCAGGGATCGGGCTGTTCGTCCCAGTAGGCGCGGCGAAATTCCATGCCGTATTTTTCAGACAGCCCCTCGATCTGTCCGTGTCCGAACATGGGGAGTCCCGGCAGGGTGGCCAGCATAATACAGACACCGAAATATTTATCCTCCTTGCCGAACTGAACGACCGCGGCATCCTCGTCCGGATTGTTCATGAAATTGACATACCGCTTGAGTATTTCGGGGTCGAAGGCGAGTGTATTCTTGATGACGCTTCGGTATTTCGCGTTCTCTTCGTTCTTGAGCATGTTCATAAACGCGCTGTTGTATACCCGGTGCATCCCGAGGGTACGCACGAAATAGCCTTCCAACAGCCAGAACGCCTCGGCCAAAAGGAGGGTATCGGGTGCTTCCCGGGCGACACGGTCGACGACCTCCCGCCAGAATTCTTCGGGAATGGCCCTGTCGAAATCGGTTCCGGACAGGCCGTGCTCGGCACGGGAAGGGATGGCGCCACCCGTGCCCGGCTCGGGAAACCAGAGCCGCTGAATATGCTTCTTGGCCAGGGTCATGGCCGCATCGAACCGGATGACGGGAAACTGCCGCGCGACGTGGAGTATGTTCTGGATGACCGCCTCGCGGGTCTCGGGATTCAGATAATCGAGCTGAGCCGTGTCGTTCCAGGGCATACTCGTGCCGTCGTTGCCGTGATAGATGTATTTGACATCCCCGGTCCAGTGATCGACACGTTTGAACACCACGGCCGCATCAGTCCGGGTGTAATAGTGGTCTTCGAGATAAATACCGACGCGGTGATCGGAGGAAAGATCGGGTCCGTTGAAGGAATAGGACGGAAAGGGGGAATCCTGGAGTGAAAGAAACCGGCCTGGATGTTCGATCACCCAGCGGCCGTCGATGCCGACATGATTGGGCACCATGTCGCCGGACATGCGGATGCCCCGCTTCCAGACGCGCTCCTTGAGGTTCAGGAAGGATGCTTCGCCGCCGAGATCCGCGGAGATTACATAATCCTTCAGGGAATAGGCGGAGGCCTCGGCCTCCGGATTGCCGCACATCTGCTTGATGCGACGGGAGGCTTCGCTCCGCTCCCAGAGTCCGATCAGCCAGAGTGCCGTGAATCCCCACCGGGACAGCAAATCCAGTTCCTCATCGGGAATCTGGTCGAGACGGCGGATTTCGCGCCGGTATTTTTTGGACAACTGATCCAGCCACACATACGTGTTCTTCGCCATCATGACGACGCGGGGCATCCACTCGGCGTCCCGGCTGAATCGTTCCGTGTCGGTCGTGAGGGCGGAAAAGTCGTGCACATCGGACGGCCCCGGCCCGGTGAAACCCGTCTTGCGTTCTTCCTGTATCAGATCCAGTCCGCGGAGCAGCCGGTACAGGTATTTGCCGAGCAGTTTGCCCCAATGCCTTCGAATATATTCGAGTTGACCTTCTAGCGAGAACGGTTCAGCAATCGCCGGGCTGCGCAGCATCGTTAGCAGGGACCGGTCTTCCGGCCCGAAATGGGGCTGTGATTCGAAAAATGTGTCGAGGACGGGCATGATCTCGCGGTAAGCGGTCATCTTCTCGAGTCCGGCATCGTCGAACAATTCCAGATAGGGTGAAAATGCGGGATTGAGGTTCGCCAGCCAGAGCATCAGCATTTCTTCGAGCGCGCCGGCCGCATTTGGTATGCCGTCCGTATCGCCACCCAGGTAGTTTTCGATGGAGATTTCCCCGCGATAAACGGCCACGGGCGGAAACTGGTCCGTGAAATGGCGGATTGCCTCGGCCGTCCTTTCCTCCCCGATTTTTACCTCTGCGACCCTGAGCGCATTGACCATCGCCACGGGATTGATCTGCTCGCAATACAAGCGGACGACCAGATGGAGGATCTCGTCGATCAACCCCATCGCATGGATGTCACCCGCACGCACGGCGAGTTCGGGAAAGCGGATCAGATCGCGCCGGGCATTCATGTTCTGGACGAATTTCCGGACGCCCAGGAAATTGGCGAAAATGACATTGCCGTTCAAGGCATACAGGATTTCGTCGAACCGGTAATAATCACGCGCCTTGCGGGAAATGTGGAATTCCATGGAAACCCTCAAAAATCTTCTGTATTTTCAAACTCCTGGAAGTTCACCCCCCGGAAGTGAATCGATATCCCGATTCATATTAAAGAACCTGAAAGTAAGATACAGAAAATAATCAGGGCAATCAAATTGAAAATGATTTTCCGGACCTTAGACACATAAACCACCGGTTGGTTCCGAACCTCCCGGCGGTACATATCAACTGCATATCTTGACTGTATTTAAAGAGACGGGAAATGAATAAAAATGATCGTGGCTGAATTTTAAAAGTCGAGCGCCTCCTGAATCGTCATTCCTTTTTCAAAATCGTAATACGTCTGGACCGTCAACTCCAGACAAGCCCGTTTGTATCCCAGATAGGCCTCCAGCAGTTTCGTCTCGGTTTCTTTGCGTCGTGTGATCATCTGGAGCAACTCCTGAAAAGAGGTCTCTCCCCTGCGGTAATCGTCGAGACCGATCACTGTAACTTCTTCCGCCAATTCGAGACTTTCCTGCATATTGTAAAAGCGGGCGCTGTATTCCATCAAATTGGTATAGGCATTGATGACGCTTTTCCGGATGATGTCTTCCCGCTCTTCGATATCAATCATCCGCTGTTCTAAACCCCGGCGTTCGGCATCGATCTGATAGCGACGTCTCCCCCAGTCCCAAACGGGTAAATACGCTTTCAGGGTAACGGAGTTGCTGTTATCATAACCCATCCATATATTCGAGAAACTGTGATTGGATTTCTCGAGTCCGTATGTCATCTCCAGCCGCATATGAAAGGCGTCATGGCCCCGGATGTTCTCAAGATCAATCTCGGATTTCCGTTTCCATATCGCAAGCCGCCTGAGCCAGGGATTGAGGGTAAATCCGTAATGGATGGCCTGATCCAGATCGATCGATGCGGGTTGAACGGTCAGCACAGGATTGATATAGAGTGAATCCCGGATATCCAGATTCAGTTTCTGCTTCAGATTTGCGAGTTTCATGCGAAGCCTGCCCTGGTTTTCGAGCAGATTCTCCCGCATATGGGCGATTTCCAGCCGCAACTGGATCGGGTCTCTGCGCCGGTTGTTTGTTACTTCCGCAACCCGGAAGACAACTTCATGGACGGAATCCAAAATGCCAATTTGACGATTGAAAATGATGTTGAGATAAGCATATTCAAATGCGTCATAATAATCGCTGGCGATATCATTCATGATGACCATGCGTTCAGAGAGATAATTGAGCCGTACGTCTTTCAGATTCGCCTCTGCGACTTCCAGGTCATTTTTCAGTTTATTGGGCAGGAAGAAAGGTTGTTCAAACTTGATAAACAGCCTGTTGTAATAATCAATATCGTAACCGCTTGCTTCCTGCTGGGCATATCTGTACAGATTGTAATTCAGGGAAATGAATCCGTTTGTCGGATATCCGAACAGAATGACCGGCTGCCGGATGGAAAGCTGAGACTGCCATAACTGGCTATTAAGCCGGACAATCTCGTCGCGGTAGAGCGCCGAATTCCACCGTGTATCTGAAATCTGTTTGAGGTCGGGCGACCTGAGATCCACAGAAACATGAGATTTCAGACCCGCCTTCCGGGCCTGAAGCCAGGATGTGCTGCGTTCGATGCCGAGTTCGAGCCGTCTGATTTGATAACTGTGGCTCATGGCGATCTCGACGGCATTCTCGAGTGTCAGGGAAATTCGGTTTCCGGCATGGAGAAATGAAACGGACGACCACAACAGATTGAAAAACAAAACACCGGATGACAGATTGAATCGATGAACCATATAACGACTCCACGTTGATCTATCAAAAGATATCTGGGAAATGACTCCGATGTGTCATCGATCCGTCAAAAAGTGTAAAAGAATATCGAACCGAAGCCATGATATGATCTGTTGGCAGACCGGGATGCCGATCCAAATGGCGAGTCGGCTCAGGACTTCAGGTCCTCAAACCGGGAATTTCAAAAAAAGACAGGATAACATCCTGCCTGAAAACTACTCCGACGCGCTTTCCCTCACCGCATCCGCTCATCGCACTGCCGGCCGGGGGCGCCTATCCGGATTCCGGTGTCGTCTCACAATAGTTGGATCCTGTGTTTTTTACATGCCGCCACCATCTCTTCCGGCCAGATCGCGGACTGGACCTCGCCGATATGCGCCTTACGTAAAAAGATCATACACAACCGGGACTGCCCGATTCCACCGCCGATGGTCTGCGGCAACGCATCTTTCAGGACACGTTGATGGAAAGGCTGTCCGGCCTTGTGAAGCTCATTCCGGATTTCGAGCTGTTTGTACAATGATTCCTTATTCACACGGATCCCCATCGAACTGAGCTCGACGGCCCGTTCGAGTATGGGATACCAGACCAGGATATCGCCGTTCAATCCCCGGTAGCCGTTGATCGTCTCCGTAATCCAGTCGTCATAATCGGCGGCCCGGGAGTCATGGGGTGTGCCGCTCCTGAGTGCGGCGCCGATGCCGATGATGAAGACCGCGCCTTTTTCACGACAGACGGCATCTTCCCTTTCTTTCGGGGTGAGTCCGGGATACATTTCTTCCAGTTCTTCGGCATGGATGAAGGTGATCTTGTCGGGCAGGAAAGGCGCCTCAATCCTGGGGAAATGCATGCAGATTGCGGCCTCGGTCAGCTTTAACGCCTCATAGATCCTGCGGACGATCGTTTTCAGGAAATCAAGATTGCGTTCATCCCGATGCATGATCCGTTCCCAATCCCATTGATCGACATAGATGGAATGCAGATTATCCAGCGCCTCATTGGGACGCAAAGCGTTCATGTCCGTATACAGCCCTTCGCCCGGCTTGAATCCGTATTCACCCAGGGCATTCCGTTTCCATTTCGCGAGTGACTGGACCACCTCGCCGCGTTCCCCGTTCATGAATGGGATCGGGAATCCGACCGGTTCTCCCGTTCCGTCGAGATAATCATTGATACCCGTCCGGCCGAGGACCACCAAGGGCGCCGAGACCCGTCTCAGATGGAGGGCTTCCGAAAGATTCTTCTGAAATTGCTCCTTGACCAGGACGATGCCTTCTTCGGTGTCGATCAGGAATAGCGGTGAATGATACCTGGGGGGGTATTGCATCCTTCCGTTCGGTATGACGGAGTCGGTTTTCTGTTTTCCCATGCGTGCTCCACAAGTTCAAATCAAATTTTGTTAATATACAACAAAACAATCACCGGTTCAACCGCTTTTGAGTCCTGAATAAAAAAACCTCCCCCCTCCGGTCATCAAGTCAGCATTCCCGGAAAGGGGAGGGCCGCACCCGAAAATTCGAGTCGTCGCCACAACTCCGAATCATTGCCTTAGAGGGAAAGGCCGGGTGCAAATTTAACGCACGATGTTTCTCCGCATATAAGCCGGGATGTTCAAATCACTCTCCGACTCAAAGTCTACGGTACCGTCATTGCCCAGAATCTCACCCCAGACCTCTGCGAGCGGCTCGGATTTGAGTCGTTCGACGAGGGGGATATCTCCGTTGCTTTTCAAGTCGAATTCCCGGGCCGATACGCCCGTTCCAAACCGGTTGCCTTTTCCTTTCTGAAAACCCGTGGCGATCACCGTCACACGGAGCTCTCCGTTCATCGAGGGATCCTTGACCGCGCCGAAAATAATGTTGGCATTCTCACCTGCGCTGTTCTGGATGACCGTGGTCGCCTCGCTGATGTCATTGAGAGTCAGATCGCTGCCCCCGGTGATGTTGACCAGTACGCCGAGCGCCCCGGAGATGGAAATGTCTTCAATCATCGGATTGGCAATGGCCTTTTCGGCCGCTTCCTGTGCGCGGTTCTCGCCCGAAGCAATACCGGATCCCATGAGCGCATCACCCATCTGACTCATCACGGTCCGGACATCCGCAAAATCGACGTTGACCAGACCGGGCTTGTTGATGACGTCCGAAATCCCCTTAGCGGCATGCATCAGAATCTCGTCGGCGATACGAAAGGCATCATCCAGGGGTGTGTTCCGGGGAACCAGGGAAAGCAGTTTCTGATTGGGCACGACGATCAGTGTGTCCACGACCTCCTTTAACTCATTTAAACCCTTTTCGGCCTTGTTCTTGCGGATAGCCCCCTCGAATTCAAAGGGTCGGGTGACGATACCCACTGTCAGGGCGCCGAGATCGCGCGCGATCTCGGCCACCACCGGTGCGGCTCCCGTTCCCGTGCCGCCCCCCATGCCGCAGGTGATGAACACCATGTCCGAATCTGAAAGTGCATCGATAACCGCATCCTTGTTTTCCTCGATTGCCTTCCGTCCCATCTCGGGGTTTCCGCCGGCCCCCAGGCCTTTGGTCAGATTCTTCCCGATCTGGATTCGGTAGGGTGCCTTGCTCTGATCAAGCGCCTGCAGATCGGTATTCATCACATAGAACTCAACCCCGGTCACCCCATCTTCGATCATCCGGTTGACGGCGTTTCCCCCGGCGCCCCCGACACCGACAACACGGATTGTCGCGATCTGCCGCGACTGCTCGACGAAATCAAAAGCCAGCAGATTCCCCTTGTCCTGTTTCCGATTTCGATCTCCCACCATTTTCGGCCTCCTTGTTTTTATTTGAAATTCTTCCTAATATAATTCATCGCTTTGTCGATCCATTGTCTGGGCCAGAGACTCCGACGTCCGGCATCCGCAATCTGCGACGGGCAGGTATTTTTGATTCCGAATAAAACGAGTCCGACACCCGTGGCCATCATCGGACTCTGTACCGATTCGATCAGCCCGCCGAATCCCTGGGGAATGCCGAGTTTCGATTCATGTCCGAACACCTGATCGGCCAGCTTTTCACTTCCGGAAAGGAGCGCACCGCCCCCTGTGAGAACGATGCCGGCCGCCAGCCTGTCGCCGAAATCGGAACGCTTGATTTCTTTCGATACGAGGCTGAAGATTTCTTCCATTCGCGGCTGGATGATCGCCACGAGAGCCTGGAAAGACACCTCACGGGATTCACGGCCGCCGATTCCCTTGACCCAGAACGACCCGGCCTGTTTGAGCGCATCCTGATGGGCGCACCCGTAGTTGCGTTTGATGGCCTCTGCACTCTCGACCGGTGTTTTCAGTCCGAGCGCGATGTCGTTGGTGACATTCTGGCCGCCCAGGGTAATCACGGCCGTATGCCGGATCGTGCCGTCATAGAAGATGGCCAGGTCCGTCGTGCCGCCACCGATATCGATCAGCGCCACCCCCAGTTCTTTCTCGTTTTCGTCGAGCACCGCACAACTCGAAGCCAGGGGTTCCAGCACCAACCCGACCACATTCAGCCCCGCCCTGCTCACGCTGCGGATGATATTCTGGGTGGATGCCGCGGCGCCCGTGACGATATGGACCTCGGCCTCGAGGCGGACTCCCGAGATGCCGACAGGATTCTTGATACCGCCCTGGTTATCGACGACAAACTCCTGGGGGATGACATGCAAAACCTCCCTGTCCTGCGGCAGGGCGATCGCCCTGGCCGCCTCGAGCACACGATCGACATCCTGGTCGATGATTTCATGATCCGGCCTTGAGACACCCACCACGCCCCGGCTGTTTACGCTGTGTACATGTTCTCCCGCGATACCGACGATCACATCCTGAATCTGGATACCCGCCGTAAGCTGGGCTTCCTGAACCGCCTTCCGGATGGACTGGATGGCCTGGTCAAAATTGATGACCACCCCATGCCGCAGACCCTGGGAAGGGGCGAGACCCACGCCCAGTATCAGTGGTTTGCCGTCCGGCCCGACCTCACCGATTACCATCCCGATCTTGTGTGTCCCGATATCGAGACTCGCGATGATTTGTTGCCCGGACGATCTTCCGAATTGATGTGGGAGTACCATGAATTATGTCCTTATGCCTATAATGACCTGTCCCTGATAACGCAGATCGACATACCGGATATCGCCCCCCTGCGAGGCAACCTCTCCAAGCACCGCCTCGAGACAACGAATTTTGGTTGCATGCTGTTTTTCACCCACGAGTACGCGAAGTCCGGACCGGCTCGTGTACAGGACAATGCCTTCTGCTTTGCCGGGAAGCACCTCAGAGATCTCTTTATAAAGATATTCCCGATCGCTCTTAACCAGTTTGAGAAAATCGAGTCCGGCCTGAACCTGCTCGCTGTCAATGTGTTTTCCAAGACGGGGTTCTCCGGGCAGGGGGCAGGAAATCACCGGCATGTCGTACAGCCTGCCCGGCCGGGTGGGCAGAACCAGGCCGCTGTCATCCACGGCGTAAAATATTTTTTTGGATTTCAGGAGTGCCAGCGCCTGTTTTTCCTGGATCCGGATGTCGAGAATGTCCGGGAAACGCCGGGAGATCCGCGCCGATGCGACAAACGGGTTAGACCGGATACCCTGTTCGGCTCTCTCCAGACACACGCTCCAGATCGATCCGGCATCATCCACACCGGCCAGCTTTCTGATCTCAGCGTCGTCGATCAGATCATTTCCCCTGATTTCGATGCGCCGGATTTGAAAGACATCGGCATTCCGGAGCCAGCGTGCATACCCGCGCATCACGAGTACGGACATAAACGCCGCCATGCAAATCATAAAAATTTTTTTCATAACCTGGAACATACTTTTGAACACCCGATTCCTGATGAAAATACTTCAACACGGAATTTTCGATCGCATTCCCCTCGGCCTTTTCCCAACCGGTTACCGTGTTCCTTGTTTTTTTTGAATTTTGAGTCTCGAATCCTCAATTTTCTTCCCTCTGCCCGCAAGGACTGATTTCCCGACCTCTCACGCACAGGATCATGGAACCGTTTCCTCGAATCCCACAAAATGGATCTCGGGCTCCAACCGGACACCGAACCGTTCGAAAACGCGTTCCTGCACCTCGCGGATCAGGTGCAGCACATCCCGTGCACTGGCCACATGTACATTCACGATGAAATTCGCATGTTTTTTCGAGACCATGGCATCGCCGATGCGCAGCCCTTTCAGCCCCGCCTCCTCAATCAGACGGCCGGCATAATCGCCTTCAGGACGCTTGAACACGGAACCGGCCGACGGCAAGGAGAGCGGTTGCCGCTCCCTCCGGCGTTTGAGGATATTATCCTGGACCGCCTGCATCTCGGTCGGATTCCCGTCGTGCAAAGTCAGTTCCGCTTCGATGACGACGATTCTCCGGGGCAGATCTGTCTGCCTGTATCCGGCACGAATTTCCGCCCGCTCGCGTTTCTCTACGATGCCGGTCGGATCGAGGAATTTAATCCGGCTGATCGTGTTGAAAATCTCCTCTCCGAACGCGCCTGCGTTGAGCCTGACCGCTCCGCCCAGACTGCCCGGAACACCCGACAGCTCTTCCAGACCGGACAGGCCGAATTCGGTACAATACCGGAGCAGATCCCAGAGCAGCACACCGGCTCCGGCCGTCACGACGGTCCCCCTGGAACTGATGTGGTTGAATGCATCCGAGACGTCGATCACGATGCCGCGAAACCCCGTATCGCTCACCAGCAGGTTGCTCCCGCGTCCGATCACGAACCAGTCGAGTGACTCGGCATGACAGATATCGAGAAGCAGACGCACATCATCGAGATCGCCGGGCAGGGCGAAAAGATCCGCCGGTCCGCCGATCCGGTAAGACGTGTGACCGGAAAGCGGTTCATCGGCCAGGAGCGATCCTTTGAAACGCTGTTTGATTTTCTGGATAATCCGGATCTTGTCCATCATAACGTCTCTGATCGTCCATTCATGATTTACCGGTCGCCGACCTGTTTCTTTCCTCGAGCAACCGGACAAACTGCTCTCCGTATTTCCAGATATCGCCTGCACCGAGGGTAATGACGATGTCGCCTGCACAGACGATTTTTTCGAGACGCGACGGCAGTTCGGATTTCTCGGGAATGTAAACGACGTGCCGGTGCCCGAAATCACGCGCCGACTCGGCCACCAGTTGCCCCGAGACATCTGGAACCGGCGTCTCACGGGCCGGATAGATATCCGTGACCACGAGCACATCCGCGTCGAAAAACGATTGCCCGAAATCCTGACAGAAATCACGCGTCCGGCTGTACAGGTGCGGCTGAAAAACCGCGACGATGCGCCGATTCCATCCGCCGCGGGCCGCCTGGAGCGTGGCGACGATCTCGGTCGGATGATGTGCGTAATCGTCCACCACCATCACATCCTGGATATGGGCCTTGATCTCGAATCGGCGATGAACCCCGGAAAACCTGGACAGGGATTTCCGGATGGTATCGAAGGGAATCTCCAGTTCGAGCCCCACCGCCAGCGCGGCCAGGCTGTTCTTCACGTTATGGTGACCGGGAAGCTGCAGCGACACCTTCCCGAGCTCACGGCCGCGCCAAAACGCCGTGTATTCGCTCTGCGCTTCGCGAAACTCCGGATGAACGGCACGGACTTCGGCCTGGGGTGTCAGCCCGTAGGTCACGATCCGCCGCTCGAGGCGGGGCATGATACCCTGAAGAGAGTCTTCGTCGAGACAGAGGATGACCGTGCCGTAAAAGGGCACCTTGTTCGCAAAGGTCACGAAGGCGTCCTTGATGGCATCGAGATCGTCGTAACAGTCCAGATGTTCGGTCTCGATATTGGTGATCACGGCGAGGGTCGGCGTGAGCGTGAGGAAGGACCGGTCGAATTCATCGGCCTCGGCCACGAGATAGTCGCCCGCACCCAGCCGTGCGTTGGTCTTGAGATGACGGATCTTCCCCCCGATGATCAGGGTGGGATCATAACCGCCGTCCTCCAGGACGAGCCCGACCATCGAACTCGTGGTCGTCTTGCCGTGCGTCCCGGCCACGGCCACGCCCTGTTTCATGCGCATCAGTTCGCCGAGCATCGCGGCGCGCCGGATGACGGGAATTTTTTGTTCTAGAGCAGATTCGACTTCGGGATTCTGGCGGTTCACGGCGGAGGAGATGACCACCACGTCCGCGCCGGTAACCTGTACGGCGGAATGTCCTTCATGGATCACGGCGCCCTGTCCGGCCAAATGGTCGGTGACCGGGGTAAGCTGTTTGTCGGATCCGGTCACCTCGAATCCGAGATTCAGGAGCACCTCGGCGATCCCGCTCATTCCGATGCCGCCGATGCCGACGAAATGGATCCGTCGGGTGCGGCCCAGCAGCCCGTTGGCTTTCATGACGCCTTCCTTCCGTCTGAACCGGTTCGCTGCAATTGCGTGAGGATGTCGGCCGCGATATCCCGGGCCGCTTGCGGCCTTCCGAACGTTTTGGCTTTCTCGCCCATCCCGCGGCGCAAATCCGGATTATCCATCAACCCGAACAGACGGCTCAACAGCCGCCCCTGAACCTCGGATTCACACACCATCTCGGCCGCCCCGGCATCTACGAGGACCCGGGCATTGGCCTCCTGATGTCCTTCGGCCGCTGCGGGAAAGGGAATGAAGAGCACGCAGAGCCCGAGCCGTGTCACTTCCGAGACCGTGGTCGCGCCCGCACGGCAGATCACGAGGTCGGCCGCGGCATAGGCCGCGCCCATCGCTTCGATATATGACAACACGCGGATCCGTTTACCCCAGTCCAGGCAGGCGTCGCGGATCTCGTTTTCCCACCGTGGTCCCGCTGCCCAGAGCACCTGCCAGTCGTCCGCCTGCATCAGGGCGGGCAGGACGGACACCATCGCCCGGTTCAAACCCCGCGCCCCCTGGCTGCCCCCGAAAATCAGGAGTGTCTTCCGTCCCGGGTCCAACCGGAACATTTGAATCGCCGTCTTACGGTCCGTTTCCTGAATCGCTTCCCGGGTCGGATTGCCCGTCACGCACAGATTGTCCTGCCTTTTGAACACGGAACGGCTCCCCTCGAAACTCAGATACAGCCGCCGTACCCTTTTCGACAGGATCCGGGTCACGAGTCCGGGAAGCCGGTTCTGCTCCTGCAGGAAGGTCGGTTTACCGAGTATCTGACCGGCTCGGAGAACCGGCCAGCTCACGTATCCGCCCGTGCCGATCACGGCGTCCGGCCTGAAACGGAGGATCATACTGAGAGACTGGATCAGAGAAACCCCCATCTTGACGGGGAAAAGCAAATTACCCCACAGACGCCCCCGGCTGATGCCGCTGATCCAGACCGGTGTGAACGGAATGCCCTCCCGGGGAATCACGCCGGCCTCGATGCCGCGGCGTGTCCCCGCGAAGAGCGCCTCCACCTCTGTCTGTTCACGAAGCGCCTCGAGAATAGCCAGGGCCGGATACAGATGTCCGCCCGTGCCGCCGCCCGTCAGGATGAGTCGCACGATCAGCCTCCGGGTATCACATATGCCCGCCTGCTGCGGGCGCGGGTAAATTCGGAAAACGTCACATCCACCTGCCTCGAGATATTGATCAGGATGCCCCCCCCCATCATCATCACAATCAAATTCGAACCGCCGTAACTGATGAAAGGAAAGGGCAGTCCGGTTGTGGGCAGCAGATTGACCACCACCCCCGCATTGATCAGGGCGTTGAACAGGATCATGGCCGTGATGCCGCCGGCCAGGAGGAACCCGTACCGGTCCGGCGCATGGAGGGCGATCCGCATCCCGCGCCAGAGCACCACACAGAACAGGATCATGATGAAGGCCAGCCCGAGGAAACCGAGCTCCTCGCCCGCATGGGCGAGTATGAAATCCGAAAACGGCTCCGGGAGGAACAGGAATTTTTGTTTCCCCTCACCGTATCCGACACCCGCCAGTCCCCCGCGCGCCAGGCCGATGATCGACTGCTCCACCTGATGACTCATCCGGCCGCCCTGAAACGCAGATTGAATATAATCCGAGATCCGCTTTTTTTGGTAGGGGAACAGCGCCAGGCCCAGCAGGACCATCGGCGCTATTCCCCCGACCATCCGAGCCATCTGCCCCCAAGGCACCCCGGATAAGAAAAAAATCGAAAACCCGAGAAAGAAGAGGATCAGAGCCGATCCCAGATCCGGCTCGATGAAAACCAGCGCGACCGTCGCGATGAGCAGGCCGTAATGAATATAGATGGATCTGGAATCGGGCATTTCTGTTTCCGAATCCCTCGAGAAGATCGCGGCCAGGAAAAAAATCATCACAGGCTTCATGAATTCGGACGGTTGAAACCGTTTGCCAAAAATTTCGAGAGATCGCCGTGCCCCGTGAAATTCCGGGGTGAACAACACCGCGACCAGCAGCCCGGATGCCGCGAGAAAAAGGACGGGCGTCAGCGGCCGGAAAAGATGGTAATCGATCCGTGAAAAGAGAACCAGCAGGAAGGCGCCCAGAACGACGCGGATGAAATGGTTGCGGAGATAGAGCGTCGCATTGTCGTACTTCTCGCCCCCCCAGAACGCGCTGGAACTGTACACCATCAGGATGCCGATCATCAGAAGGAGGATGATCGCGGAAAGCAGGATCCGGTCGCCCTGCCTTTTTGGGCTGGATGCTCTCATAATCGCCGCACCGCCTCCCTGAACCGGTCTCCCCGGTCTTCATAATTCCTGAACATGTCGAAACTCGCGCAGGCCGGTGAAAGCAGCACCACATCTCCCGGCTCCGCCTCCCGTTCGGCCAGACGGATGGATTCTTCCAGGGTCCCGGCGATGCGGATCGGACGGAGACCTGCGAACGCCCGTTCCATCTTCCGCGCCGCTTCACCGATCAGAATGATCGTCTTCACCCGTTCCCGGATACGTGGTTCGAGGATGCTGAAATCGGAATCCTTATCCCGGCCGCCCGCGATCCAGATGACCGGATTCGTGAAGCTGCCGAGCGCATGCCACACGGAATCCACATTGGTGGCCTTGGAATCATTGATCCAGCGCACGCCGTTCCGCTCCCGGACGAGTTCCAGCCGGTGAGGCAATCCCCGGAAGGATCGCAGCACCTGCCGGAGGATCTCGGCGGGGACCTCCATGAGCCGAGCAGCCAGCGAGGCCGCCAGGGCGTTGAGGTGATTGTGCGGACCGCGGATGCCTGTTTCGGAAACCGGTATCAGGGACTCCTCCACACCGTGGATGGAGAGCGTGAGCATGCCGTCCCGGACGAAACCGCAGGTACTTCCGGAAGGATCGAACCCGAAAGCCGCCTTCCTGCTTTTCGCGGAGGCGCACAGTTGGATGACCCGGGGATCTTCGGCAGAATGGATCAGCCAGTCCGAAGCGGCCTGGTTTTGGAAAATCCGGGCCTTGAGCCCGCCGTATACCTCCATGCTGCCGTGACGGTCGAGATGATCGGCCGTGAGGTTGAGAAAAACGGCGATTTCCGGATGAAAGCTCTCCACGGTCTCGAGTTGAAAATTGCTGACCTCGAGGACGGACACCCCGTCTTCCCGCGTGTCGAGGACGGAACCGGAAAAGGAATGGCCGATGTTCCCCGCCACCACGGTCGGCCTGCCGGACTGCCTGAAGATTTCTCCGACCAGGGCCGTGGTGGTCGATTTGCCGTTCGACCCGGTGACGGCGATCATCCGTGCCCGGTTGAACCAGCTCGCCGCCTCCAGTTCGCCGTACAGGGGAATGCCCCGGCTTTGTGCTTCCTTCAGGATCGGGCTGTCGACCGGAATGCCCGGACTGACCACCCAGAAATCCGCCTGGAACACCCGGTCGGAATGACCGCCGGATTCGACATAAATGCCCTTCTTTATCAGATCCCGGATTTCCCCTGCATCCCGGTCGATGATGCCGGAATCGCTCAGGAAAACCTCGGCGCCCTTCGCCGCAAACAGTCCCGCCGCCCCCCGGCCGCTCAGCCCCGCGCCGAGCACCGTGACCCGCAATCCCTTGATTTCTTTCGGAGACGGATGCATCATCTGACCTTGAATGTGGCCAGCGTAATCAGGGCGAAGAGGATACCCACGATCCAGAAGCGGGTCACCACTTTTTCCTCGGGCCAGCCAAGCAGTTCATAATGGTGATGGATCGGCGCCATTTTAAAAACCCGTTTGCCGCGCAGTTTGAAAGACCAGACCTGCACGATGACGGAAAGGGCCTCGGCCATGAACACGCCGCAGACCACCGGTAGCAGCAGCTCTTTCTTGAGAAGGACGGCCATCGTGCCCATCGCGCCGCCGAGGGCCAGCGCGCCCGTATCGCCCATGAAGACCGAGGCCGGATGGCTGTTGTACCACAAAAAACCGAGGGCGGCTCCGATGAGCGCCGCACAATAAACGGTCAGCTCTCCGGAACCGCGGAAATACTGGATCTGCAGGTAGTGACTCAGCGTGGCGTGTCCGCTGACATAACTGATTCCGGCCCAGGCGAGCGTCGCGATCGCGACGAGTCCGATCGCCAGTCCGTCGAGCCCGTCGGTCAGATTCACGGCGTTCGACGTGGCCGTGATCACGAAAATCACCATGGGGATGTAGAACCAGCCGAAATTGATCATCAGATCCTTGAAGAAAGGGACGGCCGTGGACCAGCACAGCGGGCTGAAATCACCGGACAGGGTCACGGTCAGCCCGACGATGAGTCCCCAGGTAATCTGTCCCGCCAGCTTGTACCGGCCGACCAGCCCTTTCGGATATTTCTTCACCGCCTTGAGCCAGTCATCGAGGAACCCGACCCCCCCCATCCAGAGCGTCGCCCCGGTCATGAGCAGGATATAGATGTTGTTCAGCCTGGCGAAAAGAAGCACGGGAATCAGAATCGCGGGCAGGATGATCAGGCCGCCCATGGTGGGCGTGCCCGCCTTCAGCCGATGCGTTTGGGGTCCGTCTTCGCGGATCTCCTCCCCGATCTCGCGCCGCCGCAGCCATCGCAGAATGGCGGGCCCGATGAGGAAGGTGAAGAGCAGCGCCGCGATTGCGGCCGAGGCCGCCCGGAAGGTGATGTAGCCGAACAGATTGAACCCGAAGAAATAGACCCGCAGGGGGTACAGCAGATGATAGAGCATCCCTCACCCCGATTCTGTTTGTGCCAGGATTTTGCCGAATAGCACGATCACCCTTTCCATCCGCATCCCCCGGCTGCCCTTCACCAGGATCCCGTCACCCGGACGGATCTCTTCGGCCAGCAGTTCCGCGATATCCGCATGGCTCCTGAAATGGCCGGCCCGTCGCAGGCCTTTCTCCCTGGCCCGGGACACCGCTTCGCGCATCAGGGGACCATAGGCGAAGAATCCGTCGAAAGACAGTCCGGCGATCCGCTCCCCCAGCCTCCGGTGTTCCGTTCCGGCGGAATCGCCCAGTTCGAGCATGTCGCCCAGGACGACGAATCGCCTTTTGAGCGACGGCATGCCGGCCAGGGTTTCCAGGGCGGCCTCTACCGAAGTGGGATTGGCGTTGTAGGCATCGTTCAGCAAGGTGATCCCGTGAACGGCCTGGACTTGCATCCGCCGGTCGAACGCGGCATGACTTTCGAGGATTTCCCTGATCCGGACGTCCGGAATCCCGAAATAGCGGCCCACGGCGGCCGCGGCCAGCGCATTGGCGGCCTGGTGGCGTCCCGGAATCCGAAGCCGGACGGTCTCGTCGCCGAGACGGAACGCCGGACATCCCGAATCGTCGAGTCCCGCGAATTCGGCCTGGACGTCGCAGCCTTCGGAAAACCCGTAGAGTATCGTGTGATCCCGCTTCTCGTGCAGGGGACGGAGCAGGGGATCGTCGCCGTTCAGGAACGCCACGCGGTCCCTCGTCAATCCTTCGATCAGCTCGGTTTTCGCGCGCAGTACCCCGTCGAGCGATTCTAAGAATCCGATGTGTCCCTTTCCGATATTCGTGATCAGGCCGTGTGTCGGCCGGGCGATTTCGCAGAGCCGGGCGATCTCTCCGAAATGGTTGGTGCCCATCTCGACCACGGCAATCTGTGAATCCTCCGGCCAGTTGAGAATGGAAAGCGGCACGCCGATATGGTTGTTCAGGTTGCCGAAAGACCGGGCCGTGCGGAAGGCGATGGAGAGGATGTCGGCCATCATTTCTTTGGTCGTGGTCTTGCCGTTCGACCCGGTGATCCCGATCACGGGAATCCGGAACCGGTCCCGGTACGCCGCCGCGAGTGTCTGGAACGCGGACAGCGGATCATGGGTCCGGATGACCGGCCCGCCGGCCTCTGAAGGTTGGTAGTCAGACCGGACAAGGGCCGCCGCCGCATGCTTTTTGAAGGCCAGGGGGACGAATTCATGGCCGTCGGACCGTTCCCCTTTCAGCGCGACGAAAAGATCACCCGCTTTCAGTGTCCGCGTATCGATGGACACGCCGGCAATGGGATGATCGGGCATGCCGGACCGGCTACCCAGAATCCGGGCCGCTTCCTGAAGCGTCCACCGCGTCTGACCGTTGTTAGAATGTTTGACGGATGAATTGACACCCATGCGATCCCTCCGTCTCAGAAGGAAAGAATGATACAGTCCCATGTTGATCGCCGCCTGCCGCGCGGCGTACCCGGTCTCAAACAAGACCTGTCGATGATGAACCGTCCCGGAAATCAATTCCATATCGAATCCATCCTGTCTGTCCAGATTGTTGCATATCTGCACGTTGTCTCTTTCTGTCCGCCTCAACATAGAGACGGACACGTCGCCTCAAACCGTATTCACACCGACCGTTCCGTGATCCTGTCTTCAATTTTCCCCGCGCCGGTTTTGACTGTTTCAGGACAAATACGCTTCGGCCACCTCACGATCATCGAAGAGATACCGCACCCCGCCGATCTCCTGATAGGATTCATGTCCCTTCCCCGCGATGATCACCGTATCCCCCCCCCGCGCCGCATCCAGCGCGGCGTGAATCGCCGCACGCCGGTCAGGGACCACCGTACGGGAAACCGGACCGGTCATGCCTTTAATAATATCCCGGAGAATCGCCTCCGGATCTTCGGTGCGCGGATTATCGGAGGTCACGAAAACCCGGTCGGACAATTCCGAAGCGATGCGGCCCATGACCGGGCGTTTGCCCCGGTCCCGGTCGCCTCCGCACCCGAAGACCATGATGAGCCGTCCGGCCGTGAAGGCCCGCGCCGTCTTCAGGACGTTCTCGAGCGCATCGGGTGTGTGTGCGTAATCGACCACGATGCGGAATCCGGCCGGGGCGGTCCATCCTTCCATCCGACCCGGAATCCTTCCGACGGCCCGGATGCCTTCGGCCACGCATCGGGGATCGTATCCGTGCGCCAGGGCGGCCGCGGCCACGCCTGCGGCGTTATACACGTTAAAGCGCCCCCAGAGCGGCGTGAAGAACGGAAAGGGTCCGGACGGCGTCCCGAGGGAAAATCCCGATCCGGCTTCACTCTCGCGGATGTTTCGGATCCGATACTCCGCCTCTTCACAGGCGATTCCAAACCGGACGACCGGCCCGTTTGCGGAACGGATCATGGTCTCCGACCCGGGATCGTCACCGTTTACCACCCCGATTCCGTTTCGGATCATGCCGAAAAGCCTGGATTTCGCCTCGGCATAGGCCTCGATCGTGCCGTGATAATCCAGATGATCGTGCGTCAGGTTCGTGAAGATGGCCGTTCGGAACGGAATCCCGTCGACACGCCGCAGATCCAGTGCGTGCGAGGAGACCTCCATGGCGACCGTCCGGACCCCTTCCCGGGCCATGCGGTCGAACAGCCTCTGGATGTCGATCGCGTCCGGAGTCGTCCGGACCGCGGTTTCTTCATGACCTTTCCAGCGGTACCGGACCGTGCCGATCAGTCCCGGCTCGAAGCCGCAATGACGGAGCACGGACTCCATGAGATAGGCGGAGGTCGTCTTGCCGTTGGTGCCCGTGATGCCGTGTACGCCGAGCCGTTCCGCTGGAAAATCGAAGAACCGCGCCGCGATCAGCGCCTGAATCCCGCGCGTATCCGGCACGCGGATGAAGAGGGCGCCCGGACCGACCGCCTGTTTCTCGGATACGATGACGGAAGCGCCCCTTTCGAGGGCGTCGGGAATGTAATCATGGCCGTCCGTCTCGAATCCCGGAATCGCGATGAACAGTATGCCGGGTCCGGCCTGCCGTGAATCGGAAACAACATCCGTAACTTCGGCATCCCAGTTCACGGAACCGTCGAGCGGTATCAATCCTTCAAACAATTTGCGTAACGTCTTCATGCCGGCCGTTTATTTTATTTTCACCCTATCTCAGACAGCCAATACCTTTATGGTTTGGACAGGACATACCGGATTGTTTTTCCTTTCACCGTAACCCTGTTCCATCCCATTTTCGTATCCCCGTGTCATGGACCACACCGGATCCGGCAAACCAGACCCGGATTAATCCGGGTGCCGGCCCTGGGTTCCTGGGATATCACCCGTCCGCTGCCTTCCGCCTCGACGGCGATTCCGCCGCTGCCGCACAGTTTCATGGCCTCTCTCAGGCTCATGCCGATCAGATTCGGAACGTGATATTCAGAGACGGCGCGGCTCTCCAATGCCGCGGGATAATATCCGCCGGCCTCCGGCGACCGGGTTCCGGAACCGGAAACCGGCGCGGACGTGAATGCAAACAACCTGTCGCGGCGTTTGCGAACGGGTTCACTTTCGTGATAACGGGGTCGGACAGGGAGACTCACGATCCGGTCGACCATTCGTGAGAAAATCGGCGCCGCCGACCGGGACGCCCAGTACTGTTCCCGGGGTTCATCCAGCACCACGACCAGCACATATTGGGGGACATCGGCCGGCCAGAACCCGACAAATGAACTGACATGGATGCCCGGCGTGTATCCCCTGACCCCGGGAGATGACTTCTCGGCGGTTCCCGTCTTCCCCGCGACCGACACCCCATCCACGGCGGCGAGTCTCCCGAGGCCCCGGCTGACCGTCTTCTCGAGGATGACCCGGAGTTCGGCGGAGGTTTTCTCTGAAATGACCCGGCGGATAACCTTCGGCCGGCCGGTCAGATGAACGCTTCCGTCGGTCCTGAGTATGGAACGTATCAGATAAGGCTTGACCAGTTCGCCGCCATTGGCCACAACGGCCGTCATACATGCCATCTGCAGGGCGGACACCGACAGTCCCTGGCCGAAAGCGATGGTCGCCGTGCCGAAATCATCCCAACGGTACACCGGGGCCAAAATGCCGGGCACTTCACGCGGGAGATCGATTCCGGTCCGCGTGCCGAATCCGAAATTGCGCACGTACTGGCACAGTTTCTCCTTCCCCATTTTTTTGGCAATCTTCACCATGCCGATATTGGAGGACAGCTCCATGACTTCCGAGAAAGTGAGCCATTCGTACCTTTCGTTGCGGTCATGGATGGTATGGGAGCCGACCCGGTACACCCCTTTCTCGCAATAAATCAGGGCGTTCGATTCGAAAAGTCTCTCCTCGAGCGCCGCGGCCGCCGCCACAATCTTGAACGTAGAACCCGGTTCGAAATCCCATTGTACGGCCCGATTCTCGACATACTCCTCATAACTCAGTTTGTCTGTATCCGGACGATTCGCCCAGACGGTCGCCATGGCGATGATTTCTCCCGTATAGGGATCCATCATCACGGCGCATCCGTTCTGCGCCTTATAGGTCTTGATCCCGTTCTGGAGTTCTTCCTCGAGGATCGATTGGCAGGCATGATCGAGCGTCAGCACGAGATGATGACCGTCGGTCGGCGGTTCAGAGGGCAATTCGAGAGAAGAGAAACTCTGATTATGGGCGTCCCGCTGATAGAAGGCCCATCCGTCCGCGCCGCGGAGGTACCGGTCGCAAGCCTGTTCGACTCCGCCGATGGATTTCTGACGCGAATCGATCACCCCGATCACCTGTCGCGCCAATGTGCCGTAAGGACGGATCCGTCTCGGTTCTTTCTCCAGGATCAAACCCTCGATCTTCTCTTCGGTAAGCCTGCGGAGTTCGAGATCCGTCAATCCCCGTTTCACATAGACAAACCGTTTGCCGTCCGATTTTTGGATGAGGTCAAGATACTGTTTTGGGCTACCGCCGAGTATGTCGGCCAGGACATCGGCCGCCGCATTCACATCCGCAATCAACCTCTGATCGAAAGCGAGATGGTAAACCGTTTGGTCCATGGCAAGGACATCCAGATTCCGATCATAGATCTGTCCGCGTTCGGCCGGCATCGGAATCCTTTTCTGATGTTGCTGTGCCGCTTTCTCGATCCAGGGACTGCGGTCGATGACTTGAATGGTAAAGGACCGGAACAGAATCATCAGAATACCCAGGAAGAAGACCGCGACGAGCTGATGCAATCGTCCCACGGAAACGTGCCGTAACGTTCTGCGGCGCGTGTGTCGGTACTCCATGACGGGTTCCCCGGGTTAAACTGTGATTCCCTCACGACGCATCGGGAGGGTCAAAATCAATGATCGAGACGCAACGGCTGAAACCCGGCCTGATGCCATCCGGAACGTGACATCACCGTATAAACAGACAATCCGGAGAGATCGACGGGCAGTTCGCCGATGTCGCGGCTGCGTACGGAGACAAGCCCCTGATTCCGGGCGAGTCGTGATATGCGTTCATAACTCCTCAGTCCGTTCAGTTGAATCCTCAAATCACCGGTCTTTTGCTCCAGGAAAATTTTCTCCTGCCTGAGACGGTCCGTCTCACGCAACACTTCTTCGATCTGGACCCTTGCCCCCAGATGCAGGACGACCAGTACAAATCCCGAGAGGGTCAGCAGGATGACGGCTCCGTTCCCTGCGTTTTTACGCGGCGAAACGGCTTTGCGCCGAACGGGTGTTCTCTTCTGCCGGCGCATCGGATTCACCCTCCCCTTTTCTCGGCGGCGCGCAGGACGGCGCTTCGCGCACGCGGATTCTTTCGGATTTCGGATTCCGAAGCACGGATGCCCCGGGGTGTCAAACTCCTGAAATCGAACCGTTTTTGTCCGAAAGCGAGTTCCGACCGGGTAAAAGACGGTTCTTCGCCCCGGAAATACCGTTTGACGACTCGGGATTCGAGCCCGTGATACATGATCACCGCCACGCGTCCGCCGGTTTTAAGAGAGGGATAGATTTTGACGAGACAGTCTGCGAGCTCCTCCATTTCCCCGTTTACGGCGATGCGGAGCGCCTGAAATATCCGCGAAAGCGATTTGATGTGCCAACGTGCAGGAGTGCATGCCCTGACCGCATCCGCGAGATCGGTCGTGGATTCCAGTGGCGTTTTTTCCCGCATATACACGATCCGTCTGGCGATTTGACGTGATTTTTTCTCTTCTCCGAATACAAAAAATAAATCGGACAACTTCTTTTCCGGCCAGCCGTTCACGATATCCGCCGCGGTCAGGCCGCTCCGCCCATCCATACGCATGTCGAGCGGCCCCTCTTTGGAATAACTGAATCCCCGCCGGGCCGCATCGATTTGACGGGAAGAGACACCGAGATCGAGCAGGAGTCCGTCGATGCGGCGAATGGAAAGTGTGTCGAGGACGGCGTCGATCCGTCCGAACCGGTCATGGATACAGCACAGGCGGTCCCCGAAACGGGAAAGCCGTTTTCGCGCGGAATCGATGGCCTCCGCGTCCCGGTCGATGCCGATGACCCGCCCGTCCTCCGACAGCCTTTCGAGCAGGGCCTCGCTGTGTCCGCCCCCCCCGAGCGTCCCGTCCACATAGACACCGGACGTGTCGTTGACCACACAGCCGACGGCTTCCTCCCGGAGAACAGGAACATGATATTCGTTTTCCGGAATATTCTGCGTGATGCTCATGACACGCACCCGATCCGTTCGGCCGGACAGGAGAGGACTGAACAATCTTTCAACCCGGAAATCCATACCGCATCCCGGCGACCCGCCTGCGGTCGGACCGGCTTCCCCTTGCTGTTTCCCCTGCCCCAAGATTTCATGGCCGATTTTTCCGGCTAAATATATTTTTTAAACGTCTCGGGATTCCAGAGTTCGATCCGGTTTCCCATGCCGACGATCAGCACCTCGTTCTCGATACCCGCATGCTCAATGTGTTCTTTAGGAACGACGATACGGCCCTGCTGGTCACATCGTACCGGCTGGGCGAATGACATCACGCGCCTTGAAAGCTTGAGTTGATCTTCGTCTACGTTGCCCATAAGCGGATTACTGATCGACCCCATTTTATCCATTTCCACCTTGAATTCCGACCTCGGATAGACGTACAGACAGGGTTCGGTGCCGTATGTGATGTGAAAAAAAAGATTGTCGTGCGAATCGGATCCGTCCTCGCGTTTTTCCTGAAGCTGTATCCGGAACGGCGCGGGAATGTTCACCCGTCCCTTCGCATCGAATGTGTATTTGAATTGTCCGCTGAAGACCGGCACGACGCTCTCCGTTACGCTCAGGATACGAAATTCCCCGCACCCCTCTTAAGGAATATTCAGGGATGCTAAGGGAAATTAAGGTTTAAACACGTGAAAGTCAAGAAAAAAAAGGGAAATCGGAAAAAAATGGGATGTTCAGGATTTCTGATTCCTGATTCTGTCATCGTCCTCCTTTTCCCATTTTATCCATACCGGAATCACACTCATTATGAATCTCGTCAGGAAAGTCCATACTCGTCAATCTGTATCAATTCGGAACGGAAAAAGCCGTTTCCCCTTGACAATGATGTTTCAAATCTGTAACGTTCAGTGATTAACGATTTGGAATGTACCTGTTTTTCAGAATCCCGGCCTTTTTTACCAGGAGCCAAGGAAAGGGATTCACGATCGTTTTTCAGATTACATATTCCCGGAACATAATAAATTCATGGCAAGACCCGTCCGGCCTTCTGAAAAGAACCGCCGCCCGGCAGGCAGGCGGTGCGCCATTCAAAGAAAAAGGTTCTGTCGTGAATGCGTCAAACGGCTATCCCCTCGCAGTCATCCTTTTTCTCTGCGGCCTGCTGACCGTCGGATGCTCGAAGAAATCCGATCAGATTCTGGATCCCTCGGACGGGGAAAAACCGTCCGCCACGGTCACGATCGGCCCGTCCGGAGGCGTCCTGGAAATGGAAGGAATATCGGTCCACATCCCGGCCGGGACCCTGGATCAGAACACGACGCTTACCGTTTCGGAGTCGGATGCGGAAAACCCGTTCGGAGAGGCGGGTGTGACCGGCCTGTTCCTGATCGGGGGCCTGCCGGATAACCTGGGTAAACCCCTTCACATCCGTCTGAGGATCCGGGATGGAGCGGAGGTTGACGAAGGCGGCATCGCATACGGCCTCCCGGGAGAGGCCTTCCTGACCGGAGAACCCGTCACCGTCTACAGCGTCCACGCCGCGGGAGATTCGGCCGGGTATCTGGTCAGCCGGACGGACGATCCGGCAAAAGCCGGCAAGAGAATGCCGGCCTCGCCCGGGAAATCCTCCGTGAAGGACGCCCTCAATGTCCTCGGCATCGGGAAGAAAACACTGGAATATGATGTCTGGAACATCACCTACTGCGGCATGCTGGATCCCTCGCGATTCACGGAGGAGCTGGACCGGGTGTGGATGATTGTCACCGGCGAACTGAATCTGCCCTTTCAAAATACGCCCGACCGGTGGGATCCTTATATATTGTATCACTTGCCTTATCAATCCTGGGAATTCCCGATCCGTATTGTCGCGCTGTCGCGACCAGAGCAGATTGTAAACCTTCGTTACGAGATCATCCTATACAATGCTTTCCCCCCTTTTTTTCCTGTGCTCAACATCGATGAAACCCTGCTCGGCATACAACGATCCGCGGACGTAGTCCGGTGTCTGGGTCCGGCCGTTCTGGCGTTGTCCCTCAACACGTATCACCCGCCGTACATCTGGTTGAATCTCGCGGTGATCGCCTGGTCTGGAGAATTCTTTTCCGATCCGGATACCGAGGCCGGATCCGTTCAGGGGAATAATCAGATGGCCCCGTTCCGGGGCATGGAGGCCGGTTTTTCAGGCGATCGGGTAAACCGCCACGGACACAGCCTCGGGATGGCGGCGGTGATCAAATACCTGGTGGACCGGCCCTCCCTTTTCGGAAAAGAGGGACTCCGGAGAACCTATGACAGACTCCTGGACGGACGGGAGAACCACAACGCCGCCCTGCTCCGAAGCATCGACGCGCTGCCCGCGGAATGGTGGCCCGATTTCTTCAAATCCTATATCGGCGGAGAGATCTACGGCGTCCCGCCGTCCGTGTTCACGGAAAACGCCTCCGGCACCTGGATCCTCGCGTCGGAAGAGGATGAGCAGACGACCTTTGCCTCCGATTATCCCGACATGTCGGCCGAACTCTTCCTGGTGGATGTCCAGAACCCGGATATTCACGACGGCGATCGTCTCATCGTCGACGTGTCGGGCACCGTGGCCGGACAGGGGCTGACGGCGATGATTTTTGCGGTCAATGGAAACAAACTGGACTTCCTGGGCATGGAACACGCGGCTTCTGCCGGACTCCGGCTGACCGGCATGAAGGCGAAATATGACGCCGGGATCCGCCGGTATCTCGTCGCGGTCGTGAACAGCAACCGGAATGAAACATACACGGGTTCGACGCATATCGAACTGACCCTGCGGCATGAGAAAGCACCCGATGAGGTCCCGGGTTTCGTCCAGTGCGATGTATATCTGAATATTCTGATGGAAAGGGAGGACTGGAATACCTATGACGGACGAAACACCATCATGACCACACTCAACATCTCGGACGCCGTCTCGATGGCCGGAACTTTCTCAAACAACCGATTCGAAGGAAGCCGGACCTATGACATCACGGGGGGATTCTTCGCCGAGAGCGGAACCTGGACCGATTCGGTCGCCCTGACGCTCGGCTCGGACTTTCAGAGTATTTTAAGTCTTGATTATACGGGCATCGGAACGATACTGAACAAGGACGGGACCACCACCCATACGACAAGACATTTCACCGCCGCGAATATCCCGCACAGCCGAGAGACTTCGATGATCCCCATACCTACCATATCGGGGAGGAGGGAACCTGTTCCGTGATCACCGGCATTTTCTTTGAGAGTCTCGACTACCGCGGCGAATCCCTCGTCGGATCCAGGATCGGCACGGGATATTATGAGTGTGATACATGGAGCGCGATTACGGTGCGGTTGCGGAATTGATCCCGATTCTGCTCTTTCAGGATTCAGGATATCCGGATCCTGATCTCCTGTTTTTTCAACAGGCGGGACGCCATTTCGCTGGTTTTAAATCGGTTTTCATCTTAACTTGGGTGCGGATGTACCGGTTCCATCAGACTCACCTGAAAAATTGTCGGTAAGGGAGTGATGACAAAGATCCATTCCCGCGATGCCGGAAATCCCGCATACGACTGGTATACCCTGGACAATGCGGCCAAGATTTATCCGTCGACCGCCTCTGAACATTCTCCGGCTGTGTTCAGACTTTTCGTGACACTGAAAGAACCTGTTAAATCTTGGATCTTACAGCAAGCGATCGAAGCAGTCATGCCCCGCTTTCCGTATTTTCAGGTCTATCTGAGGCGGGGATGGTTTTGGTATTATCTTCAAAGGCACCATCACATACCCCGGATACGGCCACTGGAACCGACACCCGTATCCCGAATACCTGTCCGCGCCGGATCCTCGCATTTACTCCATGTCAGTGCCGGCAGGAACATCATCGCCGTTGATTTCTCGCATATCCTGACCGACGGGAACGGCGGAATCCGGTTTCTGATCTCATTGATCGCGGAATATCTCAGGTTATGTGGCATGCCGATCGGGTCGCATGAAAATTTTTTGCATCCTCAAGATCCGCCCCATCCAGAAGAATATGAAGATGCATACAAAAGATACTTCATAAAGGGGGCTCCGGGTCCGGGACACTATTCTCCCGCCTATCATATCCCGGGAAGACCCGCTCAGGCCGGCCGTTTCCGGACAATCACAGGTAGAATCTCCGTCGACCAGATGCTGGATCGAACAAGAAAAGAGGGCGTGACTCTGACCGAATATCTTGCGGCGTTGATGATATATTGCCTGGCCCGGATTTACCAGGAGGAAGTCGACCAAGGGAAAAAACATCGAAGGTCCATCATCCGGCTTGAGGTGCCTGTCAATTTAAGGTCCTTTTATCCCTCGGGCACCATGAGGAATTTTTCTCTTTACGTATCCCCGGAGATTGACATGAAACTGGGGCCGTACGATTTTGAAGAACTGTTGAAGCACGTCCATCACAGCATGCGGATCCAGATCAATCGGAAAGAACTCAGCAGGCAGATTTCCCGTAATGTGGGTGCCGAGTTCAATCCGTTGATCCGTTTTTTACCTCTTTTCATAAAAGACCGTTTTGTAAACTGGATTCATTCAAGAATGGGAGAACGGCTCTATTCCGGGGTGCTTTCGAATCTGGGCAAGATCTCTCTCCCGGCGGAAATGGAATCCTCGGTTCAATCCATTCATGTTGTGCTGAGCCCCAATCGGATGATGAAAACAAGCTGTACGGTTATCGGTTATCAAAACGATATACATATCAACTTCTGCAGCCTGGTGGAGAGCCGGAATCTGGAGAGACTGTTTTTTACACACCTCGTTGAATACGGTATTTCTGTACACATCAAGGAGTCGTGAGTCATGCCGGTCTGTAAACATTGCGGTGTCGAGATCGAAGAAGATCTGCCTTGTTGTCCTCTGTGCCGTTCTTCGATCCATGGAGGAGATCCTGTCGGCGAACAGAACATCCGGACTCCCTTGCCGGAAACGGCAGCCCATCAAAAAAGCTGGTTTTGGGGCTTGATCACCTTGTTGGGTCTGGGAGGGGGAGCCATTGTATCAGCCGTTGATCTGGCTTACGGCATGTCGATCACCTGGTCCAGATATCCGTTGATATCGATTGCATACCTGTGGCTGACAGTCTCCCTTTTTATCTACCTGAGAAAACACATTTATTCTCTGCTTCTGTTTGAAACAATCAATCTCGGGCTGTATTTGTGGATTTTAAATTCATTGACACCCATCACGCCCTGGTTTTTTTCACTGGTTATTCCTCTGTATATTCTGGTGAGTGTTTTTTATCGGTTTGACGCTGTTCATCGTCCGCAAATTCAAACTGGCGATTACGGGGATTGTGGTGACCGGGATGATCAGCATGGGGCTTTTTCTCCTGCTTCTGGAAATGATCCTCAACAGGTTTATTTTCGATAAAATATTCATCAGCTGGTCTCTGATCATTTTCGCCTGTATTCTTACGTTTTCCGCAGCTTTTCTCTTTATTCAAAAGCGGTATGGATTACACAGGTCCGAACTGAAAAAAAAATTTCATGCTTGAATATCCGGATGATAATGATGCCATGATATATTCCCCAGGAACAAAACTCGGAATCCTGAATCATCGTGTAGTAAATAAGGCAATAATTCCCTATTATATTCAGTAATTCAAAAAAAAGGAGACCGGAAATGGAAGACAGAAAAATTTTCATCGACAAGATGTCCGCGAAACTGAAAGAATGGGACGCGGAAATCCGGAAACTCGAGGCGAAAGCGGATACCGTCAAGGCAGACGCCAAGGCCGGATATCTCCGGCAAATCGATGAACTGCGCGGCAGGAAAGAGGAGGCGCGGCAAAAACTCGAAGAAATCCGGGAAGCCGGCGAGGAGGCCTGGGAGGATCTGAAAGAAGGCGCCGAGCAAAGCTGGAAAATCCTGGGAGATTCCGTCAGGAATGCTTTCGAAAAATTCAAAGGATAACCCGGAAATGAAATTCATCAAAAGAAAGACGCCAAAAAAGAAGATCGGATTGGCACTCGGGGGCGGCGCCGTGCTCGGCGCCGCCCATATCGGCGTCCTGAAGGCGCTCGAGGAATATGACATCCCCATCCGGTATATTTCAGGGACGAGCATCGGAGCCTTTATATCCATTTTTTATGCGTTCGGCAAGCGATGGAAAGAGATTGAGGAAATCGCCAAAGAGTTAAACTGGCTGGACGTTTCCGGCTTATCGCTTTCGAAACTCGGGCTGCTGTCGAATAAAAAATTGGGAGAACGCATCAAGGAAACGATCGGTGATGTGACCTTTGACCAGGCAGATATTCCCCTTGCCATGATCGCCACGGACATCACCAGCGGCGAAAAAATTGTTTTCAAAGAAGGCGATGTGATTACGGCCGTCATGGCGAGTACGTGTATTCCCGGAATCTTTATTCCGGTGGAAATGGACGACAGATTGCTGGTCGACGGCGGACTGGTCGAGAATGTCCCGGTCTCGCCTTTAAAAGAGATGGGGGCGGATTTCATCATCGGCGTGGATTTGAATGCCGAGTATTCCCGGAAGAAACCCGAGAATATTGTCGATATTCTGTTGAGATCTTTTGTTTTTACTTTAAAGTCCGCAACGGAATCGCAAAAGGAAAAAGCACATATACTCATCCAGCCGGATTTGTCCGCATTCAACATGGTCGATATCGGCCAGGCGGATGCGTTGATAGAAACAGGATATGACGCGGCAAGAACCGTTTTACGAAAGGTGTTTTAGGGAATTTTTATCGGGGAAAGAGAGAGGTCGGAATAAACGACCACCGGCATAGCCGGCGGCTTTTGATTGCGGCCAAAGGCCGCGAGTAAAAGAAGGCACGTTCAGTGCCGACCTGTTTAAGATCGTGAACCACTGGCAAAGCCAGTGGTTTGCAAATGATCGATCAAGGGGCCGCCCGGATCCGGAAATATCCGGTCCCCCGAATCGGGTCGCCTCGCAATCCGTCTCACGGGTCCGGCTACGGGCTGATCCCGGCCCTGGATCAGCCCGATACTCTGCCTGGACTGCAGACACCCTCTGCGAACCAAGCGGAACCTGACTATGAAACACACTGCGCTTTTCCTGATGTTTATCCCGGGGATTCTTCCTGCGGCGGAACACCCCCCGCCCCGATCCGCGTCATGACCTTCAATATCGATTACATTTTCGTTTCCGCGGGCATCGCGGTGCTGAAGCACGCCGCCCTCCCCCATTTCGAGGAAGGACGGCTCCCCTCGGACCATTATCCCGTGTTCGCCGAGATCGTGCTCAGATAATCCGGATGACACCCTCCTTCCGTTTTCCGCTTGCATTTTTCACGGGCATTGATTATCCTTTGGACATACAAAAGACGTCCGGGCGACAGGATACGAACCGGATTTCGGGCGTCCAACCCGGCACAGGAACAAGGGTGCCGAATGAGGCATATGAACCGCATCCCGTTAACGACGGGGAACATGATCTTAAAACTTGCCATACTGATCCTGATGTCGTGCGGCTTTTTATCCTGCCGGGACAGGGCGGCCGGCCCGGAACCCGAAAGCGACCCTTTCGTGATCGAGAATCTGGGTGTCGTCTTCGGGCCCTGGAACAGGGAAACCGGCCGGGCCGGAGATTTTCTCTTCCGGGATATCGGCAGTATCCCGAAAATCGTATCCGAATTCGGCACCGAAGTGGTCGCCCATGACGGGTCGACGAAACGGCTGCCCACGATCGACTTCGTCGTCCGGGAGGATGCGCCCGTCCTCGCCGCGGCGGAGGGACGGGTGGACCGTATCTTTTATCAGGAGGGTGCGCGGGACTGGGAGATCATCGTCCGGTCATCGAACGATCCCGATTTCGAGGTGATCTACGACCACCTGGTCGGACTGCGGGTCGAAACGGGAGACCGGATCGCACCCGGCGACACGCTCGGTCATCCCCGGCCCCTGTTCGGGGGTCTCGGCGTCTTCGAGCTCATGGTGACGAACCGTGCGACGGGACTCGCCTATTGTCCCTTCTGTTTTTTCGATCCGGAACGGATCGAAGAGGCCCGGGAGCAACTTCTCAGGCTCATTCACGACTGGGAAACGTTCCGAGACGACATCACGATTCACGATGAATCCGCCTATGTCTATGCCGGCTGCCTGATGGAATCCATGATGAGTTATTGAGACAATCGCCGGTGCGCAAAAACCGGATCGTGAGAACTTCTCAAGGCGCTTTAGGGAAACAGAATAGGCCGAACCGGTTCAACCCGAGAGAAAGGATAATCCCGGGGATTCCTCCGGATTTCCGGGATGAGACACATTTCATGGAATACAGACCTTACGGAAAAACAGACGCGAAAGTCTCGGTGCTGGGATTCGGCGCGATGCGGTTCGCACATCCCGAAGACACGGAGGATTCGGCCGCCACGGTACTCCATGCCTTCGAGAAGGGCGTGAACTATTTCGACACGGCGCCCGGGTATTGTGAAGACCAATCCGAAATCATCATCGGACGCGCCGTCGTCGAAATGATAAAGAGCGGCAGGCCCTTCTATGTCTCCACCAAATCCGGCGGCAAAACAGCGGGGGACGTCCGAAGGGATCTGGAGACATCGCTCAGGCGGCTGGGTCTCGAGACGATCGACTTCTATCATTGCTGGTGTGTGATGACCCTGGAGGACTGGCGGAACCGCCTGAGCGGCGGGGCGGTCCGGGAAATCCTCAAGGCCCGGGACGAAGGGCTGATCCGCCATTCGGTCGTCTCCACGCATCTGCCGGGACCGGAGATCCATCATCTCCTGGAAGACGGCTATTTCGAAGGGGTGACGCTCGGATATTCGGCGATCAATTTCATCTACCGGGAAGCGGGCATCCGGGCCGCGGCCGATCGCGGCCTCGGGGTGACGGTCATGAATCCGCTGGGCGGCGGGATCATCCCGCAGAATGAAGAAACATTCTCCTTCATCAAGACAAATCCGGATCAATCCATGGTCGAGGCCGGATTGCAATTCCTGAAAGCCCAACCCGGAATCTCGACCCTGATCGCGGGATTCCGGAACCGGGCCGACGTGGACGATGCGGTCCGGGCCGTCGGACAGGACGCCCCCTATCCCGCCGGTCACATGGAAAGTCTGCGCCGGAAGCTCAGGGACCATTTCGACCGGCTGTGCACCGTGTGCACGTATTGCCGGGACTGTCCCGAAGGCATCGAGGTCTGGAAATACATGGAGGCCGCGAATTACTTCATGATCCGGGCGTCCGATACGCCCTTTGACCGGCTGAAATGGCACTGGGACAAGAAGATCGACGAACTGGACCGGTGCACGCAGTGCCGGCTGTGCGAGGAGGTTTGCACCCAGCGGCTCCCCATCCTCGAACGGTTCGGGCAGTTGCGGACCGGGAAACCCGGATGACCCGGTATGTCTAAAAATCCCGGAAAAAAGAAACGTGCCTTACCGGTTTTATTCAGTCCGCCGGTCCTGGCCGTCCTCTTCATCACGACCACGGCCGGCGCACAGAAAGTTTGGATGACGGATCCCGGAATGATACATGCTTGTGAGGATGAATCCGGATCTCTAGCCTTCAGGGAGGCCGGTCCGGATGAATTTGCCTTCGATACCGGCGTCCTGCGCGGCAGGCTGCGTGCCGGCGGCAGGCCCGCAGGCCTGACTGCGGTGATCCATGTACCCACCGGACTTTCCGTGGACCGCAGCCACGGCCTGGTCAACCATTACCGCGTTTTCACCACGGGTGAACGCTACGGCCGCGGCATGCGGGACACGCCGGGAGAGGCGCGCCTGCTTGCGGACGGCGGAGTGGAGGCGCTCTGGCCCGCGACCGGGGACCGGCCCTTCGAATTGCGGACGAGTTACCGGTGGGCCGGTCCGGCTATCCTCGACATTTGGACCGTCGCGACCGCAAAAGCGGATCTCACGGCATTCGAAGTGTTTCTCGCCTCCTATTTTCAGGAGGGTTTCACCCATTCGCTCGTTTATTCCACGACCCCGGAGACAGCAAACAGGGAGAATTCATCGCCGCGGACAGGATGCTCGGTGACTGGCTCATTTTTCCCCGGGATTCGTCGGTCATCCCCGTGATACGGGACGGCCGCTGGAACCGGCCGCCCAGCCCGATCGGATGGACCGTCATGCCGCCGTTTTGCCTTCCGCTCGGAGTCCGCCGCGATCCGATCACCGGCCTGACCGCCCTTTTGATGTCGCCGCCCGAATATTGTTTCGCCGTGTCCACACCCTACGGGACGGAGAGCCATTATTCCCTCTATCTCTCCCTGTTCGGCCGCGATCTCGGGGCCGGGGAAACCGTCGTCTCGCGATCCCGCCTGTTGATCGGACTCGGATTATCCGAGGAGGAAATACAAGACGCGTACAGGACCTATGTGGCCGGTTTGGACTCTCACCCCTGAATGACACCTGAGAGTCACAAAATATAACACGGAATTCAACACGTCGGTTTTTTCAGGAAAATATTTACCCGAACAAGAGGGTCTATGCCGAACGATCAGATCGTCATCCTTATCGTGCTGACTGCGACGATGGTCCTGTTCCTGTGGGGACGCTGGCGCCATGATTTGGTGGCCATGGCCGCCCTGATGATTTGCGTGATGTCCGGCATCGTCCCGGGCAGGGCGGCTTTCTCCGGATTCGGCCATCCGGCCGTGATCACCGTGGCGAGCGTGCTCGTACTCGGTTACGGCCTCCGGATTACCGGCGCGGTGGATGTACTCGCGCGGCGCCTGCTCCCGGCATCGGCCGGAATTATGCCCGGTATCCTGGCGCTCTGCGGTCTGGCCGGTCTCCTTTCCTGCTTCATGAACAACGTGGGCGCCCTCGCGCTGCTGATGCCGATCGCCATTCAGATGGCCGGCAAACACGACCTGCCTCCCGGCAAGTTCCTGATGCCGCTCGCCTTCGGTTCGATCCTGGGCGGCATGACGACGCTGATCGGACCCCCCCCGAACCTGATCGTCTCCGGATTCCGGGCGACCTCCGGGATGGGACATTTCGGAATGTTCGATTTCACGCCGGTCGGCCTGTCCGTGGCCGTGATCGGCATTCTCTTCATGGGTCTGATCGGATGGCGGCTGGTTCCCCGGCGAAAACAACACGCCGACGGGGGGTTTGAATCCGGCGCATACCTCAGCGAAGTCCGGATCGTGGAAGGCAGCCGGGCGGCGGACAAGCGGATCCGGGAGGTTGAACAAATACTCGACGAAGCGGATGCGCAGATCATCGCGATGGTGCGAAATGACGTCCGCATACCCGCCCCGAATCCCTCCCGGATCCTCCGGGAGGGAGACATTCTGGTCGTCGAGGTCGAACCGGAATCCCTGTCGTCGGTGCTTTCGGATCTGGGAGTGAAACTGGAAGGAGATATGCCCGCCGACGCGGAGGAAACCGACGAAGAAGCCGTAAAAGAAAACACGGACAAGGAAAAAAACCAAAACCATTCCCGGGATGAGGACAGGGCGACGGAAAAAACCCAGTCGGACGAGATCACGATCCAGGAACTGGTCGTAACGCCGAACTCGGCCCTGGCCGGTCGTTCCGCATCGGATATCCAATTACGCACCCTGTATGGCATCAATCTGCTGGCCCTGTCCCGCAAGGGACGGCGCTCGGTCAGACGACTCAAATCCACTCCGGTCCGTGCCGGCGATGTCTTGCTCATGCAGGGCGCACGGGAGGCGTTGTCCGGTTTTGCCGCCGATTACAGATGCCTGCCGCTGGCCGCACGCGATATCCGGATTCCGAAAAAGGGGCTGGCGCTCACTGCGGTGCTCATCATGGTCCTCGCGGTCGGCGCGGCCGCACTGGGACTGCTTCCCGCGGCCGTCTCGTTCACGGCGGGGGTGGTCGTCTTTGTCGCGCTCGGCATCGTCCCGCTGCGCTCCGTCTACACGGCGATCGACTGGCCGGTGATCGTCCTGCTCGGCGCGATGCTGCCGGTCGCCGATGCGATGGCGACAACCGGCGCGGCCGACCTGATCGCGCGCTTCCTGATCGAGACCGTCGCGCGTGGACACGCCGTCGCCGTGCTGACGCTGCTGCTGGTCATGACCATGTTCCTTTCAGACCTGATGAACAACGCCGCCACGGCCGCCGTGATGTGCCCGATCGCCCTCGGCGCCGCCCACCGGCTCGGCGTGAACGGAGACGGCTTTCTGATGGCCGTCGCCGTGGGGGCCTCATGCGCCTTCCTGACACCCATCGGCCACCAGAACAACACCCTCATCCTCGGCCCGGGCGGTTTCCGCTTCGGCGATTACTGGCGTCTGGGTCTGATTCTGGAGATCATCGTCATTGCGGTCGGCATCCCCATGATTCTCCGGATATGGCCGCTCTGACGCTTTTTGTTAAAAACGAACCCCGGGAGGTCTTATGAAAACCACGCATGAAAACGAACATCCGAATCGCCTCAGCCGCCGTGACTTCCTCGCCGTCTCGACGGGCGCGGCACTTCTGTTATCCACGGACGGATTTCCGGAACAATTGGAAACCGGGCGGGCATATCTCCTCCCGCCCCTGCCGTATCCCGGCGAAGCCCTCGAACCCGTGATTTCGCAGAGAACCCTCGAATTTCATTTCGGCAGACATCACCGGGGATATGTGGACAACCTGAACCGGCTCGTGGCGGGCACGAAGCTCGAAGGATTGTCTCTGAAAGAAATCATCCTGGAAACGGCGGAAAAGGCGGATAAGGCCTCGGTGTTCAACAACGCAGCGCAGGTCTGGAATCACACATTTTACTGGCACAGCCTGCGTCCGGGAGGCGGGGGCGAACCGCCCGAGGCCCTCAAAGAGAGGATTGAGGCATCCTTCGGGACCGTGGATGCGTGCAGAAAGGAACTGGCGGCCGCGGCGGCGGCACAGTTCGGAAGCGGCTGGGCCTGGCTGGTTCAGGACGGCGGGAAACTCCGGGTCACCCGGACCGGAAACGCGGATGTGCCCTTCACCGCCGGGCTGATACCGTTGCTGACGATCGACGTGTGGGAGCATGCCTATTATCTCGATTATCAGAACCGGCGCGGCGATTATGTGGAAGCGGTTCTGGATAAGCTGATCAACTGGGATTTCGCGGCGGAGAATCTCGGCGGATAGGCCAAAGAGATCCGGCAACCTGTCACGGGATGAGTGGGAACGCCGAGCCCGCCAAACTTAACCGGATCGGCCCGGTTCATCCGGCGGCGGACTGGCCGGCCAGCCAGCCGGTCGAAAATGCGGCCTGCAGGTTGTATCCCCCGGTGTCGGCGTCGACATCCATCACCTCGCCGGCAAAATAGAGCCCCTTCACGATGACGGACTCGAGCGTCCTGGAATGGATTTCGTCCAGCGCCACGCCGCCGGCCGTGATGATGGCCTCCTGCCACCCCCGGTGTCCCGTGATCCTGAGCCGGAAACCTTTGAGCCAGAGACGGAGTCGCTTGCGTTCGTCCGCGGTGATCTGATTGCCCGGCTTGTCCGGATCAATCCGGACGGCATCGAGACAGACCGGAACGACCCGCTGGGGAAGCAGTGATTTCAGGGTAGATTTCAGGTGTTGTTTTCCGTGCGCCTCGAATTCCCGCAGCAGCCGTGCATCGAATTTCTTCTCATCGAGCGCGGGTTTGAAATCGACGGCGATTTCCGGGGTCTTTCCCCCATCGAGCAGATCGACCGCCCGGCGGCTCAGCGTGAGGATGATGGGCCCGGAAAGCCCGAAATGGGTGAAGAGCATCTCCCCGAATGCTTGTCCGGCCTTTCTTCCGTCACACCAGAGCGAGGCGTTCACGTTGCGCAGACTGATTCCCTGGAGGCGCTGCGCCTGATCACCGTCCGTGATCAGCGGAACCAATGCGGGTCGGACGGGGACGAAGGCGTGACCCGCGGCTTTCGCCAGCCGGATCCCGTCGCCGATGGAACCCGTGGCGGGATAGGAAGATCCGCCCGCGGCCAGGATGACCGCATCGGCCGGCCACTCGCTTCCGTCCCGGCAGACCACGCCCCCCGCACGGTTGTCCTGCACGACCAGACTCCGGACGGGGTGTCTCGTGACGATCCGGACTCCGTTTTTTTCCGCGAAATGCGTCAGGGCGGCCACCACATCCCGTGCATCCTGGCTGGCGGGAAAGACCCGGCCTCCCCGTTCCGTCACGGTCGCCACGCCGAGTGAATCCAGCAAATCGATGAGCTTCTCGCTGAAAAACGCACCGAATGCGGGCTTCAGGAAACGTGCGTTCGGGCCGAAATGGGAGAGAAATGCCTGAACCGGTGAGATGTTGGTAAGGTTACATCGCCCCTTGCCCGAGATGCGCAGCTTGCGGCCGCAGGCGGGCATTTTTTCGAGGAGCACGACATCCGCCCCTCTCTGTGCCGCCCGCCCGGCGGCGAGGAGACCGGACGCCCCGCCGCCGACCACGATGATTCTCTTCCCGGAATTCGTCATCGATTTTCTCACCGCCGCCTTGCTCAGCGGTTTCCGGTCAGCCGGTCGACATCGAAGCCTTCGCGTTCGAGCAGCGTCTTGTGTTTCCGGAGGACTCCGACGATCGACTCGGCCGGGACCGCGATGCTGAGCCCGTAATTGATGTTTTCCCGATACCGCACATAGACCGGGCCTTCATAGGGCGTCTGTGCATCGTAACCGATATCCGTCTCGGGAACGAGGATATTCTCGTTGTCGGAATAACTGGATGTGGCCATGCCCACGATCTCGAAGTTGGGCACACCGTCCCGGATGGCCAGGATGAGCCCGCCGCTGAATCCGCGGTTAAAGAGCGCATCGACCAGAAAAGGCTGATCTCCCCGCGGGCTGGGACCGCTTACGAGCCCTTTGGTGATGACCTGCCGCCCCTTGGGATAACCGGCCAGATAGACGAAAGAACCCCATTCGAGATCGGCTGCCCGCCCGATCGGATAGCCGATGACCGGCACGGGCACTGACGGCGGACGGTCGAATGTTTTCACGATCAGTGCCACGTCCGCCTCGTCATCGCGGACCAGAAGCCGCGTGGGGCCGTGCTCCTTCAGGTCGGTGCTCGAGATGTCCTGACCTCTCTTGACCGAGACGCACTGGATGTAAAACGGCAATCCGGTCTTCTCGTCGCGAAAATAAGTTTGGGTCGTATCGGGTTTCCTGAAAATATGGGCGCAGGAGAGGAGCAGGACCTTCCGCTCTGTGTAGGCCAGGATTGTGGCCGTCCCGCCTACCGTGGTTTGCGAGAAACGGATCTTGTATGCTTTTTTCAGGCTCTCGGGATCGATCTGCCCGGGCGGCAGGGCATCCGCTTTCGTGAACAGATAATCGTCATATCGGGTCATTGAGAGGATACGGACCACGCTCCGCGTGATTTCTCCGAGTTCCCCGGATGCGTTCCGGTATGGGAATTCGGTATCATATTTTCCGTCCCGCAGCGTCGGGTAGGCGGCATGGCGGATGGTTCGTGTGCATGCGGCGAGACACAGCAGGACCGCCGCGATTTCGAAGTATCGAAAAATTCTCATGGCCGTTTCCTCGATGGACACTTGTCGGAATTTAGATCAAATCGATCTGATTTAAAAGGATTTTATCCGGATGCAGGAAAAAAATCAGGAACCGCCGGATTCTCTCCGGTACGCGGTAAACCGGATCGTCCGGGAGAACCCTTCCGTATCCTGCACGGTGAGGCGGTGAACGCCCGGGAACAGGTCGACCGCGAGTTCATGCCGGTGCCGGGGTTCTCCGATGATGGTGCCGTCCAGAATCCAGAAGAGGACGGCATCCGGGTGCTGGTGGCGGGCCTGGAATACGATCCGCTGATGCCGTCCGTCCAGATCACGCGGGATGAGGATGCGAAGGTCGTTCACCGGATAGATCAGCGCGAGACGATCCGGGTCGTTCGTGACCGGACACCGGTCGGCATGGAGAGGAATCGCGTCCATGCGGCGGCCGGCGCGCCCCAGGATATCCCGGGCCTGGGCAGGCACGATGTAGCGGATCGCGCGGACCGTGTCGACCCCCGTCCAGCAGAGCGAACAGACGGATCGCCCCGTCTTCCGGTCGAGCACATACCGCCGATGAAACCGGCAGACGCCGGCCCGCCATGCGCATACGGGACGCATATCGATCACGGTTCCGGGACAGTATGGGCCGGCCGGATAGCCGCTTTCGGTGCAGCATGGGATTTCGGCCAGGTCATGGAGCGGCTCCTCGAACCAGACCGGTTCGGACGGATCCGTGAGTTGATTGAAGAGCATGAAGAGGAGGGGCGCCGCCGAATTCGCGCCCCCGATTTCGGCATTTCCCTCTCCGGTAAAATTGCCGGCCCAGACGCCGATCGTCCATTGCCGGTTCACACCGACGGCCCATCCGTCTTTCTGGCCGTAACTGGTCCCCGTCTTCCAGGCCACCGGCACCCGCCCCCCGAACTGACGCCAGTAATATTCCACACCCGGCCTGGCCAGCCGGGTCAGGGCGTTCAGGACCAGCCAGGCGGCGCCTTCGCCGCAGATCCGCTCCGGTCCCGGGGTAATGTCATCGTCTCCAAACAAAGTCAGGGGTATCCGCTTTCCCAGATTGCCGAGCCCGAGGTAGAGTCCGGTCAGTTCCCAGAGGGAGGCTTCCGCCCCGCCGAGGATCAGCGAGAGGCCGTACCCGTCGGCGGAACGGAACAGGTAATTCAGTCCGTTCTGCTTCAATGCGGCATGAAAATCGTGCAGCCCGTATTCGTTGAGCAGGCGAACGGCCGGGACGTTCAGCGAATGGAGGAGCATCTCCTCGAGCGTGACCAGGCCGCGGAAGCTTTTCCCGGCATTCTGCGGCGCGAACGTGCCGTAAAAGGTCGGCACATCCTGGATCACGGACCGGAGTGTGTACGGACCACGGTCGAGACACAGGGCCGCAAGGAAGGGTTTGAGCAGGCTGCCCGTCGAACGGGGTGCCTGCACCCCGTCGACCTGACCGCTGTATTGGTCGTCGAAAAAGGATTCCGAACCCACATACGCCCGGACACGACCCGTCCGGGTCTCGACGGCGAGCACGGCCATGTTGAAGATACCCCGTTCCCGGAGATCCCGCGAGACGGGACGGATCAGGGACTCGACCCGGGCCTGGAGGGCGCGGTCGAGCGTGGTGCGGAGGGATCTTTGGTCGGACAGCCGGGATGCGCGGAGTGTCGCGTGCGGCGCGAGGAAGGGCAGGCGGTTGCCGCCTTCGGGCAAAGGCTCGTCCCGGGCGATCATGCAGGACACGGAATCCAGGACGCCCGTATCGCGGAGCCGTTCCAGCAGGCGGTTACGCCTGATGAGGAGGAGATCGCGTCCCTGATCGAGATTGATCAGGGACGGCGCATTGGGAAGGATGACGAAAAGCGCCGACTCGGCCCAGGTCAGTTCCGTGACGGGCCTGCCGTAATAGCGGTAGGATGCCGCCTGGATGCCGACGACATTCCCGCCCATGGGGACATTCGAGGTATACATCCGCAGGATTTCGGATTTATTGAAATGGACGGAGAGCCGCAGCGCCGCGGCGGTCTCGCGGATCTTGTTCCACACCGTCCTCGGTTTGGGGTCGGCGAGCCGGGCCACCTGCATCGTGATCGTACTGCCGCCGCGCACGATCCGTCCTGCGCGGATGTTCGTGATCAAGGCGCCGGCCAGGGCCCGGATATCCACGCCGGGATGGGAGAAGAAACGCCGGTCTTCCCATTCCCGCAGCGCCCTGAGATACTTGTCGGGAAGCGGCATATCCTCTGCCGGAAACCTGAGCTGTTCGTCCCGGGGCAGGAAGATTCGAAGGAGATCTCCGTGCCGGTCGAACACGACCGTCGCCGTGTCGCCGCGGAAGGGACAGGCCATCGGCCTCAACAGCCAGACCAGACCGGCCAGGAAAAATACGGCCGGCAGGCAAAGCCGGTGGTGACGGGACAGGCGTTTCAGCATCTTTTTAATGATTTTTCGCATGGTCCCTTTTACAGTGATTCAGGGAAAACGGACATTGGTTGTCATTCAAAGGAACCGTGCAAACCGATCCTCGCCCTTTCTCATCCGCCGTCTTCGGTTTTGCGGAGGGTAAAACAAAAAGTGCTGCCTTTGCCCTCCCCGCCCGATTCCACCCAGATTTTTCCCCCGTGCCGTCCCACGATCTTCTTGCACAACGCCAGGCCGGCCCCGGTACCCGGATAATCCCGATCCGTGTGCAGACGTTTGAAAATCAGGAATATCCTTTCGAAATATTCGGGATCGATGCCGATGCCGTTGTCCCGGATCAGGAACCGATAATCCTGTTCGCCCGTTTCCGCCCGGATATAGATCCGGGGAATCGGGGCGTCACAGAATTTGACGGCATTGTCGACCAGATGAATAAACACCCGGTACAGCTGTTTTCTGTCGCCCATGACCGTCGGCAGGGATTCATACGATAAAGACGGTTTTCTCTCTTTGTATTTATTTCGGATCTGCACATCGACCGTCTCGACCAGTTTTGTACAGTCGACCGGTTCGAAAGGCCTGCCGTGCGTGTTTACCTGTGAAATAACACGCACATCATTGACCAGGTCCTGGATGCGAAGACCGCCCTCGACGATGAATGTCATGAAGGTGTCGGCTTCTTCGTTAAAATAGTCTTCATGACGCCGTTTGAGCAGCTGGGAATAGCTGACGATGTTGCGTATGGGTTCCTGAAGTTGATGGGAGGCGATAAAAAAGAATTGTTCCAGTTCCGCGTTGGTACGGGCCAGCTCCTCCGCCTGACGTTCCAGGGTCCGTTCCGCCTCCATGCGTTCTTCGATCTCTTTCTGAAGGGCGAGATTGAGTTCGGTCAGTTTTCGCGTCCTCTCCCGGACGCGCATCTCCAGCTCATCCCGCGGCAACAGCGCGATCCGCTCTTCTTCGAGTATCCCTTTCGGCAAATGCCTGAGTATATCGAAAGCCAGCGGAGAATCGGTGTACCGGTTCCGGATCTGCGTAAACCCCTGGACCAGGGCCTCCTCCGAACGTTCCGGGGAAACCGATACGGAGTGAAGTTCATGCAGCCGGGATAAAAGGTCCGAGAAAACCATATTGATTGCTTCGATACGCCCGGTTTCGGGGAGTCTTTCGACATTCAATATCACCGGCTCCAGATCGACTTCGCCCCCCCGACCCGGACTGCATCCTTCAAAGAGTATGGGATTCAGTTCAAAATATTCGGCCAGGAATGCTTCCGACACGTTATTCGCTTCGAACTCTTTGAGGTAGAGCGGGATCAGGCTGCAATAGGCTTCGGCAAGAAGCGCATCGTCTTTGGGAGAAATGGATTTCTTGCGTTTCCGTTTTCTGTTAAAACCGTGCGCAGGGAAAAGGCCCCGGCGGATCGATCCTTCCGCGTGATGGAAAAGCTGTCGCAGGACATTCATGGAGACTCGACTCCTGTCAATGCGCCGACGAGATCCGCCCACTCTTCACGGTCGAACAATCCCGGAGAGATGGACAGCAGGACAATCGCATCCGTTTCGGAACACAATGTAGTCAAATCCGAGAGCAAATCGCGGGTTTTTTTTAACCCGTTGACGAGTTTGATCTGATCGATGCAATCGACGAACAGGATGGGCGCTTGGGTTTGCCTGACGAACTGGGATACGATCGCGGTCAATCCGTCCAGGTCTTTCGGGGAAATCGTATCCGGTTTCCCGTCGAACGTCAGGTGGAAAACCGGCGTCTTCGCGAGCCGGTATCGCTTTCTGATTTTATCGGGTGCCAGCTTGGTGATGCACAATCCGGAACGCCGATGGGTGATCTGATCGAAAAAGACGTCATATCCCCGATCGGGCCTGACCTCCCGGATATAATAACAGCGTCCGGGAAGAAGTGAATACTTCAATGGGACGTCCGACGGCTTCTCGGCTGAGGGAACCACGATGAATAACTTGTGTTTCAGTACGGCGTAGAAAACAGAGACCGTCCAGATGATGCTCAGGGTGGTCCCGATCTCCGGGGTCGATTTACCCGGATCGGGCAGGATCACATTGCTCAGCGTGGCCAGCAGCAAGAAAACCGCACTGCCGAACAGGAGCGGTCTGGCCTGTTTTTTCTCGATGAGGATATTCTTCCGGATGACTCCGATCAGCAGATAGGTGGCAAAAATGTATAAAAACAGATAATAAAGGGCATAGGCGCCGACGGCCTTCCCCGGAAGGGAAGTATATCCGTAAAACATGCGATAGGGTTCCGGCAAATAGATCAGATCGGTGAATAAAAACAGGATCAGGAAGAGGACGGCGGGACCATAGAGGATGAAACAGGTCGCATTCTTCTGAAGGATTCTTTTTCGGTCCGCAAACACCAGGACAAAATGGACCCAGAGGCTCTGCATGAAACACCATCCGAAACCGCCGGCCCGGATCAGGATCAATGCGGTTCCCTGACCGACATCGAGCCGGTGTCCGAATTCGGTGAGACACCAGATCGCCAGCGACAGGGAATACATCGCAAAAATCCGGCTCAACAGGCTGCGCGGTATCAGGAAGAAAACATAGATCCCCAGCATGACATGGAGAACACCCGGGACCAGCGATAAAAACGCCCATATGGACATATGCCACCCCGTCGAATGATCAAGCCGGCTTTGACGGCTTCATTGAATTTTTAAATCTGCGTGATCTCATGCGCCCCGCCTCAAAATGGTGAAAGTGCGGTAGCCCCTCGTCGCTCGCATCCAACCGCTGACCATCGCTTTGGATACCCCGAAACCCTCCCTCACGCCATTCGCGAATCTTTCAGGTTAAATGACTCCCGACTCTTTTCCGACTTCCCGGAAAATATCCAGGGCGCGGTCGATCTGGGAGAAGGTATGCGTGGCGATCACCGTACACCGGATCCTGCTCTGGTTCGCGGCGACGGCCGGCCAGGAGATGGCCGAGGCGAGAATCCCCCTCTCGAACAGCAATCTGGACATCCGGATCGTCTTCTCTACATCCCCGATGATGATCGGAATAATCTGGGTTTCACTGTTGGACAGGCTGAAACCGATTTGTTTCAATCCCTCTTTGAAACGGTGCACATTCTTCCAGAGATTGTCTCTCAACCCCGGATTGTTCCGGATGATCCTCAGCGCGGCCAGGATGCCGGCGGCCTGTTCCGGAGGCAGGGAAGAACTGAACATGAAGGGGTGCGACCGCATCCGGAGCGTCCCGAGCACATCCGGAGGACCGGTGACAAATCCCCCCATGGCCCCGAGAGCCTTACTCATCGTCCCCATCTCGAAATCAATTTCCCCCTCTACATGAAAAAATTCGGGAGTCCCCCGTCCGTTCTCGCCGATGATTCCCGTGGCGTGTGCATCGTCGACCATTACCATGGCGCCGTACCGGCGGGCCAGGGAAACGATGTCCGGCAGGGGCGCGAAGTCGCCGTCCATGCTGAACACGCCGTCGGTGAGGATCAGTTTCCGTTTGGCCTGACTCCGCTTGAGAATCATTTCCAGATGGTTCATGTCATTGTGCTTGAACGTCTTGGTCGGCGACCGGCTGAGCCGGCAACCGTCCACCACGCTGATGTGGGACAAATAGTCCTTGATGATCAGGTTCTCGTCGTTGTCGATCGTCGGCAGTCCGAGTCCCTCGAAACTGTCCATGATGGCGGGAATGATGCCGATGTTGGCCGCGTATCCGGACTGAAAGATCAGGGCCGCGGGCTCCTTCTTGAACTCCGCGATCGCCGCTTCCAGTTCTTCCAGGATTTTCAGGTTTCCGGCGACCCATCTCGATTCGCAGGTACCGATCCCGTACCGTTCGACGGCCTCGACGGCGGCCTTCTTCACTTCCGGATGCGTGGCGAGACCCAGATAATTGTTCGAACAGAGACAGAGATAGGGTTTCCCTCCGATGACGATTTCGGGATACGGGATCTCATCCACGACCCGCAAGTCCGAATAAAAATCGCGGTCCTGAGCGGCTTTATGCAGTTGTCTTAAATATTCCATTCCGCAGTCTCCTCTGGAGCATCCCCATCATGCAGGTCCGGGTCACGACACAGGCCGAACAGATCAGGAACACGTGTGTAAACACGTATACAACGCTGAAAACGGGATAAACGATCGCGTAAATCGGATGGAGTTTGTACAGCCAATAAATCGGAAAGAGAATCAATGAGACCGCGACGGCGGTGGCGCCCAATTCGAGGAACCAGTTGAGCCCGGCCCCGGTTTTCTCCATTTTATTGTAGAAAAACAGACGGTAAAATACCGGGGCGAGGATGAAGCCTCCGATGGGATGGCATCCTTTGCCGGCATGGGGGCATTTCAGGTCTTCACAGCAATACGCCTCGAGGAGATTGGCGACCAGCCAGATGGCGATATAGATCAGCGAAAGCAGAGGAGCGAACCGCCACAGAGCGATGATCACCAGGATCATGACCGTAAAAACCGGGACCATGAGTATCCAATACAACGTTTGTCTTTCACAGCGTGCACAGGGCTGTTCGCTTTTTGTCATATGCAATCGTCCTCTCTGTTTTCGTATGGGATTTCGGGTTTCACCGGCCTCCGGCGCCATATTCATATTTTCGGAATCTCAATCCTTCTCGGTCTGGATCTCGAACGGATTGAGCAGCGGGCTGTAGGATGCCGCGAGACGGTCGCGGAAGGGCTCGAGCGACTGCCGGATCACCCCGGGCAGGCCGTCCGCCCAGACCAGGCGCCGGCGATCCAGTTCGAGTGCATCCATCTCGCGCACGAGTGTGCGCTGCCATCCGGTGCCGGTCTGACCGGAGGCTTTGAATGATTTCAACTGGCAGTCGAGCCATCCCAGGGAAAGGCGGCGCACCCTGAGGATGATCTGATCCGCCCGTTCCGTACGCAACCGCTCGTTTTTCTCCGGATCCGCATCGTCCCAATCGAAATCCCCTGTATCGTGATATCCGAACAGGGGGAAATCGGGACCGTCTCCGGGATGATATCCCAGAAACGCATAATACGCCGTGATATAGAGGTACGTATATTCCCCGGGTCCCATGCCGGCATCGAGCAATGCCTCGTTACGGCGGGTGTAATATTCGGCCAGTCCGGGCAGGGCGCCGAATCCCTTCCGGACGAGCCCCAGGATCTTCCAGAACGGCGACCCGGTCTCCCGGACATCCTTGAAATCCCGAGAAAGTTCTTCGACTCCCTCTTCCATCAGGCTTCGCGAATCCGCCGTGTTTTCCCGCACCGAGAGGAAAGTCTCAATCCGGTCCGCGGGGATGCGCCCGTCCGCGGGGGGACAATAGTCCTCGATCCGCCCGTAACGCTCCTCGATCGCCCTCATGGTCGTCCCGGTCTCTTCGAACGATTTCACCGTATCCTTGACCAGGAAAAATCCGGTCCCGCAGAGCAGCACGAAAAGCATCAGGATCACACCGCATCCGATGCCGCATCCGATCATCACTTTCTTGGTGGTGTCTGTCATATCTCCCTCACGATGTGAACGGAATCTGTTTGTCGGACAATCCCCGCATCGCATGATTCACGGACGGGTTTTGGATTTCTGATTCCTGATTTCTGATTCCTGATTTGAGATTCCCGATCCGGTTTCAGCCATTTTCTCCGTTTCCCGTTCCACTTTTCCGTCCCGGAATAATCGAGGCGGTCTTTTGATCTCACCATTCCCGGCGCAGATTCTGTTTCAAATACCGTTCCATGATGCGACGGATGAACTCCTCCGTATCTATCGTCATGCCGATTTCACAATTGGGGGGCCGGCTTTCATCGAGAACCGTATACCCCTCGTCGGTGACGCGCACATGCGCCTTACGCGTGGAGAACAGCTCGGGCCAGAGCGCCATGCCCACGGCCACCACGTCGAACAGGGTCGGGTCCGGCCGGGCATACTCCTCATACAGCCACAGGGTATACAGGCCGCAGAGTGCATTCGTCAGCGGCGACTGCCGCATGAGAAGCCGGAGCCGGTTCGCCTCATCGAGGCGGACGAAGGTCGTGATGTCGAGTCCCGCCAGGGTCGGATTCGCCCCGGAGGAGACGAATTTCTGCGCGGCCGGGATGTCGGCGCGGACGTTCCATTCGGCGTCGATGACGGGACCGGTCGAATATCCCATGTAAAAGGAGCCGAACATGGCGATCACCCTTTTGGCGAGTTTCAGCGCTTCGGGATCCTTCTGGATCACATCCCGCATGTTCGGAACCGGTCCGACCGTGACCAGGATGACCTCCCCGGGATATTTACGCAGATTCCGGACTCGCAAGGATCAGGGCGACCGCGAACGCATCGTCGATGTCGCCGCCCAGGTCGCAGTCGAATATGATTTTCTGTCTTCCGGACGCATGGGAAAAAACCGCCAGGCACGTTGCGCACAACAGGATCCCCCAGTGTTTCATCTGATATGCCTCCTTGATTCTGTCCAAGAGTGCGGGAGACTTTCTGGATATCAGTTCCCCGCCCGTTATTTCCGTTTCGCGTTTCCCCCCGGCCTTTCCGCACCGAACAGCCCGAGCTGTCCGTCCCCGCGCCGCCGGGACCGCCTCTTTCCGGCGGATTCGAACGCGGCCAGCGCCTCCTCGATGTCGTCGAGGAAGGCGCTCCGCGGCAGGCGGACGGGTTGTCCCCGGAGGAACCGTTTTCCGGCATGGGTCAGGATGAGCTCGGACCGGGCGCGCGTCATGCCGACATAGAGCAGCCGGCGCTCTTCTTCGGGATCGGACTCCCGGCCGAAAAGGCGGTAGGGAATGAGTCCCTCCTCGCAGCCCGCGATGAACACGCATTCGAATTCGAGCCCCTTGGACGCGTGCAGCGTGAGCACGGATACGGACTCGGTATCGGGACGCAGGGTGTCCTGTCCCGTCCCGATCGCGGTGGAGAGTAGGAATTTTTCCGCGTCCTCCCCGAATTCCCCGGCCAGATCGAGGAGGCGCCGGACCGCCGGCTGCGCGTTCTCGGGGATCGGGACCGACCCGCGCGCGATCAGGTCCCGGAAGAGCGCAGGGACGGATTCCCGGCCGACGCGCGACACCCAGTCCGCCCGTTCGGATTCCGGGATGCCATACCGGTCCGCCACGGGCCGGGTTAGCGGTCCGTCGCCCGCGCGGCACAACGCGCGGAACAGCGCCACGAGGGAACGGACGGGTTCCTGGTCGAAAAAAGGCCTCTCCCCGGCGGTCTGGAACGGGATGCCGTGATCCTGAAAGGCTTTCTCGATCGCCGCGGTCTGGCGGCCGGTGCGGCAGAGCACGGCGAAATCGGACAGGCTCAAATCCGCGGTTTCATACCCCGTCGCGACCGCGCTGTCCATCGAGAAGAACCGCAGCCCGCCCATCTTCTCCTCGATGCGGCGCGCGATAAATTCGGCCTCGCTCTTGTCGGTCGCCTCGTGCCGGATACGGATCCGGAGACCCCGGTTCAATCCTTTCAGGGTTTCGGATTTCAGCGATCCGCCGCCGAGCACGCGGCGCGAGGCCGACAGGATGGTCTCCGTGCAGCGGTAACTCAACGGGAGGCGGTACACACGGGCGTCCGGATAATCCTCCTGAAACCGGCGGATATGTGAGGCGTCCGCGCCGCGGAATCCGTAGATGGCCTGATCCGGATCGCCGATGACGAAGAGATTCGATTCCGGTACGGGCATGAGCAGCCGGATGAGCCGGTACTGGGCGGAATTGACGTCCTGGTATTCGTCCACGAGGATCCAGCGGAACCGGTCGCGAATGGCATGCAGCACTCCGGGATGACTCCGGAAGAGCCGGACCGGCTTCGAGACCAGGTCGTCCAGATCGAAGAGATCGTGCTTGCGGAGCAGTCCCTCGTATTGACCCAAAAACGTGCCGAAGGCCTCGTCTCCGGGATCCGCCGGTCCGTCCGGGTGTTGTTTGGTTTCGGCGATCCGTCGGGACAGGGCTTTGATTTCAGGGTTCGGATATCCCAGTCCGGACAGGAGGGAACGGCGATCCGCCTCGTCCGCGACCGTGAACCGGTCCGTACGGCCCAGAAGATGCGCCTGTTCTCTCAGCACGGCATGGCCCAGCGCATGAAAGGTATGGATCGCGGGACGGTTGTGATGCGCCAAATCCGGGATCAGCCGGAAGACCCGTTCCGCCATCTCGCGGGCGGCCTTCTGTGTGAAGGTCAGGGCCAGGATCTCGGTCGGCGCCACACCCTCCCGGACGAGCCGGGCGATACGCGCCGTGAGGACGCGCGTCTTGCCGGTTCCCGGCCCGGCGAGGATCATGGCGGGACCCGTGTAATGCAGGACCGCGTTCCGCTGTCCGGGATTCATCCGGTCGAGGATTTCCGCGAGGGTTTCGGACCGCCCCGGACCGTCCGGGGCGGCGGCGGGCGGGACGGGTTCCGCTTTCCGCCCGCCCGGGACGGAAACCGCTTCCCCTTCATCGGGACAGGGACGCTTCTTCTCTTCGGACGATTCCTGGAAAAGGGATGCCTGCGAGAGCCGCCGGATTTCCCCGGGCGCGAAAGCGCGGATGACGCCGTATTCGCCGTCGAATCCGGCCGTGATATGCACCCGGCCCTCCCGCATCCGCAGGACGGCCTCTTGGAGCAATTCCCCGCCCGCCCTGCGAAGATTTTCCGGCGTCGTGTCGAGGAGGATGTAAAGCTCCGGTCCGAGTTTGTCGAGGAGCGCCGCATATTCCCGCACGATCTGTTTGGACTTCGCACCGACACCGTGAATCTCGGACAAAATCTCCGCGAGGGGGATCGTGGAACGGAAGGAATGCCGGTTCGGCCGCTCGTCCGGATCCGTTCGGTCGGCCAGCCGCAGGACCCGGCCCAGCACGCCTTCGACGACCGGCCTGCCGCAGACCGGACAGAGACCGTCGTGCCGGGCGGTTTCCTCCGGCGCCCAGCTTACCCCGCATTTGCGGTGTCCGTCGTGATGATATTTACCCTCCTGGGGGAAGAATTCGACCGTGCCGAGGAACCGGTCCGGGTCACCGGACCGCACGGCCTGGGTGATCGCGGCATAGGAAAACTCGGTGTCGAACAGATTCGCCTCGCGTCCGAGTTTCTCGGGCGAATGGGCGTCGGAATTGGACACCAGGGTATACCGGTCGAGTCCGCTCACGAGCCAGTTCATGGGGGGATCCGAAGAGAGCCCGGTTTCGACCGCCGAAATATGGCCGGACAGATCGCCGTAGCAGTCCTCGATGGAGTCGAATCCGGACCGGGCGCCGAGGGCCGAAAACCAGGGCGTCCAGACATGGGCGGGAATGAGAAACACATCCGGGGAAGCATCGAGGGCCAGCTCCAGCAGGTCGCGCGAATCGAGCCCGAGGATGGGGCGTCCATCCGAGGTAATATTAAAATTCAGGGCGGAAAGACGGGACTGGATCTTCTCCGCCGTCACGAAATCGGGGGCGAGAAGCACGTTGTGCACCTTGCGCACCTTCCCGGATTTCTTGTAGATATTGCTGATCTCCGCGCTGAGCAGGAAGCGTACGGAATTCTCCGATGTCTCGGGAATCGTCCACCCCGTGTTCAGTTTTAAGGAAGCTTTCAGCCGGTACAGACCCGGTTCGGCGGGCTCGAGCGACTCCTTCAGCTCGGCCAGCCAGCCCGGATGGGTAAAATCCCCGGTCCCGATGACCCGGACACCCTTGATCCGCCCCCAATGGTCGAGGTATTCGGGGCGGAGCTGTCCGCTGGTGGCGATGGAAAAATGGGAATGGATGTGCAGGTCTGCGACGAATTTCATTTTTCCCCGGGAGTCTCGGATATGCGCCGGATTTCTGATGAATAATATAGCGGTTTGAAAAGCCAAATACAATATGTATCCCCGGATTCGATCGGGGAAGTCGATTGCCGCGGAGAGGCGTCAGCCCAAAAAGCACGGTCCGGGACGGCATGGGCGGATTGGACGGCGTGATCGGTGCCATTCATGTCGTCCGCCGCGTCCGTTTCCGACGCGTCACGCACGGTTGTCCGTCTCGATCCGGCTGCCGGTGCGACTGTTTTCCGCGCTTGCTTTTAATCACGAACAGGCTTATTTTAAAATATCTTGTATAAGGAACGATTCCCCATGCCGAAATGGCTACGCATTTCCGTTTTTCTGGCCTGTATCTCGATCGCCCCCCTCCGCGCCCAGGACGTGGATCCCGGCATCACCCGCGTCATCGCGGAGGTCAACCCGGACAGCCTGATCGCCACGGTCGGCCGGCTGAGCGGCGAGACACCGGTATGGATCCGGGGCGGAGAAACCATCATCCTGTCCCGGAATAAAAACCATCCGGGAAACGACCTCGCGGCCGAATATATCGCGGAGCGGTTGTCCCGCATGGGATTGGAGGTGGAGAATCATTGGTTCAGCGAAACGGGCCGGAACGTGCTGGGGTTCCAGGCGGGCGGCCTGTATCCCGGTCAGGTCTACCTCCTGTCGGCCCATTACGATTCGATGCCCGACAGCGCCGTCTCCCCCGGCGCGGACGACAACGCCAGCGGTGTCGCCGCCGTGCTCGAGGCCGCGCGTATCCTGGCGGGCGCAGAACTCAACTTCAGCGTGATCTATGCCTTCTGGGACGAGGAGGAATATGGATATATCGGAAGCCGTGCGTACGCGGTCCGTGCCGTCTCACGCAAGGAAGACATCCGGGGCGTCATCAACCTAGACATGATCGGCTGGGACGGGAACGGCGACATGCGTATCCTCCTCGACATCGGACGCAACGCGGACCGGAATCCGTTGTTCGATACGGCGAACCACGTGAACGGGGCGTATGGAATCGGACTGACGATTGCCACGGATACCGGAACGGTGCAGAGCGACCAGCGTCCGTTCAGAAATCACGGCTTCCTCGCCCTCGGCATCCATGAATATCTCCCCGGAGACATGAATCCGTTTTATCACACGGTGAACGACCGGGTCGAACACCTGCATCCCGATTTCTTTCTGCGATGCGCCCGGCTGGCCGCCGGTACAATCGCCTCTCTGGCGCAAAGCGGGCTGATGGTCGCGGTTGAAACCATACCGCCCGACCGGGCCGTTCTCACCCTCGCGCAAAACCATCCCAATCCCTTCAATCCGGAGACCGTCATCGCGTATACGATCCCCGAACCGGGACATGTGGTGCTGGACATGTGGGACATGCTGGGTAGGCAGGTTTCGACCCTCGTGGACGGCTGGCGGATGGCCGGCCCGCATGCCGTGACAGTGGACGGCCGGCACCTGCCCTCGGGCATGTATACGTACCGGATTCAGATGGATGGATGGATGCGGCAGCGCAAGATGCTTTTGTTGAAATGAATATGCAGGACACGTTTTCCCTGTTTTCCGGATTCGGATTCACATTTTTACTTGCCTTTCGCCTTTCTTTGTTTTAAATTAGTCGGCTTTTTCAGGGAGGCTCTTAAGGACTTAATTATGGGTGGATGAACACTTTGAAAGGATGAAATCGAAAGGCAATGGCGAAAAGCATACAAAACATGCGAAATATCGGAATCAGCGCACATATCGATTCGGGAAAGACCACCCTGACCGAACGGATTCTGTTCTATACACAGAAAATCCATGCGATTCACGAGGTGCGAGGCAGGGACGGCGTGGGTGCGACCATGGATTCGATGGAGCTGGAACGTGAACGCGGCATCACCATCGCTTCGGCCGCGACCAACGTCACGTGGAATAAAAACGAAATCAACATCATCGACACACCCGGCCATGTGGATTTCACCGTCGAGGTCGAACGCGCCCTGCGCGTCCTGGACGGCGCCGTCCTCGTCCTGTGCGCTACGGGCGGGGTGCAGTCGCAGTCGATCACGGTCGACCGTCAGATGAACCGATACCGGGTGCCGCGTCTCGCCTTCGTCAACAAATGCGACCGGATGGGCGCGGATCCGGAGAAGGTGACCGAACAACTCAGAAGCAAACTGAATCACAACGCGGTCATGATGCAGATACCCATCGGTTTGGAAGACCAGTTCGAAGGCGTCATCGATCTGGTCACACTGAAGGCGCTCTACTTCGACGGACCGAACGGGGAAACCGTGCGTGAAGAAGCCATCCCGGCCGCGTTCCAGGAGAAAGCCAGGGAGAAACGGGATATCCTGCTCGACGCGGCCTCGATGTTCGACGACGAACTGATGGAGGCGTATCTCGAAGACAAGGCGACGGAACAGATGATCCGGCGTGCGGTCCGGAAAGGGGTCCTGACCCGGGAAATGACACCGGTATTCATGGGATCGGCCTTCAAGAACAAAGGCGTCCAGCCGCTTCTCGATGCGGTCATCCATTACCTGCCCGCCCCTTCCGAAGTGGAAAACGTCGCATTGGATGCAGACAATAACGAGGCCGAGATCAGGCTATTGACCGACACGGGTAAACAGCTCGTCATGCTGGCCTTTAAACTGGACGACACCCAGTTCGGACAGCTTACCTATGTCCGGATTTATCAGGGGAAATTGAAAAAGGGCGATGAGATTTTCAACGTCCGATCGGGAAAGAAAGTTCGCGTCGGACGCCTGATCCGCATGCACGCCAGTGAAATGGTGGACATTATCGAAGCGGATGCGGGCGATATCGTGGCCATGTTCGGCATTGACTGCGCCTCGGGTGACACCTTTACCGGGGGCGGTCTGCGGGTGACCATGACCTCCATGCATGTGCCCAAGCCCGTGATTTCTGTCAAGATAATCCCCGATGACAACAAATCCTCAGAAAACATGAGCAAGGCGCTCAACCGTTTCACCAAAGAGGATCCGACTTTTCAAACCTATGTGGATCCGGAATCGAACGAGACCATCATCAGCGGCATGGGTGAACTCCATCTTGATGTTTATATCGAACGGATGCGGCGGGAATACAAGGTCCTGCTTGAGACCGGAGAGCCTCAGGTGGCCTACCGGGAATCCATCTCCCAGGCCGCACGGTTTGACTACACGCACAAGAAGCAGACCGGTGGCGCGGGACAGTACGGCAAGATCATGGGACGGGTCGAGCCCTGTCACGAAGAAGATTTTGTTTTCGAGAACGAGGTCAAGGGCGGAAACATACCCGGTGAATACATCCCGAGCGTGGAAAAGGGATTCCGGGCCTGTATGGAAAAAGGGACGCTCATCGGATTCCCGATCGTCGGCGTCAAAGTTATCCTTCAGGACGGTCAGCACCATCCGGTGGACAGTTCGGACACGGCATTCCATCAGGCCGGCATCGGGGCCTTCCGTGAAGTGTATAACAAATGCAAACCCGTGATCCTGGAACCGATCATGCGCGTGTCGGTCGAGGGCCCGTCGGAATTCCAGGGGGCGATCCTCGCAACCCTGAACCAGCGGCGCGGCATGATACACAGCGCCACGGAAGACCGGAATTTCACGATCATCGAAGCCGAGGTGCCCCTCAAGGAGATGTTCGGATATTCGACCGTCATCCGGTCGGTCACCCAGGGCAAGGCGGAATTCACGATGGAGTTTTCGGCTTACCGCAAGGTTCCCGAATCCATCGCGGTGGCTTTGAAGAAGGAATTTGAAGAAAACCGGAAATAATCCGCGATTCAAATCAGGAATTATCGCTTGATATCCACTAACTCCCGATCGGAAAAAAGAAGGGGAGACGACTGATGTTAAAAGAAGAACTCGTAAAACGCAGTCCCGTCAGGGTGCTGGAAAAAACCATCCACGGCGGAGTCGGCAAGGGCAACCTGGGCGTAATCACCGCGCGAAAAGGCGTGGGCAAGACTGCCTGTCTGGCCCACCTGGCCATCGACACCCTGCTCCGGGACGGCAAAGTCCTTCATATTTCCTTCGCGGATGATCCCCATCATGTCGAATCCTGGTACCGCCATATCTTCGACGAACTGGCCGATTCGTACAAACTCGAAAATGCGTTCGATGTGTTTGAAAATGTGATTCCGAATCGTCTCATCATCCATTTCAAACAACTGGACATCACATTCGATCAGATCCGGTCGCATATCCAGCAGGTCGAGGGTGGGATCGGATTCCGGCCCGATATGATCATCGTGGACGGCCGCGATTTCGAGGTGATGACAGAAGAGACGTTGTCGGGGTGGAAGGAATTCGCCGCGAACCAGGACGCGGCCGCCTGGTTTGCCGCCGTGCTGCACCGCCACAATCTGCAACTGGACGAGAAAGGCATTCCCGCTCCCGTGAACCGTTTATCCGATCTGTTCAGTGTGATCATCATGCTCGAACCCCGGCCGGACTATATCGAAATGAAATTGTTAAAGGATCACGACAACACGGCGTCAGACAAACTGCACCTTAAACTCGATCCGAGGACCCTGCTCATCTGTAACCATCGCGTCTGATACCACACTCAACCTCCCGAAAATCGCTCTTTTCGGGAGGTTTACTCCGCGAAGGCCATTCTGACTGTATCACATCGGATGGTTCTATTCCGTTCAGACCACAGAATATATCAGCCCGTTGAAACCCAAAGCCTTACGAAATTTTCTTCCGGAATGCATCACGAAAAAGAAACCAACCTTTTTTTCAACCGTTGAAAATAGATCTAACCCTTTGTTCAATTGGCCGGAGATCGTCTGAATGAAAGAATTATTTGCGACCATCGATGCCTTTTCCGGGAAACCGGACAATGTAATGGCACAGTATTCCGGCCAAGAAAACAAGTTTCTTCATTCCGTGTTGAATAGCCTGTCCGAAGGGGTCATTGTGGCCGATCTAACCGGCAAATTTCTCTATTTCAACACTTCCGCCCAAAAAATCCTGGGGATCGGCTCCGGAGATCTGATGATCAATGAATGGGCATCTGACAGTGGTTGCTACTATCCCGATACCGTGACGCCCATTCCGTCGGATCAATTGCCCCTGGCAAGCGCCATCCGTGACAATGCTGTGCGGAATGAAATCATTTTTATCAGAAACCAATACCGTCCGGACGGTATTTACATTTCCGTGTCGGCCGATTCGATCAAGGATGAACAGGGCAATATCCGGGGCGGGACTGCGATATTCAGGGATATCACACAGCAGAAAATGGCGGAAATCGCCCTCGTTCAAAGCGAGGCCCGTCTCAGGGCGCAATTCAACGGGATACCCATCCCCACCTATATCTGGAAGAAAACCGGGAAAGATTTCATCCTGATCGATTATAACGCGGCTTCTGAAAACATCTCACGCAAACATATCCGTTATTTGAAGCGCGGCAAACTGAGCGAGGTGTATGCCCATGTCCCGGAAATCCGGGAATACTTTCTTCAGTGTCTGCATGACACCTCCCTGTCCAAAGAAATGTCTTTCCTAATCCCGGGTACGGATGAAGTGAGGGATATGATCGTTCATTTTGTCCGGATACCACCGGACAAAGTGCTGGTACACGCCATCGATGTGACTGAGATGAAGAAGAATGAGAGGGATCTCAGAAAATTATCAAACGCCCTTGAACAAACGGCCGACAGCGTCCTGATCACGGATAATAGGGGGACGATCGAATACATCAATGCCGCATTCGAGAAAACTACAGGATTTACCGAAGAGGACACTCTCGGCCGGACACCCGGCATCCTGAAATCGGGTATTCATGATCCGGATTTTTACCGTCATTTGTGGAACACCATATCGGGGGGGATGTCTTTAAGGGAATTATCGCCAATCGCAGAAAAGGGGGCGAACTGTACTGGAGCGAACAGACCATCACACCCATGAAGAATGAGAATGGAGAGATCGCACACTATGTGTCTGTTTTAAGAGATATCACACAAATCCGAAAGCAACAGGAACAGGAAATTCAGATACAACTCGCGAGAGAGGTCCAGAATCGACTGTACAAGAAGGAAGTCTCGGTACCCGGCCTCGAAATCTCGGTGTCGACCCTCTCTGCCGCCGAAACCAACGGTGATTATTATGATATCATTCCGATGAATGAGGACAATTACGGTCTCATAATCGGAGATGTCAGCGGTCATGGTATCGGCCCGGCATTGATCATGGCCCAGGTCAGATCGTACCTTCATGCCTTTACCAGACACGAATCGGATCCAGGCGTTCTGCTCACCTGGCTCAATCAGGAATTGGTCAAAGTGCTCGATGAGACGCACTTCGTAACCCTGAAATTCATCCGCATTGACCCGAAACGACGGTCTATGGTCTATGCCAGCGCCGGCCACATCCCCGGATATCTGCTGGACAAAGCCGGAGAAATCAGACAGGTTATTGACAGCACGGGGATTCCGATCGGATTCATTCCGGATTACCGGTATGCGAAAAGCCGCCTTATCCGCTGCCACGCCGACGACCTCCTGATTTTGCTGACCGACGGAATCATTGAAGCCCGGAACCAGGATGAAAAAGAATTCGGTCCGGAGAACGTGCTGGATGTCATCAAAAAAAACGGTGGCCGGTCACTCCAGGAAATTCAGCGGCATCTCAATCAATCCATTGTCGATTTTCTCTCGGGTCATCCCCGGGAAGACGATATCACGTCCCTGCTTTGCAAATTCAATCCCGCACATTCTGTTGCCCCTTCAAAGAAACTTCCTGCGGTTTAATCATCGCGTCGCTCCCCGCTGTTTTTCCTGCTCACTCCCGCCACAATGCAGATTTCCCGATCATACGCAAAACAAGGAGTGCGATCACCCCACCGGCGAGTGCCGTCACCAATTGGGGGAACATCATCAGGACCGCGACCTCCCCGGGTAACCGACTGCCGATGAGGACGGGAAGAAGCCACCGGATCGACAAGGCGAGGAAGAGGAATTTACCCGCTGCGGCCAGGACAAGGGCCGCCACGTCGCGTACGGAAATCCGACCCCCGACCGGCGCGCGGTGACCGCGCCGGATGCCGCTGAACAGGAGGATCAGGAGCGCATTCGAAATCGCGATAAAGGGGACCATGACCGCGAGAACCGGAGGGAGCTGCCCGCGCACCAGCGCGGCCGCGGGCGTGACCACGCCGATCAGAATCGCGGGACCCGCGCCCATCAACCCCGAAACAGTCAGCAGCACGGCGTTGATCAGGGGCCCGGTCACGGGCTGCGGAAATCCCACGAGTTGTACCGCAGCCGTAAATGCCGCAAACAGGGAAAGCCGGACCAGATAAAAGGATCGTCCGGTCATGGGCATCCCCTGAAGCCAAATGCCCGTCTCACGGACCGGCTCATCAGAATTTTCCCTTCAACCCGACGATCACATTCCGGCCGGGTGCGTCCCACCAGGTGACCGTGGAGAGGTGGTCGCGGTAGCTCCGGTTCAGGAGATTCCGGATGTTGAGCGCCAGGGAAAAAGGGAAAGAGAAGGGGAAAAGCCCGTCGAGATCCGTCCCGGCGCCGATGTGGACGAGGCTGTATCCGCCGGTTTGAAATTCGTTGGGGGCCGCGCGATCCTGGTCGGCGACAAACCGGCCCGTCATCTCGATCCAGCGTCCGGAATGGTTGGACTCCAGCCGAAGTGAAACCGATCCTTCCAGCGGCGGAATCTGGGGCAGGGGCCTCGTGAGATGGACATCCTCACCCCGTACATAGGCCATCTGGGTGTGCAGGGTCATCCGGCTCAGGATGCGGAAATCGTTCTGAATCTCACCGCCGTACAGTTCGGCCCGGCCGACATTGGCATAGATGTATTCTCCGGCCGTCGCATCGACCGGATGCATCACGATGAAATCTGAAATCCGGTTGCGGAATATCCCGGCCCCGCCCCGAAACCGTCCCGCCTGCCATTTGAGTCCCAGATCGAGGTTGAGACTGGTTTCGGACACCAGTTCCGGATCGCCCGTCAGGAATCCGACCTGTGCGGTTCCCTTGAAGAATCGCTGCTGCAGCGTCGGAGCCTTGAAGGCGCGTCCCGCGTTGGCCGTGAGGCGCAGCGACCGCGAGAGGGCGAAAACCATCCCCAAATTTCCGCTGAAATCCCGATCGGACTTCCCGATCACCCGGGGGGCGAGCGTTCCCGGCGTGCCCTCGGCCCGGCTCCGGATCAGATCCGCCCGCGCCCCGGCATTCACCGTGATCCGTGAAAAGAGACGGTATTCATTCTCGAGATAAATACCCGCCCCGTTGCGGAACGATCTCGGCGTCGGCGGCGTCGAATCGGCCGGGGGATCCTTGATGATTCGGTTCTCGGCGTCCACCACGACCGGATCGGCAATACGGTCCGTATCATCGGATTCGTAAAACGATTCCACGCCCGTGATCAACAGATGGTTAGGTAAGAAGGAAAAACGGGACTGGATATGACCGCCGAATGTCCTCACACGCCGGTTGGCCTCCAGCAGGTTGTTTACGAAATAAGGGCCGCTGGGTACATGGGTTAGGCGGGCCCTGAAATGACGCCTCCCCTCTTCGTAATAGGCCTGTGCCTCGAGCACGGAAAGCAAACCGCCTCCACGGCAGGTGTATTTCGCGGAAAGACGATTCCGGTCATAGGCAAGGAATTTCGCCTCCGCGGCATAAGGATTGATGGGCATGCCGACATCGCGCATCCTGCCGATGTGGCCGTTCAGCGCGAGATCCTGCCCGTCCGAGATGGCATAAACCAGTTTGGAATCGAAGGCGGATCCGGAGAATCCGGTATTCGAGAGTGTGCCCTTCGGGGTGCGCACATCCGAAGCGTCGCGGTTGTTCAGGTTGAGCAGAAACCGCCACCGCCGCCAGTTCCCGTGAAGAGAGGCCGTCTGGGCGAGCTGCCGGTTCACCGAAGCGTATTGCATCCCCGCGCCGCCCCGGATCTCCCAGTCCAGCCGCGGCCGGGGCGGCTGTTTTGTGATGATGTTCACCACGCCGGCCACCGCATCCGAGCCGTACAGCACGGAAGCCGGGCCGCGGATCACCTCGACACGCGCAATCTGATCGACATCGAGCAGGGGGGCATGCTGGCCGTAGTCCCGGAGCACATCGAGCCGTTGGCCGTCGATGAGCACGAGATTGTGGCTCCCGAGACCACGGATAACGAACTTCTGGCTCCAGGGCCCCGAAGACACGGTGCCGATGCCCGCCTCGGCATCGAGTAAAGCCGAGAGATTGTCGGCGCCCGTCTGAAAGATGCGCCGTTCCGGGATAACCTGAACGGGCAGATGCGTCTCGAAGACGTCCTGTTCATACCGGCCGGCCGTCACGCTGATGACCGGCGCGTGATGCCGGACGCTGTCGGGACTGAAGGGTTCGGCGGTCGACAGCCTAGCGTGCAACAAAAGAAGGAGGATGAGAAGATTTCGGTGTGTCATGTCTGTCTCCTTTCCGTCAGGTCGCCCGGACCCTCCGGTTCAGATGAGTGGATGGTTGAATTGTCCTTGTCGCGGAACCGTCAACTATTCCTGATGATACCGCGTGACGAGAACCTAGAATCCGGAAAACCCGTCTTTCACGGCCGTCCTTCCGGATTGTCTTTCAGAATCACCGTAAAGGTGCTTCCCGCTCCCGGCCTGCTTTCCACGGTGATTTCGCCGCCGTATAATTTCGTGATTTTTTCGAGGATTGTCAACCCCAAACCGCTCCCCTCGATGTGACGCGTATTTTCATTCTTGATCCGGACGAATTCCTGGAAGAGGCGGGCGGCTTCCGCCTGGCTGATCCCGATGCCGGTGTCGCGGACGATGATACGGACTTCCGCTCCTTTCCGGTCCAAGCGGACATCCACCTTCCCGTCCTCCCGATTGTATTTCACGGCATTTGAGAAGAGATTGTTCAAAACCATGCGTATCTCGGCCGGATCGGCATGGATCAGAAAAGGCCGTTCGGTTTCGAGACGGATCCGGATGCCTTTACGCTCCGCCTCGGGCATGATCGTCTCGATGGACTCGTCCGCAAGCGCCGCCAGATCCGCGGCGCAGAGTTCCCGTTTCTTCTGGCCGGATTCGATCCGGGTCAGGTCGAGCAGATCCGCGATCAGCTTGCGCATCCCGCCGATCCGGACAAGACAGCGTGCGATCGCATCCTCATAGGCCGTCACCGATTCTCCCAGAATCCGGCTCCGGATCTGATCCAGATACCCTTCCACCGCGTTCAGGGGAGATTTGAGTTCGTGGCCGAGTACCGAGATGAACTGAAAACGCACCTGCCGTTTTTCTTCGGCCAGCCTGCGAACCTGCCTGGCGAGAATCAAACTGTGGGCCGCCTTGGCCACGGTTTTTTCGAGTTCCTTGGGTGTAAAGGGCTTGGCGATGAAATCGAACGCGCCCTGCTTGATGGCCGTGATCGCGATGTCGATCGAGGCATAGGCCGTGATCATGATCGTGACCATTTCGCTTTCCTCAACCCGGACCCGGTCGAGCACATCCAGTCCGCTCATGCCCGGCAGTTTATAATCCAGCATTAAAATATCCGGACGGTTTTCCCGGATTTTCTGGACGGCTTCCTCTCCCGTCTCAGCCAACTCCGTATCGAATTCGACCGCTTCCTCCAGTTCCGGAAGAGACAGGGTAAACCGCCGCAGCGCCTTCTGGATGGAAAGCCGCATGCCGGGTTCATCATCCACGACGAGAACGCGCAGTTTATCCACGGTCAGGACTCCCTGAGCAGTCTCTTGATTTCACGGACCAGCTGTTCCGGCCGGATCGGTTTGGCCAGGAACGCGTCCGCCTTGACCCAGGACCGTTCTTCTTCCGTCGCGGCATCGAATTCGAGACCGGTCTCGGCAGTCACGGCCGACGCGATCAGCACGGGCACATCCGGATATCGCTTCTTGATGTGATACGCCAGGGCGAATCCGCCGTCCATCTGTTCCATCATCAGATCGACCACGGCGAGATCGGGACGCATCCCGGCGAGAAGGGCCTCGGCCTGTTTCTCTCCCTCTGCGACAATCACCGCATATCCCGCGCCTTTCAGTGCGGTCTCGACCTGTGCCGCGAAATCGATGTCATCATCTACGACCAGAATGGTCTTCTTCTCATCCATTTCTGCAATTCCCCTTGATTGGGTTTTCAATTTCTTGACCTGATCTTATCCTCGACCTGCGTGATCTCCCTCACGCGGCCTCGTTTTGGGGGAGCCGGCCCCTCGCCGCCCGCCGTTCAACGGAAACATATCCATCTCATGACGTCATCATTGCCCGATCCCGCCTTGTCTTCTGGGAAGCGTCACCGTAAAGGTCGAACCGGTCTGCCCCTTTTCCGGATCGGTATTCGATTGCAAGCCGAGTTCTCCCTTATGCATCTTGACGATGCCGTAGGTGATGGCGAGTCCCAACCCCGTCCCCATGCCGATCTCTTTGGTCGTAAAAAAAGGTTCGAAAATTTTATCGCGCAGCTGTTCGGGAATCCCCATGCCTGTATCCGAGACACTGACTGTGACGCGTGTATCGTCCCCCGATATCCCGATCGTCATCTTCCCGCCGTCCGGCATGGCGGCTAGGCTGTTGCTGATAAAATTGACGATCACCTGCATCATCTGTTCTCGGTCGAGTTCCGCGATCGGATCCCCGAGATGGTTTTCGACGGACAGGGAGACGCCGTTCGGAAAGCGGATCGCCCGGATGCAGTCCTGGATCAATTCGGGAACGTGTACGGCGACATACTCAACCTTGTTCTGCCTGGCAAAATGCAACAACCCGGAGACAATTTTCTTGGCGCGGTCGGCATGATCCACGATCATCCGGACATCCTCCACGATTTCCGGATTGTCAATGACTTCGTCTTTCAGCAGATGCGCGTACATTAAAATCACGCCGAGGGGATTGTTTACTTCGTGTGCGATCCCGGCCGAGAGTTGCCCCATACTGGCCATCTTCTCGGAATGAATCAACGCCTGTCGGGTGTTGGCCAGTTGTTCGTTGGACTCGTTGAGCTCCCGGACCGTCCGGTGCAGCCGTTCGATGCTGTGTGGCAGACACATCTCGTTCTCGGCCAGACCGTTGCAGATCGCCACCGCATGATCCACACAGGTCGCGTATCCGCAGGCGCCGCAGTTGAGTTCGTCTTCGGGGTCTGACTTGCCCATCTGACCGAGTACCTCGCGGATGCGCCGGGCATCCGGCGGTGAAATCCTTTGATCATTGGGGATGTAGGTGCGGGAATAGTCCAGCGAACCGAAGCGGTCCAGTTCCGACCGCCAGCGTTCGGGATCGCGTTTCTCCGCGGTCTCCCGTGTATACTGACTGACGAGCGCACGGCGTCTGAAGGGGGGGTTCGGGGTCGTCATACCCGACCCCATGATGCACCCGTCGCAGCAGAGTACGTCGAGCAGGCGGGCGTCGACATCGCCTGCACTGAATTCCATCACGGCGTCGATGAATTTCTCCCGGCCGTTGGCCGAGATCACATCCCCCTGAAGCAAATTTTCCCGGATGCCCGCCGCCTCGAGCAGGCCGCGCCCGATGGGAAAGAGAGACCCCTTGCCGGAATGGGGAGGATCGAAATCCGCCAGCTCGACCCTTTCGGGAGTCAGATTCCGCTTCAGGAAAAGACGGCGCAGTTCATCGAAGGTCATCACCGCGTCGATCTCTCCATATACCTCTTCGCTCTCCGCCTCGATCTTCTTGGCGATGCACGGACCGATGAACACGACCTTCAGGCCGGATCCGGTCTCTTCATGAAGGATGCGTGCCATCGCGATCATGGGCGAGACCACGGGCGCGACATTCCGGATCAGCTCGGGATGATACCGTTTGATGAACCCGAACACCGCGGGACAGGCCGAAGAGATATAGCGTTTTGCCGGGGTGGCCGTCATCAGTTCGCGCATCTTGAGCGCCACCATGTCGGCCCCGAATCCGACCTCGTGGACACTCTGAAATCCGAGCGCCTTCACCATGCCGACGAGCTGCGGATGCGTCATCTCCGAGAATTCGGCCGAGAAACTGGGGGCCAGCATGGCGGCCGCCGGATATCCTTTTTCGAGAAGCGCCTCGATTTCGGGGATGGCGTCGCGCACCCGCTTGGCCTTCTGGCTGCAGACACGCACGCAGTTCCCACAGCCGATGCATCGTTCGGCGATGACTTCCGCCTGGCCTTCCGCGATGCGGATGGCCTTGGCCGGACATTCCCGCACGCAGGTATAGCATACACGGCATCGGTCTTTGATCGTGGTTACGAACGGTTCCGCCTGATTGGGAGCCGTATTCCGGAGCTTGTCATTCCCATTCTTCATCATTTCAACAGGATACGTATCATTTTCCCGCACATCGTTTTCAATCGGTTCCTCCGGGCGTACAAACACCGCCTCTTATTTTTGTCAGATCATCACGTCCCGTGTCACATAACGGGTGTGCAGCAGTTTATGGCTCCGTTCCCCGAGCGGCTCACCCAGAAATTCCTCATAGATTTTCTGTATCTGCTTGTTCCTGTGCGACACCCGGTTTGCCGCGCCCGTATCGATGGCGTACAGGCTCTTCATCCGGGCACGGATGGCGTTCGGATCGCTGGAAACGGGCTGTCCGCCTCCGGCGATGCATCCGCCGGGACAGGTCATGACTTCCATGAAATGAAGGTCCTTCCGCCCGGCCCGGATCTGGTCGAGGAGTTTGCGCGCGTTGGCGAGTCCGCTGGCGACGGCCAGGCCGAGTTCAAGCCCGCCGATGGTGATCGTCGCCTCCTTGATCCCGTCCAGGCCGCGCAGGGATTTGATCACGGGGTCGGCCATCTCCTCTCCGGTGAGCAGGTAGTGGGCGCTGCGTGCGGCCGCCTCCATCACGCCGCCGCTGACGCCGAACAGTTTGCCGGCCGAACTGCGTTCGCCGAAAGGTGTATCCGCCGGCTCGGGCGGCAGGGAGTTGAGATCGAGTCCGCGCATGCGGATCAGCCGGGCCGCCTCGCGCGTGGTGAGCACGGCGTCCACATCGGCCAGACCGCCGGAGGAGAGTTCGGGGCGCTCGGCCTCGAATTTCTTCGCGGTACAGGGCATGATCGAAACGCTGTACATCCGGGCGGGATCGATGCCCTCCCGTTCGGCGAAATAACTTTTTGCGATTGCGCCCAGCATCTGCTGCGGACTCTTGCAGGACGAGACATGGCCGATCAATTCGGGATAGAACTGTTCGACGAACTTGATCCATCCGGGAGAACAGGAAGTCAAAAGCGGCAACGGGCCGCCCTCACGGATCCGTTTGACCAGTTCGCTGCCCTCCTCCATGATCGTCAGATCCGCCGAGAAAGAGGTGTCGAAAACACGGTCGAATCCCAGTCTGCGAAGGGCCGTGGTCATGGCCCCGATCATGTCCGTGCCCGGTTTGATTCCGAATTCCTCGCCCAGCGTGACCGAGACGCTCGGCGCGTGCTGGACCACGACAAATTTCCCGGGATCATTGAGCGCGTCGATCACGTCCTTGAGCGCGCTCTGCTCTCTCAGGGCGCCGGTCGGACAGACCGTGACACACTGGCCGCAATTGATGCAGCTGGAGACATTCAAACCCTCATCGAATGCGGGACCGACACGGGCGCGGCTGCCCCGTCCGATGAAGTCGATCGCGCTGACGCCCTGGATCTCCTCGCAGACACGGACACACTTGCCGCAGAGGATGCATTTGGCCGGATCCCGGATCAGCGAGGGGCTGGAAGAATCGATCTGGTGCATGCTCTTTTTGCCCGCGTAGCGGCGCTGCCGGACGCCCAGTTCCTCGGCCAGATTCTGGAGATCACAGTCTCCGTTGCGGACGCAGTACAGGCAATCATCCGGATGATCGGCCAGGAGGAGTTCCACGATGGTCTTGCGCGCGCGAACGGCCCGGGGGGAATGGGTCTGAATCCGCATGCCGTCCTGTACTGGATAGGCGCAGCTGGGCACCAGCCCGGGGAGGCCCTCGACTTCGACCACGCACATCCGGCATGCACCGGAGGGAAACAGCCCCTCGAGATGACACAGCGTCGGCACCTTGATCCCGTTCCGTTTTAGGACGGAGAGGATCGTATCGCCGGATTTCGCCTCGATATTGCGGTTATTGACACTCAGTTTCACCATGATTGCCTCACGTTTACTCGCTCATTGGCTTGCTGACACGCATACACGGCAAGCGGCGCGATGTGAGCGGCAAGAGTTGACCCATCGCCCGTCACGCCACCATAAATCTTGAATCTTGAATTTTCCATTGCGTTCGGCCCATTGCCAACCGGATACCTTCCTGCCGCCCCTTATCTCTCACCACTCGGCGTTTTCGGATGCGCAATCCTCTCAATCAATGCAAAACCCTTTCAGGACACGTTCACCGCCCCAAACCGGCACACATCCACGCAGGCGCCGCATCCGATGCACTTGTCCGGGAGTATATAATGCGGCGCCTTGGGCTTTCCGAGTATCGCCTCAGCGGGACATTGCTTCGCGCACAGGGTGCACCCCCGGCATTGATCTTCATCGATGAGATAGGTTAACAGTTCGGGACAGGCGCCTGCCGGACACCGGCGCTCATAGATGTGCGCCTCATATTCATCCCTGAACCAGCGCAGCGTGCTGAGGACCGGATTCGGCGCAGACTTCCCGAGCCCGCACAGGCTGGTATCCTGGATCACCGAAGCCAGGCGGGCCAGGTACATCACGCCCTTGAACCGTTCGAGTGCATCCACCCCGTTCTCGTTGCGCCTCCCCCGCGTGATCCGTTCGAGGATTTCGAGCATCCGGCGCGTGCCCTCCCGGCAGGGAATGCACTTGCCGCAGCTTTCGCGCTGGATGAAATCCATGAAATATTTGGCGATGTCGACCATGCAGGTCGTCTCGTCCATCACCACCAGCCCGCCGGACCCCATCATCGCGCCGATCCGTTTGAGGGATTCATAGTCGATCTGAATGTCGAGATGGGCTTCCGGGATGCAGCCGCCCGAAGGCCCGCCGATCTGTACGGCCTTGTAGGCCCTGTTTTCCGGGATGCCGCCGCCGATGTCGAAGACGATCTGCCTCAGTGTGGTGCCCATGGCCACCTCGACCAGGCCGGTGTACCGGATTTTTCCGGAGAGTGCAAACACCTTCGTGCCCTTGCTCGTCTCCGTGCCGATGACGGAAAACCAGTCCGCGCCCCGGTCGAGGATATCCGGCACATTGGCCAGCGTCTCGACATTGCTGACTGCCGTCGGTTTGCCGAAGAGCCCGCTCTCGGACGGGAAGGGCGGTTTGGGGCGCGGCATCCCCCGCCGTCCCTCGATGGAATGGATCAGCGCCGTCTCTTCGCCGCACACGAAGGCGCCGGCCCCCTTCTTGATCACGATTTCTAGGTCGTTTCCGGAACCGAACAGGTTCTTTCCCAAAAACCCGGCCGACCTGGCCTGTGCGATGGCCTCGTCCAGCCGGGAGATCGCGAGCGGATATTCGGCCCGTATGTAGATATACGCTCGGGTCGCGCCCATGGCATAGGCCGCGATGGCCATCCCCTCAATCAGCCGGTGCGGATCGCCTTCGATCACGGCCCGGTCCATGAACGCGCCCGGATCGCCTTCATCCGCATTGCAGATCAGATACCGCTGATCGGCCGGCTTTTGCAGGGCCAGTTTCCACTTGAGCCCCGCGGGAAAACCGCCACCGCCCCGCCCCCGGAGACCGCTCTTCTCGATCTGTTCACACACCTCCGAAGGCGTGTAACGGCTCAGGGTTTCGGCCAGCGCGCGATACCCCCCGTGTGCGACATACTCCTCCAGATCCCTGGGATTGATCAGGCCGCAGCGGACCAGCACGCGTCTTGTCTGCGGCGCGAAGAACGGATGTTCATCGAGATAGGGAATGTCGTCCCAGGACGCGGCTTTGGGGTTCCGGTGCTGTCCGATCACCCGTTCGGAGGGAACCTTCCCGGCAAACACGCCGTCCAGCAAGTCCGCCACCCGGTCCTCCGTGATCTGACGGAACGAAAGCCTGTTTTTGCCGGACAGCTGAATATCGACGAGCGGTTCCTCGACGCAGATTCCGATGCATCCGACTTCCACCACATCGGCTTCGACGCGCCTCTCCGTCAGATAACGCAGGATGGCTTTCAGGGTCCTGCCCGCGCCGGCTCCCAGGCCGCACGTTCCCGTGCCCACGAAAAGAACGGGACGGACGATTTCCTCGCGCCGTTTCCTCGCCAGCCAGATCTCCCGGGTCAGGGATGATTCGCCGAATTCCTTCACATGCCTTTCAACAAAATAATCCACGGGATCGCCGATCATCGCTTTTTTCACCATGAGTTTCTTTTCTGTTAATGTTTCAGCCATGGATCGCCTCTGCCCCCTGTTTGCGGTATGTCCTCAGAATCTCTTTGATCTTCTCGGGCGTCACGCCGGCGTGGAATTCGCCGTTGACGGCGATCACGGGCGCGAGACCGCATGCGCCGATGCAGGCCACCACCTCGATGCTGAAGAGACCATCCCGGGTGGTCTGGCCGGGCCGGATCTTCAGTTCGCGCGTCAGCGTCTCAAGGACTTTGGCGGAACCTTTCACGTGGCAGGCCGTGCCGCGGCAGACCTGGATGTGATACCGGCCGACGGCTTCAAACCGGAACTGGTTATAGAATGTCGCCACGCCGTAAATCTTGCTTGCCGGCAGATTGAGATGCCGGCCGATTAATTTCAGGGCGTCCCTGGATAAATAGCCCTCCCGGTCCTGCACTTCCTGAAGCAGGGGAATCAGGGAATCCCGGCCTTCGCCGACGTATTTATCCAGAATCGTCTGTACCGATGGATTCATGCGTATTTCCTTTCATAAAAGCTCCGCACTCAGGTTTGTCTCGCAAAATAGGCGATTTTTTCCAGAGACAGGATCACGTCTCGATTCTCGATGTAGATCCCCTCCGGCAGCTTCAGCCGGATGGGTGCGTAATTCAGGATGCCGCGGACCCCCGCATTGACCAGACGGTCGGCCACATCCTGCGCCGCAAAACCGGGAACGCTGATAATCGCGACACGGATCTTCAGGGAGGGAACGACTCGTGCAATCTCTTCTACCGGATAGGAACGGCAGCCGTGAATCACCCGGTTCACCTTGTCCGGGTCCTTGTCGAACAACGCGGCGATGGCGAGCCTGGGGCGCCTTCCCTGAAAATAGTGGAGAATACCGCGGCCGATGTCCCCCACACCCACGAGGGCCACGGATTCCGGTTCGGGAGGATCGATCATCTCACCCAGCGCACGGAGGAGCGCCTGCCGGTCATATCCGGTGATCGGCGAACCGGAATATCCGATCGCCATCACATCACGTCGGACCTGCGGCGCGGAGACACCCGCCAGCACGGCCATTTCATGGGAATAGATCTGACCCGACCGCGCCTCTCCGTCCATCAGCAGGCTCCTGCGGTACAGAATCAGCCGTTCGATCACTTTGGGATTGATCACCTTCCCACCCACTTATCGTTACATTAATAACGCTGTTATTTTTGTAACATTAATATAATAACAATCGGGTGGGATGTCAAGGATTTTGTTCTTTATTTCACAAAAAATCGATGTGGACGGCTTCCCGGAGGTTGAGACGGGTATCCCGAACGGTTCGGAATATTTTGAAAATGGGTCGATGTGGATAATCGGGAAACAGAAACGATATGCCTGTCTTGTCACGCGTCACGTGCCCCACCCCGTATTCGGTGAGTCGGAGGATCACCGGCGCGGTTTTTTCGTGAGTGCATTGACGAAATAAATGACGTTTTCCAGCTCCATCTGGAGATACACGTTGTTGATCACCACCTCGTCCGGGGCTTTGAGCCGGATCGGGGCAAAATTGAGAATCCCCCGAATACCGGCCGCAACCATGGTATCGCATACCGGCTGGGCCGCCGAGTCCGGCACGGCGATGATGCCGATCTGAATCCGGTTCCGGGAGACGAAATCCTTCATCGCATCCAGCGGCAGAATGGGCAACGCATCGATCCGCCCCTGTTTCGACGGGTCATCGTCGAATCCGGCCACGATCTGGATTCGTTCCGGCTCGAACCCCGTATATCGGATCAGGGCACGCCCGATATTGCCGCAGCCCGACACGATCACCTTCTGGATTTTGTCTTTTCCGAGTATCGCCTGCAGTTCATCCAGCAGGCCGTTGATCTGATATCCGCCCCGTTTGTTGCCGGAGATCCCGTACAGGGAAAAATCCTTGCGCACCTGGGCCGATGTGACGCCGACCGCCTCGGCGAGCGTATCGGAAAAGACCTTGACCATGCCCAGTTCCTGAAATCGGATCAGCGCCTTCCTGTATTGGGAAAACCGGGAGATGATTTTCTTGTTGACGACCATGGGAACCCCGGGGATGATCCATCGGAAACCGGAAGAATATACGCAGTTTGACGGGAAATCGCAACCGAATTTGTGAATGAATTCACTTTATTCCGGATTGGACACGAGTCCCTCGAGTACGCAGTACGGGACGGCGGAAGAAACGATGAGATCCGCTCCATGATCCAGGGGTTTTCCAGGATATTCACATATTAATGGATAAAACAAACGATCACCGGCAAAGCCGGTGGTCGTTTATTGTGTTTCAAGAATCCTGTCTGCTCCGATCACGGCAAACATGAAGTAGCAGGGAGCGGTAATAATGTATTCTCTTTCCTGCCACAGGAAGGGCCATTCTTTGTCTTCGGCAAGGTCCGGGTGCACCAGATTGACTGCGGCCCAGAAAGTGCCGCCGGGAATGTAACTCCAGTCCGCCCGGTTGGTACCGTAAGCAATTGTGGGAGAATTGATCCCGACACCCGAAACCAGGCTGTTGGTGGTGTTACCCGGACGGCACCCGAGCAGATAGTTGATTATTCTGAACATATTTTCTGCAGGGTAAAGTTCCGGCCAGAATTTATGCAAATAATATGATCGGTATGCAATATATTCCGCATGACCCAGGGTTGATCCGAACGGTGACTGGGACAGCATGTCGTCAAGCAACGGTTTATTGGCGACTGCCGCAGCATGGACAGAATCTTCGAATGCCCGGCAGTCGATATGCGCAAGCACGCGTCCCAGAGATCCGCCTGCACTCATAAAACTTTTACTCACATCAGAACTCATTTGACAGAGTTCCGTTTTGTATTCTTCTTTCCCGGTGGAAATCACCAATTCGATCAAAGTTTCTATTTTTTGATGTCGTCTCCAGGGATCGCGTCGCCCGGTTTCGGCATCTTTGTTCTTTTGCCAGACATCCTCTGCAACTTCAATACATTCTTTCGCCAGTTCAGGATCGTACTCTTTCAACACCCGGGAGGCCACTGCAAGGGCGGCCGCTCCGATCAGTTTACGATTCGGATTCGTTTCCATAAAAACCAGACGGTCATCCAGATCCGGAACCACCACTTCAATTTCTGCATGGCTCATCCCTGGATCAAAGACGTCGGAGTTCCGGTTGGCGACTTTCTTAAACCACAGCTCATCGATCTGTGCAGCTTTTTTAAGACCTTCTTTGTCGTCACACACTTTGTTATCCGTATGAGACATGGCATCGCCGAGATGTACATACTGTCGTAATGTCGGCGCGATGATTCCCCGGTAGAATTGCCCCATGGATCGGTATCCGGAGAGGATGGCCAAGACCCCGTGTTCTACCTGCTGGAGGATATCCGGTTTTCCGTCCGGCTGATGAATTTCAACATGACGATTTTCCTGGTCGATATAGGTAATGTCATCGTCGATACCGAACTCCTCATAGATCATGGCCAAGGCGGTCACAGTCTGTGCCTGGGATTCCACCCTCAAATCATAATCACCTGCGTCATGCCATCCTCCAACATTCAAACCCGGCACATGCTCCAGAGGCTGATATTTGCAAAGGGTGAAAGATTCATTCTCATTGTTATATCCATCAAAATGACGGACATTTAACGGTGCCATCAACGCATCATCCATATGGCAGAGACCATGCCAGACCCTGTATTTCTGGTTGACCCGCATGTGACACATCTGAACCGGCAAAAAATATTCGAGTGTCGGCTGCCACACATTTTTCTTATAAACATCTTTGTTGATCGCAAACAGATCGGACATCAAATCACCGTACCGGATCTGGTACATGCCTTCTTCCTTGATCCCGGAAAAATCAAGCGTGGCGTATTGATAACGCAGATAGCGGCCCCAGATTTCCGGTATTTCCTCCTTAACCGGCTTTCTGCGCCCATCACTTTCCAGTTTGAGGATGGACACCGGCAACAAAGATTTATCATGCTTGTCAAGTTCTACGAAAACCGTTTTCTCTTGATCGGGATGATAACCCACCTGGCTGATATGTATAACCGGCGGGTCGATCCAGCCGGGAATGACATTCGGTGAAATTTTCCACTGAACAGCGCCTTTGGTCGCTCCGGCCGGAATGAGCGAGCGGACCACGAACCAGCCGTTGTTATGCTTAAAACTGCCGTCCAGCAATTGCAGTTTGGCATTCTTACTTTCAATGACCATGCGCATTTTATCGGATTCCGGAGCAACGACCAGCTTTTTACCGGCTGCGAACGGTACCTGTTCGGCTTCATGGGTTTCATTAAAGTAAGCAGGACCATGTGCCTGACGGGGGAATATACCGGCGCTGTCATCCATAAAGTAGGTTTTGCCATACAGATCACCGGGAAACAGCTCCAGAATATAACCTACCCGGTTCAGCCATTCTTCAGGGATCGGTTTTTCAAGATCCACTGTAATGGTAAAGGTCTTGCCTTCCGCTTTTACCTTGACTTCGTAATTGATCTCCAGATCAGGATAAATGATGGGATTGAAACTCTGACGATGTCTGCTTTTGTTCGGGTAGCTGCAGGGCAGACGGATCATATTGTTTTCTTTGTCAACCACTTTTCCTTCCAGGTCGATCGCCTGCGGACTGACGCCACGGGCATCATATCCGACTCCCAGCTTGGGGAGCGGCTGCCACTGTCCGGGGGAAGGACTCAAACGCAGTTCCCCATTGGTGGCCACGCGATTTCCATGCATGATAATTTCCACGCCGCTTTGATGACCCTCTGCAAATGTGTTATTGTAAACCAGCACATTCAGACCGGGCATTTCAAAATAGCCGCCTTCACCGATAGTAAGTTCATGGGTGCCGGCATACAGTTCACTTCTTACCACAGAAGGAATAATCAGCAAAAATGTGAACAGATACACGATGTGTAAGTTTCTTCTAATCTTCAAGGTTCTGTCTCCTTTCAAAATATCCAGAATTCTTTGTTAAAAAGAAAATATCGAATTCTCGAGACGAAAGCAACCCCTTTAGGTGATTTTTTTGTCGATGAGCACGGGCTGAATCTCTCCCCGGACAATACATGACGATCCAGTTTCTCTCAAGTCCGTTGCGGCCCGATCCGTTGGCCCGTCGCTTCGTCTTCAGCCATCCTTCTGTTGATCGCCGCGATAAAGATTCTCACGACATCGATCTCGTTCGTGCGCATCGTTCTTCCCCGGCTCTGGCCATCTCCGGGCGTCACACGCGCCTTGATGTGCCGTGCGGACGCTCATGGGATGCTTCCAATATTCTCCTGAGGCTCCTTCCTTCTTCCTTCAGATCCGCTGTAAAAGGAGACAATCCGTCCTCAAACCAGAGGAACCAGGCCCGTAAAACATTCTCCGCCCGGCTCATGCAATGCATGGGCGGCCGGGATCCTCCGAATGGGCGCACAAATCCGCGTGAGGAGCCTCTTTTTTATTTCCTGCCGTAACGGACTTCTACGGGAATCGGAATGGTCTGGGGTTCGGTCATCGCGGGAGTCACGTAAAGCAAATCGAGCCCGTAATCCTGACCGCGCTGAAAGTATTCGAGCCGGATCGGATAAAACCCTTTTCTCAGGGGAACGATATAGGATTGCACATCTCCTCTGCCGTGCAGACCGTCATGGTCGATCAACCGTTTCCCGCCGACATACAATCTCGAACCGTCATCGGAATCGAGGACAAATACATGATATCCCGAATCCAGGATCTCGATATACCCCTCGATCACGCAGGCGTAGTCTTCCCGTCGCGGGAACCTGCGCAGATCAAAATCGGCGTCCACGAATCCATCCGATACCGGGCGCATCGCGTCGAAGTCGGGAAGACGTTCCCATTCCCCTTCATAGTATGAATGAGTCCAGTCTAAAAAGGTCTTTTATTCTTCAACACTAATGTTTTTTGAGCACACAATAATACTTGCTTAAA
>OMKS01000086.1_pt1 | contig 77303 bp, 74 predicted proteins | sample 1674721 | NCBI WGS metagenome assembly OMKS01 (sample SAMN06264996, study PRJEB25208) | sediment metagenome | isolation source: hot spring sediment | place: USA: California | collected 2014-09-02 | reverse complement strand
CAGCCTTGACGCCTACTTATCCAGTTCCTGTCCGTCGGCTCGCACCTTTGCTCCACGCTTCCTTCAGACCCCACCTCACGATGACGCCCTTGCGCTTCCCTGGCCTTCACCTCCATCAGGTTGGCAGGAGGACTTCCACCTCCCTACTCACCGAGCATGCCCGGCACACGTAAACTGACTATCGCCTGAAGGCGATAGCTTTGCTATCGGCTGCAAGCCGACTAAAGGTCCTCAATCTTGAAGTCCGCATCCTCGGGCTCTACACCCTGCTCCTCTATGTACTTCATGATCACTTCATCCGTCACATTGCCAGAGGTGGCCGCAAAGTACCCCCGCGCCCATAGATGCCTTCCCCAAAACGCCCTGCTCAATGCCTTCGATTCCATCAGCATCTTCCGAGATGTCTTACCCTTGATCGACTTCATCAACTCACTCACCGAGATATGCGGTGGCACTGAGACAAAAATATGTATGTGCTCCCTCGATACGTGACCCTTGAGAATCTCTACATCGTTCGCCTTGCATATCTCTCGGATCAGGTCCCGGGCGCGCTCCGCTATCTCGCCCCGCAATACCGGCTTGCGGTATTTCGTGATCCATACCAAATGATACTTGATATCGTATACTGTGTGGCTCGACTTCCGGTAGTGCTCCATACCGCAAGCCTACTAAAGTCTTCGCCTGAAGGCGAGGGTTTTTCTCCCATTCCCCGAAGGGGACAATAAAAGGAGACGACAGGGTATGAAGAAATTCTCTCCACCGTTGCGACCACTGGCACTGATAAATTTCAAGAACATCGACAGCGCTCTTTCACATATTGTCGCTAATTTCTGGAAACTTGTTTGGGGCAGCAACAATCCGGCCATTGATCAGAGAACAAAATACCTGCTGTCTCTCTCAAACACTGTTGGCGCCGGTCGAATCAGACAAGCGACAAGAGAACTGATCAAAGCGTATGCAGCCGGCACAACTGTTTCAGAGTTGGATGAGCTGTTCACTCTGTTTGTATGGAACCAGGGTGCAGGGTATTTTGCTTCGGAGATTGGACCTTCACCACTTTTTGCCGCCTATCAGTCCATCAAATCACAGGAAAATACTTCTCTTCCAAAAGAAGAAGTAGTAAAGAGCCTGCTGCGGGATTTTGGCGAAGACAATCCCGATTGCGGAGTCAGATCCTGAATTTTGAATTCAACTCCCCGATTGTCTGTACATTCTCTTCTCCGATAATAACGGAAAGCAACAAGAGAATCTTACCTTGCCCATATAACTGGAGTTTACCGAGATTTCACCTTGATTTGGAACTGCCTGAACACGCAACATCTTGTTCCCAGATATGATGCCATGGAGTGGCCTTATATCTTAGTGCCGGGATCGGATGACCGGATGATTCCCTCCACGCAGACCAATCAGGACGAGAACGATGCCCGACAGAAGGGCAAGGGCAAGAGAGACAGCAAGGATGCCGATGATCATCTCCTGGACACGTGTTCCCATCTGGCCCATGGAGGCAATGGGCATCATGGAACCTCCTGCAGCCCATACAGCGGCAATGAGCGTCATGACCCAGTTGGCATAGGCCCCAAAGACGAGAAGCCAGCCAGCAGTCTTGATGGCTCGATCAGGCAGGCGAAGCCTGGACCAGATGAGACCCATGATGATGAGCAGCATTCCATTCATTACCCCCTCAACATGGCTCGAAAGGCCCATCCTGGGATTTGCAAGACTGGGAACAAGCAGGCCCGTGAACAGACCCAGCAGGAACAAAAAAACGCCCATACGGATCAGGATCAGAGAATATTGTTCTGTCACAGACACTGTACTCATGGCCACCTCCAGAGGGAACCTTAGTCGGGCCTCGCCTTTATACTCCCCCGTTTTACCAGAGTATCATCCTTTCAGATAATTACCTTGGGCTGTTACATACATTTCCCTGCTGTCAGCAAGACGCAACCAGCCCTTGACAATGCGATAGATAATCCAAATTGCATTAGCGATGAGAACATAGTAGCCGACAATCATGAAGACTGTTAATAATCCAAAGACAGACCAGAGGAATCCAAACCAGAATGTGCGTATCTGCCAAAGGAAATGTGATTCAAGCCACGTGCCCTGCACATCGGACTTTTTAACATAGTTGATGATGACTGCGACGATGAAGGTAATGCCCAGCAGAAAAGATGCTGCCTGAAGTGCATAGACAACGGTTGTGATGGTTTTCAAGGATCTTGCCTTTTCGTCATCCATAATGGGTGCCCCCTGGTTCATACCTGTTGTGACATGATCGCTCATACCACTCTCCTTTTTCGGGTTTCCTGTCGAAGGCGGGATGAAGCATCTTCTTTCAATGGGATGCAGCTGGTCAAACCATTCAAGCAGAAATACCTTCCCATCCAGCCGACACCGTACGAACGCCCAACGTCAGCGTGCGCTTCAGTAATTGGATGGCCCTGTAACGTCAGTGAAAAACAATGCAATGATTTCTATGATAAGGATGTTACCGGAAAAGTCAAAGGTTCAGGCCGTGGTTCTTTTGTGGATCGTTCGGTGGAAACTATGTGGAGTTGAACTCGGTTTCCCTTACCTGGTATCCGCCTGTTCAGGGAGGTTGATCGTGCGTCCGATAAACCGGAACGTGATGGCGAGGAATGCGGCTATGCCTGTTGTCGTTAATATGAAGGCTGTCACGGCTTACGCCCTCTTCGCCTTTCTCTCGATGACCACCTCTTGGATGAATCCCTTGAACCCGAGAGCGATGCCAGCAACCAGTCCCACCAGCATGAAGTTGGGGGTCATGTTCAGGGCCTTGTCGAGTTCCATACCGCCGTAGAGCCCGAGGAAGGTCATGGTCACGAGCACAAGGCTGTAGCTGCTGATCCTGCATACCCGGTTCCTGTCTTCACGGTTGATGACGTCTCGTATTGTGCGCTTCATGACCGTTCCTCCTTTCATGGGTTCTCTGTCCTATCTAGAAAAGAGTCATGAGGAGCTGGCGTGCCGGGGCGGTGTTGATGCCCACCAGGGCGGTAACCAGGACGAACACTGCAGTGGCTTCTGCCGGGGTGAGCCCCAGTACCCTGTAGGTGAACCTGATCCCGATTCCTACCATGAACAGTGCACCGATTACGATCCAGAGTGTCATCATTGGTCTTTCCTCCTTCGAGGTGTGTTTTTTCTTTCTGTCTTGTATAAGGCAAGGCGCGTGCCAGGATGCGCTCGTTTCTAACTAGCTGATATCATTATTATATAAATATTCTGAAGAGCTCGTTTGTGACAGATTGTCACAAATGCCCGAGAAGCGAGTCTTGTCTGGTACATTTTGTCAAAACGAATGACCTTGCGGATGGATCGCATTGACAGAATGACAACTCAAGTATGAGCTCTTTTCTGCATCCCTCCCATCGAGGCGCTCTTCCAGATCACATACTCTGGCAGGAAAACGCTCATGGAAAAGGGAGGTGAGCAAAGAGATCTCCCTTCCATCATTCGCGAACGACCATCTCCGTGGGTACGCCCCTGAAACTCATCCTACTTATTGGTTCAGCCTTTGTTATTCCGTAACCATAAAATTTCCTGTTGCAAGGAACGGGGCATTCTGGTGTAGCATGTGCTCATTGGGTGCACCAAGCACCAGATATCTGAATTCCAGGAAAGGAATTCGCCATGTTCGAGACAATCAGTCACTTCACTTTTCCCACCGAGATCTTTTTCGGGGTAAATGCCCTGAAGGGGCTGCCCGGACACCTCGACACCCTCGGCATGAAAACACCCCTTGTGGTGACCGATCGTGGCCTGAGAGAGTCGGGCATCTGTGCCGCTCTCGAGTCTCTTCTGGTAAAGGCGGGGCTGTCGTATACCGTGTTCGGTGATGTGGGTGCCAACCCCTGTGATGGAGATGTTGCCTCAGCTCTGGAGGCCTTCCGCTCTGGGGGATGTGACTGCGTGGTCGGCCTAGGAGGCGGGAGTCCCCTCGATGTTGCCAAGGTTGTATCGGTGCTGGCCGTGAATCATGGCGATCTTCTCGAGTATGCAATCCATACCGGCGGACACGTAACGATCAGAGGACCCCTCCCCCCGGTCGTTGCCATTCCCACCACCTCGGGAACCGGCAGCGAGGTTGGCAGGTGCTCTGTCATCACGTCAAAGACCTTGGGCCGCAAATACATGGTGTGCAATCCCCTGATGATGCCGAGCATAGCACTCCTCGACCCCAGCCTCACCGTGGGATTGCCCCCCGCCCTTACAGCCTATACAGGTATTGATGCACTGACCCACAATATCGAGGCCCTGACCGTCAAAGAATTCCACCCCATGTGCGATGCCATTGCCGAAAAAGCCATCGAGTTTGTGGCGAGGTATCTTGAGCGTGCGGCAAGGAACCCGGATGATCTCGAGGCGCGGGGACACATGATGATGGCTGCACTCATGGGGGCCGTCGCATTCCAGAAAGACCTGGGCACTGCCCACTCCCTCGCCCATGCCCTGTCGAGTGTGTGCGGGATGCAGCATGGTTTGGCCAACGCCCTGTGCCTGGTCCCTGTCATGAGGTTCAATGTCACGGCCTCGGCAAAGGAGTATGCCGTGGTTGCCAGGTGCTTCGGCATCTCCACCTTCGGGATGACGGATCTCGAGGCGGCCCAGACTGCAATCTCGGCGGTTGAGGACCTCATGAGCTGCATCGGTATTCCGGGCAGCCTTGCCGCAGCAGGTGTTGCTGAAAGCGACCTGACGCTCCTGAGCGACAAAGCCTTCGAGGATTCTTGCCACCTGACCAATCCGCGTCCGTGTACCAGGGACGATCTTTTGATGCTGCTGCGCCAGGCGTATGAAACCACGAGCGGGTAGGAGAAGGTGTACACACAAATCCACAGAGAAGGTTCGCGGTTCGCGGCATGAGCACGGTTCGCCCCATGCCGTGAACCATTCATCCGATACCTTCTGAAGGGAGCGGTGATGCCCACGGGTTATACAGGAACCATCCTGCGGGTGGACTTGACCTCAGGCACCATCAGCAGAGAACACCCGGGAGAGGATTTCTACCGCACCTACATGGGGGGTGGGGCCATCGGCACCTATTTCCTGCTCAGGGAAACCACCCGGGAAACTGATGCCTTTTCTGAACACAACCTCATCACCATCGTCCCGGGCGTTCCCACCGGTGCTGCGGTGAGCGGAGTCAGCCGCTGCTGCTTTACGTCGTTGTCCCCGGAAACAGGAGCTGTTGCGGACTCGCAGGCCGGGGGAGAACTCGGCCCCATGATCAAGCGTGCGGGCTACGATGCCATTATTGTCACGGGAAAGGCACCTGCGCCCTCGTACCTCCTGGTGGACGACGCTACCGTGGAGATCAGGGATGCCTCCCACCTGTGGGGCCGCTCTGTGCTCGAGGTTCATGAACTGCTCTCCTCGGAGATCGGCGGCAGAAAAATCTGTATCCTGCAGTGCGGTCCGGCTGGGGAGAGACGTGTACGCTTTTCCTGCCTGATGGCAGATCTGCACGATGTTGCCGGCCGAACCGGTATCGGCGCTGTGTTCGGCAGCAAGAACCTCCGAGCTCTCGTGGTGCGCGGCACGAACAAGGTCCAGTTCGCCGATTCCGATGGGCTCAAGGAGCTCGCCCGCATGGCAGCCCAGAGACTCCCCGGTGCCGGCTTTCCCACAACCTTGCACAAGTACGGCACACCAGGGGTGCTCGCCTTCCAGGCCGAGGCGGGAAATCTCTCCACCCACAACTACACCCGGGGATTTCACGAAGACTACAAAGCCCTTTCCGGCCAGACCTTCCAACCGATCATCGGCGCAGGGCAAACCACCTGCTATGCCTGTGTCGTGGGATGCCGGAAAAAGGTCAGGGCGGAAAAACCCTACCTTGTTACCGACAGGATGGGAGGACCCGAGTTCGAAACCCTCGGGCTGCTGGGCTCCAACCTGGATATCACCGATGCCGTGGCGGTAGCGAAGGCGAACGAGCTGTGCAACTCCTACGGGTTGGATACCATCACCATGGGCGGCCTGGCGGCCTATGTTTTCGAGTCCATGGAACATGGCCTCATCCCCCCGGAAGCCGCCGAGGGTCGATCACTGAGGTTTGGTGATGCTGAAGGCCTCTTGTGGCTCATCGAAAAGGTTGCCCTGCGCGATGGCATCGGCGATGTGCTTGCAGAGGGATTTGAAGCCGCTGTCCAGCACTTTGGCGAAGAGACCAGGGCCTTTGCCATGCACGTGAAGAATCACGGGCTCGCAGCACACATGACCCAGGTCAAACCCAGCCAGGCACTTATCTACGCTGTCTGTCCCATCGGAGCGGACCACATGTCGTCGGAGCATGACTGGCTCCTGGCAAAACCGGGTGACCTGAGCTGGGGTCTCGGCATCCTCGGGGAGGGAGACTCCGCATCCACCGGCCTGAACAAGGTGCGCATGAGCGTGTACTCCCAGTATTTCTACAGCATGCTCGATACCCTGTGCCTGTGCATGTTCTGCTGGGGGTGCGGCAACCTGTTCTCCTACCGGGACCTTGATGCCCTCCTGCTTTCGACCGTGGGATGGAACACGACCCTGTGGGAACTCATGAAGGTGGGGGAACGCAGGATCAACATGATGCGTCAGTTCAATGCGAAACGGGGGTTTGGCCGTGAACACGACTCGCTTCCCTCCAGGCTCGCAGAACCACTGCCCGATGGCCCATCACAGGGGCGGCGCGTTTCAAAGGAAGCTCTGGCAGAAATGCGCGACATGTACTATTCCCTGATGGGCTGGGACCTGCAGTCAGGCAATCCAACCAGGGGAAAGCTGCTGGAAATGGGCCTGGAGTGGACGTTGTGATGAGTTCTGTGATCCCGAATCAACAGCACATCGGCATCTCCAGTGCCTTTCCAGCAAAAAGAGCCTGCCCTTCACCAGAGGATCTTCCATGGCTTTGAACATTGCACATCGGGGGGCCCGCAGCCTTGCCCCTGAAAACACCATTGCTGCTGCCCAGAGAGCGTTGGAGGTGGGTGCCGACCTGTGGGAGACCGATGTTGCCCTCACCCGTGACGGATATCTCATCCTCTTCCACGACGACTCCTTGGTGCGCACTACGGATGCACGGGAGCGTTTCCCCGGCAGATCGCCCTGGACCTTCTCCTCCTTTCTCCTCGAAGAGATCAAAACACTGGATGCCGGGTCCTGGTTCGTGAACACCGATCCCTTCGGCCAGATTGCATCTGGGGCGGTGAAACAGGAACAGCTCGTAGCGTTCGCAAGCGAGAAAATCCCCACCGTTGAGGAGGCGCTCATCTTCACCCAGGAGGCGGGATTCTGTGTCAACCTCGAGCTCAAGCGCCTCCCCGCACCGCTCGAAGAATTCCCGGTGGTCGAACAGGTGCTTACGCTCATAGACCGCCTTAAGATCGTCAACGAGCGGGTTATCATCTCCTCCTTTCATCAACCCTGGCTCAAGGAGGTCCGGGAGAGAAATCCCCGCATCGAGATCCAAGCCCTGATCGGCTATTCTGAATGCGAACCCCTTGACTGGGGAGCGCGTGAATTTAAAACCTACAATGCACGCAGCACCCTGATCAGCGAGGACGAGATCCGTGCTGCGGTACGAGCAGGGTTAACAGTGAACCTGTTTACCGTGAACGAGGAAGAGGACATGCGGAGGTTTCTCGCAGCCGGGGTCGAGGGACTGATCACCGATTTCCCGCAACGGGCAGCACGTGTTCTGGGAAAACCCTGAGATTCTTATGAGCACGCACGTACTGCACGAAGCTTTCGCAAGGAGATCATGATGGAAAAAGCGCCCCTGAACATAGGAATCTTCAACTGCTATCCGAAGGAAAGCCGCGATAATTTCGACAGGTCAAACGTGGGGCACCCGCACCACATGTACCGGGATTTCCTCTCCCGGTATGTCCCCCTCGCCCACGTCACGGTCTTCTTTCTTGCCGATCTCGAGCGGGAGTTCCCTTCCCTGGCAGTTCTTGACCGGTATGACGGTATCATCTGGACAGGCTCCGACCTGACGATCTACCACACAGACGACCCGCGCGTGACGCGCCAGATCGATCTGATGAAATCGATCTACGCTGCAGGAATCCCCTGCTACGGAAGCTGCTGGGGAATCCAGATGGCAGCCGTTGCCGCAGGCGGAGAGGTGAAGAAAAACCCCAAAGGCCGGGAATGGGGCATCGCCCGTGGCATCCGCCGGGCCGCACCAGGGAAAGAATCCCTGTTGCTCAAGGGCAAACCCGATACGTACAACGGGTTCATCATGCACCTCGATGAGGTAACCCGCCTACCCGAGGGTGCCACCCTGCTCGCCGTCAATGACCACACGCACGTCCAGGCCCTTGAAGTCAGGCATGGCAAGGGGGTCTTCTGGGCGACCCAGTACCACCCTGAGTACAACCTCTTTGAAATGGCCAGACTGATCTCCGCACGAGCCGAGGCCCTGGTGAAGGAGGGGTTTTTCACCTCCATCGAGGCCGTTAGATCCTATGCAGACACAATGCATGCCCTGTACAGAACCCCTGGATCAGGGCATCTGCGAAGGGAGCTCGATGTCAGTGATGACATTCTCGATGCAGAAATCCGCGAGCAGGAACTCAGAAACTGGATCGATTATCTGGTGGTCACACCGACACCCTGATGGCGTGCGTAAAGCAGGGGGGAACTGGGACACCCTGGTGTCAAGGCACGTGAGAAATAGCGATAGCGTTTGATTATGGGGTTGATCCTGATTATTATGTCTTAGAACGGTTACATCTATATCAAAGGAGGAATGTACCATGAGGAGAGCATGCCTGTGTGTATTTTTACTCATCGCCTTTATCTTTGCCGGCCTGAGTTTTGCTTCCGCTCAGTCGCTATCCCTGCTGACGTGGAAGGGCTATGCGCCAAAGGTTCTGGTCGATAAATTCAAGGAAGAAACCGGCATCGACGTCAACGTGACCTACACCAACAACGAAGAGATGATCGCCAAGCTTCGTGCCACCAGGGGTGCGGGGTTCGATCTTGCACAGCCGAGCCAGGACCGCATCTCGTCAGTCCAGGAGCTCTACCGGATCTACCAGCCCGTGGACCTTTCCCGGGTGGACACCGGCCAGATCATCGGTTCCATGCTGGAGGCGGTCAAGAAAAACACCCTCGTCGACGGCAAATCCCATGCCGTTCCGTTCTGCTGGGGAACCTCGGGGATGATCGTGAACAAAAAGTTTGCCCCCGACGTTACAGACTACATTGATCTCCTGAACCCCGCGTATGAGGGAAGAGTCAGCTACCGTCTCAAGCGTCCGACACTCATCGCCCTGGCCTTTGCCATGGGGAACGACCCCTTTGCCCTGTACGGGGACGAAGCGGCCTACAAGACACTCATGGAAAAGGTGGGACAGGCCATGATAGATGCCAAACCCCTGGTGAAGACCTACTGGACCAACGGGGACGCCCTGCTGCAATCCATTAGATCAGAAGAGGTGCATGTGGCCATGGCATGGGACAACGGGGGATGGAAACTCCACGGCGAAAATCCCGCCATCGATTTTCTCGCCCCGAAAAGCGGAGCGCTCGGGTGGATAGACACCTTTGCCATCCCTGCCAAGGCCAAGAACCTCGATGGGGCGTACCTGTGGATCAATTTCATGCTGCGCCCTGAAAACGCCGCGGTGTTCACGAACCTGGAAAAAACACCCACGGCGTCAGCCGGCGCCATGAAGCTCACCGATGCAGCGGTGCGTGACAACTTCGAGCGGTCCTTCCCGCCCGAGGCAATCGACAATATCAAGTGGTATCCTCCGGTCCCGGCGCGGCTTGAATCCATCGAAGGAGAAATCCTGGACAAGGTGAAGGCATCACGGTAATACTTTTTTAAAAGCTGAAAGCTGTCCGCTTGCTCGGAACGAATGGACATGAGCTCTTCATCGAAGAGAGGGGGTGGTCATGCCTGTTCCAGCGGACAGCGGCACCTTGTTTCCGAGGGAACCGGCATGCAGATCGATCTTTCCGCGAGAGACGCAACCAAGAAATTTGGTGAGTTCACCGCAGTGGACAGGGTCTCCTTCGACGTCAGGCAGGGAGAATTCTTTTCCATCCTGGGGCCTTCGGGCTGCGGGAAGACCACCTTGCTGCGCATGATCGCAGGATTCATTGAACCGACCCACGGTACCATCCACATCCGGGGCAACGACATGGCCGGCATCTCCCCGAACAGGCGGCCGGTCAACCTGATCTTTCAGCAGCTCGCCCTGTTTCCCATGATGAGCGTGGAGCAGAATATCGCATTCGGGCTGCAACGACGCCGGGAGCAAAAGGTCGACATCAGGAAAAAGGTGGAGGCCATTCTGGAACGAGTGGACCTGCCAGGCTTCGGCAGGAAAAAGATCGATCAGCTCTCGGGAGGCCAGAAACAGCGGGTGGCCATTGCCAGGTGCCTGGTGCTCAACCCCACGGTACTGCTCCTGGATGAGCCACTCGGCGCCCTGGACCTCAAGCTTCGGGAGCAGATGAAGGTGGAACTGAAGAAGCTGCAGCACCAGGTGGGGACGACCTTCATCTACATCACCCATGACCAGTCCGAGGCCCTCGTGATGTCGGATCATGTCGCCGTAATGAATATGGGAAAGTTCGAGCAGATCGATACCCCGCAGAACCTCTACAACAAGCCATCTACCCCCTTTGTCGCACGGTTTGTGGGCGAGAACAACGCCTGGTCAGGCACGGTTCTCAAGGAAAGCGACGCCTTCGTGGAGGTTAAGACCGATGAAGGTCTGGTGTTCAAGACAAAGGCGAAGGAGCGGTTCTCTCTTGGTCAGCGGGTCGACCTGTTTCTCAGACCCGAGGCCATGCTGATACAGCCCGACATCTCTCTTGGCGGGCTGAACCGCTTCAGGGTTGTGGTCAACTCCATCCTGTTTGACGGCGCGAACAGCCAGCTGCTGGCGAGCCCGCTGAATTCGAGAAGGGAGATCATCATAGCGCTGCCCCAGAATCGTCAGTATGACTACATCGAGGTTGGCGACACAGTTGACATCGGATGGGACACGAACTCCGGCATCTGTTTTCAACACCATGAGACTGCCTCGTAACCATCCGATCCCATGGACCCTGGTGTGCTTTCTGACACCGGTTATCCTCTGGCTCTTTCTGCTGATCGTTCTGCCCCACATCGATCTCCTCCTCATGTCGCTGCGCAGGGAAGACGCTACCGGAGCGACGAGCTGGAGCATCGCCAACTACCTGCTCTTTTTCAAAGAACCCATCTACTGGCTGACCTTTGTCCGCACGGCCATCTATTCAATCATTGTAACCTTCCTCACCTTTGTCATCGCTCTACCCGTGGCGTTCTATATCACCAAGGTTGCGGCCTTCAGGTTTCAGGGATTCCTGACCATGCTCCTGCTCCTCCCCTTCTGGGTGAGCGAGCTGGTCCGGGTCTACGGGTGGATGATCCTGCTCAGGGAGAGCGGCATCGTCAATCACTTTCTCCTGAGGTTCGGCATTCTGGAGCGCCCCGTGGAGATGCTCTACAACGATGCGACCATGGTTATGGGGCTGGTCTACACCTCCATGCTGTTCATGGTGATCCCTCTGATCTCGGTGCTGGAAAACCTCGACGACAGCCTTATCGAAGCAGCCTACGACCTGGGGGGGACCATGTGGAGTATCGTGTTCAGGATCATCATCCCCCATGCCGTTCCCGGTATCGTTGCGGGCTCCATCGTGGTGTTCATGCTCACGCTTGGCAACTACCTCACTCCCAACCTCTTGGGGGGGAAGAATTCCCTGTGGTTCACCGAACAGATCTACAATCAGTTCATCGCAAGCTTCAACTGGAACCAGGGTTCAGCCTTCGGCTTCCTGCTGCTGGTGCTGTCGTCCCTGGTTGTCTGGGCCGGACTGAAGCTGTCCGGCCAGAAACTCTCAAGGGTGATGAAATGATCAGAACCCTTCCAAATTCTCCGGCCTACACCCTGGGGTTCAAGTTCTACGTGATCCTGTACTTCTCGTTTTTGTTTGCCCCGCTCCTGGTGACCTGCATCCTGGCGTTCAATGACTCCCAGTTTCCTGCGCTTCCCTGGAAGGGCTTTACCCTTGACTGGTTCTTTGCCAACGAACCGGACCGGGTGGGCATCTTCCACGATCAGATCAACCTGACGAGCATCTGGGTGAGTGCAAGGGTGGCCTTCTTCGTGACCATCCTGTCGACACTGGTGGGAACCTGCGGGGCCTTTCTCTTTGAGCAGGAAGAGTTCCGTTTCAAACAGGCGCTGTATTTCCTCATGATCACACCCCTTGTCATCCCCGGTGTGATCCTGGGCATCTCTATCCTCATCTTCTCCAACACCCTTGGGGTCTTCTTCGAAGAATCCCTGGGCCTGGACGTACGGCTCTTCGGCCCGGGGTTCTGGCTGGTAGTGCTGGGTCAGTTTTCCTTCATCAGCACCCTGGTCACGCTCATCGTCTCCGCACGGCTCAAAAAATTCGACCGCACCCTGGAGGAGGCGGCACTGAACCTCGGCGCCAACCGCTTCGAGGTGATCTGGCACATCACCTTGAAGTTCCTCAGCCCGGCCATCATCTCAGGGGCGGCGATCGCCTTCCTCATGTCATTCGAGAATTTCAACACCACGCTGTTTCTGGTGGGACCCGAGGCAACGCTGCCCATCAACCTCTACCTCCAGGTGCGCGACGGCAGCACCCCGGTGATCAATGCCATCTCCTTCCTGCTCATCGTGTGCACCTCGACCGTTGCAGTGATCAACCTCACCTTGAGCAGGAAACAGCGCTGATTCTGCCTTCCTGAAACCGCTCAAAACGCAGCAGGCGTGCATAGGCCTTCATGGCCCTCTCGGGTGTGGAGTACACGGGAATGCCGTGCGCGTGAAGGGGAGCGAGAATCTCGTCGCGCTGCATGAAGCCGGGATACGTAACGACAATGAGATCCTTGGTTGTCTTCTCCTTCACCCTGATGAGTCCGTCCACGTAGGTCCGGTTCATATCATCGCTGATCCCGCCCCCGAGGATCACGAGGGCATCGATTCCCGCATCCTCAATGAGCACCTCTAGTGTATCGAGGTAGAAGCCGAGCTCGAATGAGGCGCCGAGACCCACGTCCACGGGGTTGCCCCGGGACGTCCCGGTGGGGGGAAGGATGTTCTCAAGCCGTTTCCTGGAGGACTCCGACAGTGTCGCCATTTCAAGGCCGTTTCGCTCAACGGCATCGGATGCGGAAACCGCTGGGCCACCCGGGCCCGATATAATAACCACTCTCCCACGGCCACTACGGGAAAAGCGCGAACAGGCCATCACCGTGTCCAGCATCTCCTCGATGTCAGAGACCGATATTATGCCGAACTGCCGGAACAGCGCATCCCAGAGATGGGCTTTTCCCGTCAGCGACCCGGTGTGAGATGCCGCTGCCCTGCCTCCGGCATCCGTGCTCCCCACCTTCCACATGACCAGTGGTTTTCGCCACGCATGCCTCTTGAAAACATCATGCAGCGCCCCCGGGTCCTCCAGCCCCTCGGTGTAGGAGCAGATGACGCCGACCTGTTCGTCCGTGTACATCCACTCGAGGAGCTCCGCCAGACCGATGTCGCAGCTGTTTCCGTAGCTGATGGAGGAGTGGAAGTGGAGCTGTTTGAGCGCGCAGGCATTGATGAACAGGGTCATGAGAGACCCGCTCTGGGTGAGAAACCCGATGTTCCCGGCAACTCTGGGCATCATGGGAAACGGGGCCAGGCTCGCACCGGGAGAGTAGATGCCCATGCAGTTGGGCCCGATGATCCTGAACCCCCCTGATCGTGCGATCTCACGCATGCGTTCCTCATCCCGCCTGTCATGTCCGCCACCAAGTTCGGAGAATCCCGAGGTGTAGAGCACCACGACCGTGACCTTCTTTGCCGCGCACGCGTCGAGCACTTCCCAGATGCTCTCTTTCGGAGACAGCACGATGACCATCTCCACCTCCCCGGGGATGTCTGTGAGCGACTGGTGGGTCTTTATCCCATCGATGGCTTCCGCGCTCGGGTGCACCAGGTACAGATCACCGGAATATCCCAGGTCAAGGAGCCCCAGAAGGAACACCTTGCCTGCCTTGAGCCCACGGGGAACGCCGATGAGGGCAATGCTTCCCGGGTTGACGAGGGCTTGTATCGTTTCCTGATTCATGAACAGCACCTCCTGATAACACGATAGCACCCGGGCTCGACCCATGAACCAATGCCCGGGTGAGCATATGTATCCAGAGCCGATTCTACCACAGAACCGACCGGGGTGAACACACACGGTATTCTTCCTTCGACATTGCCCTTCAACGCTCCGGTCCTTCGGGTCTTGCTTTTTTTCAGGTTTTACCTATAGTTAGGAGAGAATGGCCACCATGAAGGAGGGATGTGCCCCATGAGCCGGAAACAGAAGCGAATCGTTCTCATCTGCCAGTGTCTGGTCAATCCCTACTGCAGGGTGCACATCCTGGGTCAGAATTTTCCCCTGTCGCTCGACCTCATGAACTACCTCTTGAGGAAAAACGTTGGTGTCATCCAGTATTCCTGCCCAGAGACCACGGCCATGGGCCTGATGCGCAACCCTCAGGGTCGCCAGCAGTACGACAACATCTTTTTCAGGGACCACTGCAAGGAACTCCTCAAGGTGCCGCTACTCATGGTCAAGGAGTTTCTGAAGAACCGCTACATCCTGAGCTGCTTCATCGGCCTGGAGAACAGCCCCACCTGCGGGATCCACTGGGGAAAACACAAGGTAAACAAGTACGGCACCGAATCCCCCAACCCAGAAGACAAGCCCGGCAAGGACGATCCGGTGCTCATGGGCATCATGGCCGAGATTCTGGCCGAGGAGTTTCTCAGAGAAGGGATCGATGTCCCGTTCCTGGAATTTCCCGCGCTCTCGGATCCGAATTCGGACAAGAGAACGCGGTTCTGGCGGGATCTCGAGGAGGCGGTCTCCCCTATCCCTCCGGAGAGGCCTGAAGAAAAACAGGATCCTACCTGAGGAAGAGTTTCCCTTTCTTCCTCTTTAGAAACCCCTCTTGCACGAGGGCATCGAGAATTTTTCTTACCCGCTCGGCCTCCACGCCGAGGTGTTCGACGAGTTCTTTGTCTTGAAGCCCGGAGCGCTCAAGGAGGAGCTGGAGAATCTGTCCCCTGATCTGCCGGTTTGAGCCGGTGAACCGAGCCTGTCTCGTGTAGTGGGCGCTCCTGCGGTTTGGATTGGGACCATCTTTCGCGAGCATGGCGCCATAGTCCATGAGCGCATAGTACCAGTGACGGGGGTCGTCCCTGTCCAGGGTCTGCTCGATGATTGGCAGGATCTCTTGGTCGCTGACGGCCTCCCGGTCAGGGAAAAAGAAGTGGAGAAAAACCCTGCGGATGTTGGTCTCGATGAATACCACTGGTTCGTTGAAGGCAAAGGCGAGGATTGCACCTGCCGTGGCGCGCCCGATGCCCGGCAGGCCGAGAAGCGCGTCCAGGCTCCGCGGGAGTTCGCCGTCGAAATCCCTGAGAACGATCTGCGCTATTCTTTTCAGGACCAAAGCCCGCCGGTTGTATCCGAGTCCCTTCCAGATCCTCAGCACAGAGGTCAGCTCAGCGGCATCTAGCGCTGCGACATCGGGGAACGCCTCGAGAAACTGGAGATACTTGCTCTCCACCCGGGAGGTTTGCGTCTGCTGGAGCATGACCTCGGAGACGAGAATGTTGTAGGGATTGTCGGTTTCCCGCCAGGGGAAGTTTCTCCTGTACACATCGTAGTACCCGCGAATCTTCCTGCGTAACCCCCTGATCAAATCTGAGGAGAACTCCGGCGGTTCCTGGAAGGACTTCGCGAATAATGGGCTCTCCTGTCCGGCACACTTCTTCTCCATGGATTCCCTGTACTACAGCCAGCACGTCTCCTTCAACAGACCTCTTATCTCTCAAAAAAATCGGAACGTATCCTGATGATAAAAAAAGGCCCAGCATTTGCCGGGCCCTTTGGGTCTTTTTGTTTGGTATTAATTAATTTCTTGGAATGTAACCAGATGGAATCGCATTCGATCCTCCTGACCACACCCCTCTTGCACCCTGTGCCACTGTGAGTACCAATGTTCTCCCGTTAAATTCTGAGCCAATCTCTCCATTGAACTCAACCTGAATTATTGAATTAGTATTAGCATCGGACGTAACCTGGCAATTGGCAAGTGTTACATATGTTTCAGGAATCTGGATACCCATGCTGTTTGCTATGTTAGCGCCCACAATTGGAGTCAATACTGGTCCTGTTGCATCGCTGCAGCCGGCATATCTTCCAGTTGCCTGAAACTGTTCGATTGCAGCCGTCCCAATAGCACCCATGGCATTAGTAATTTCGCTCATCCTGGCCCGCTTCACGTAGCCGGAATATGCAGGAATAGCAACTGCCGCCAACACACCGATGATCGCGACCACGATCATCAACTCAATCAACGTAAAACCTTTCTTGTCTGATTTCACCATTTGTTTACTCCTCCTTTAGAGTAGGTATTATGATTCGCTTAACAGGGTATGTATTAAGCCGGTTACGAATGTGCATTCTGTGGTTCCCGTTTTGTCCCTTTCAGTATTTTCTTCTCTCTACGGATAGTTTTTAAAATACTTTAGGGGATTTTTTCATTGCCTTGGTGCTGCGTGTATGGCTACGCCCACACCAGGAAAGGAGGGGTTCTCTGGATTACAATGCCATATCAGTTACTTCTTCCTCAGAACCTCTGGTTACCATGACACGCTGGAGGGATCAAGGAATTTTTATGCCCTTTCGTGAGAACAAGTCCCGTATCGTTTTTCTGAGGAAGCTCCTTCTTTCAAACACGAGGACGAGAGGTTCACACATCCTCGGGACTCGTGTTCGCATAGAGGATCCGCTGGCACACCGGGCAGTTGATGATCCTGTCACCGCGGACAAGTTCGTTGAAGAGCTGGGGAGGGATGTGCATGTGGCATCCGCCGCAGACCCCGTCGATACAAGCCACCACGGCAAGACCCTTCTTGCTCTGTTTGATCCGGTCGTACTTGGACAGGAGCGTGACATCGACGCCCTTTCTGAGACGCTCATCCTGTCCCTTGTTTTCATCTCGTATGGCCTCGAGCTCCGTAATGTGATCATGAAGCTTCTGCTTCTTATCTTCCAGGATCACCTTGTCAGATTCAAAAGACTGCTTGATACGCTCCCGCTCAACGATCTTCCTGTCGATCTTGTCCATAATGGACAGGATCGTGTCCTCGATATCGGCCTTCCTCTTCTTCGCAAGATCAATCTCGCGTTGCAGCGCCAGGTATTCCTTGTTTGTCTTGATCCGTTTTATCCGTGCGTCGGCCGCATCGAGGATGGCCTGGTTTTCATTCAGCTCTGCTTCAAGCGGGACTTTGCGTTCTTCTGCAGAAGCGATCTCTTCATCGATGGCATCGAGCGCCCGCCTGCGCGCCGTGATGATGCTGTCTATCTCTTCGATCTCTTTCGGGCTCTGTTTCAGCCCTTCCTCGGCCTTGTAAATTTCCAGCTCTACATTCTGCAGGGCTATCAGATCAGCTAATAAATCTTTCAATCTTTCATCTCCTTGAGCTGTGTCATGAATTGAAAGACATCCCCGCCCGTATGCGTAAGGATCTCTATTCCGTGCAACTCTTCCCTGAGCCTCGCTGCAAAGGGCTCGACGATAATCTCTTCAGTGGAGAAATGGCCGGGATCAACCACGTTCATTCCCCTCTCCCTGGCATCGATGGCATCGTGGTATCCCACATCACCGGTCACAAAGGTGTCGCACCCCAAGTCAAAGGCCTGCCTCCAGGCATCCATTCCACTGCCGGGGCACAGCCCCACCACCCGCACCTCTGTCCCGGCATCGACAATCCGCATGGTTGGGAACGGGAGGGTTGTAATCCAGGATCTCAGGGGTTGAGGAGCAGAAAGCGTCCCCATTCGCAGCGCACCAACTCCCTTGACCTCCTTGAGTACAAGTCGTTTTGCCAGTTCATCCGCCACACCACCACTGGCCGTGTCAAGGTTTGTGTGCATGCTCACCAGAGAGATACCTTCTTTGATGAGGCGTTCGATCCTTCCGGGCACAGATTCACTCAAATCAATCCGCCTCAGGGAATGAAACACCAGGGGATGGTGCGTGATGAGAAGATCGGCTCCAGCTCTTCGGGCCTGTTCGATGGAAACACTGTCTGGCTCCAGGGCAACCATGATCACCCGAATCTCCTGCCGGGGATCTCCCACCATGATCCCGGTGGCATCCCAGTCCTCTGCCGCCTCAAATGGCGCGATTGCATCGAGAACAGTTAACACTTCTTTGAGCACCATCTTCTGCATAAAAAAAGGGGTGCTACCTCTAGCACCCCTTTTGTCGCTCCTTTTCTTTCTTCAGCGCGACACGCGTCTCTTGTATGAATCCTGCAATCACTGTTTTTCCCCAACATCTGGGCCCACCTGGAATCGAACCAGGGACCTACCGGTTATGAGCCGGTGGCTCTACCAATTGAGCTATGGGCCCATACCATAGGGTTCTTAATCCAAATATTTTCGAGGTGTCAAGCTCTTAATTGGAGACAAGTCCCTCCAGGATATTCACGATTTTTATATTCTCTTCAATGGAATGTATACTGGATTCGATCTTTTCTATCTGTTCCTGCAATGCAGAGAGTTCCTGCTGATCCGTCTCACGGGCGAGTTGTTCTTCAAGAGCCTTCTTCAGCCCCTTGAAATACTCGATCTCGCGATCGGGGAGCGAAAGGAGCTTGGGTACCTCGGTCTGCGACCCCGAGGAAGTCTCTCTGAGGAACTCGACGATATCGGGAGATTCAGATCTGGTGAGGCCATGCTGCATATCGGTATTGATGAAGGATATGTTGTCATAGTAGAAGTTAAACACGGTTTTGATCATACCTGCCCGGTTTGCCACAATTTCGCCCAGAAAGGGCGTAAATTCCGAAAATCTCTTCTCGATCTGTTCGTTCAGGTTCTTCTTCTCGACCGCATCCTCACACGTGTACCTGTCCTTGATTGTATCGTAGAAGAACTCATAATAACAGTACAGCGCCAGGAACACGATGAAATTGCCCACGAGGTTCCCGTTCGTGGTGCATGAACTCGTTGACATGGCTCCCCCTCGCGAGATGATTTCTTCTGGTGCCTTGATCATCCAGTCGATGCCGAAGAGCCCGGGGATGTTGGTGACCGCTTCGTAGCGCACTTTCCCTTCCCGAGCCTTCTTCACGCGCTCGGCATCCTGGTAGAGCAGGCCCAGGGCCTTGAGGTTTGGGATGAGGGATGCACAGATAAAACCATACTCGTTATCTTCATAAAACGAGAAGGTAACGTAATTCGGTGAAGTGACTGTGAGAAAATTCGGGGGAAAGTTCACGAGTATTTCCTCGCCATCTATTTCCTTGATGGTGGAAGGCTGCTTGGAGAGAATCTGTGCGTAGTTTTTAAACTCTTTGGTGGCAAGAACCTGCTCTATGATTCGTTTAAAGAATCCCTTGAACAGGGATGCTGCCTTTCCAAGCTCAAAGGGATTGTAGGAAAACAGCGGGGCTTTCAGCGCAATCCCTGTCCTGAAGAGGGTTCCTGTGGGGCTGTAATTCCGGGAGCACAAAACACTCACTTCGCTCTGGCGAGACAGGAGCCTGTTCTCCCACCCCTTTGCCGGTGCGGATTCCAGAAAACCCATGGAATAGTTCTTTTCGTGGATCTTGTCCAGCCACATGGACATCCGCTCTGCCTTTTTAGCCGTGTCTCCCACACAGGCGAGCAGTACGTTTGCTCCCAATTCATGGGCAGTATCGAGCACACTGTCCATGATGGCTTCTCCTGAAAGCTCTCCTAGCCTGATATTGACGTGCCTGATGGTGGAAAGAACCTCCTGCCTGTCTGACGACAGGACCTTGATGGCTGGGAGACCCTCCGGCGTGTCTACAATCTCCTGCCGGTCAAAGGGAATGACATGATTTCTCTGTGGTTCCTCATCGAGGCTCTGCTCGACATACTTGGTCCTGAGTTCATGTTTGCCGTCTGCCTTCAGACGATAGATCGGCATCCCTTGCTTGTCATAGCCTTCGAGTATCTTAGATTTTTCCGAACGCATCACCCCGGCGAGCAACTGCTGAACCGTGGGGATATCAGCGGTGAAAGCACCGAAGACGACGTCGATCCAGACATCATCATCCCTGAGCTCCTTTTTCTTGGCGCGCGTGAGAATATCCTCGTTGTTTTCCATTGATGCATACATGGCCTGAAGCCCCATTCTCCCGTTTGCGCCGCGTATTGCAACTCGTATTACCGGAATCTTATCCCTGATATCCATGATCTCCTCCTGCCCTGTAGTGTCATCACTTCTCATCGTTGCCCTAAACCACGAATCCGTATAGCAGATACCCTGCACGGTGGCAAGGAAATCGAGGATCGTCTTTCCGTCTGTACCCCCTTCCGGTTCTGAATTTGTGCTCGTCAGCATCTCAACGACCCTGTGCGATGATCTCCTTTCCCTTCTTGAAGCATTCCTGCTATGATCCCTTCCATGCTGAAGGTAGACGCTGTCATAATTGGAGCCGGCATTATCGGACTATCCGTAGCGCACGAGATCTGCTCTCCAGGAAAAGACATCGTCGTGATCGAACAGCACAGTGGTCCGGGAAAAGTCATCAGCTCAAGAAATTCCGAGGTGATTCATGCGGGGATCTACTATCCTTCAGGCTCTCTGAAGGCAACACTGTGCGTTGAAGGATCCTCCATGCTCTACGCCTTCTCCAGAAACCATGGCATCCCTGCCAGAACGACCGGCAAAGTGATCGTTGCGGTCACCGCTTCTGAGGAAAAAACCCTTGAGGAGCTCTTCGTCTCAGGCCAAGCCAACGGGGTCCAGGGTCTTGCCCTGCTCGACAGGGCTCAGTTGAAAAGAATCGAGCCCCATGTGGAAGGCAAAAGCGCCCTCTTTTCCCCCGGTACCGGCATCATCGATACGCACGCTCTTCTCAAACGGATAGAGGCTCTCTGCCTGGAGAAGTCCTGCTCCATTGTCTACAGAACCCGCCTCGTGGCGCTCGATCCCGTTAGCTCCGGCTTTGTTTGCACTGTAAGCGGGCCCGACGGGAAACGCTCCTCGTTCATCTCAGAAGTGCTCATCAATGCCGCAGGCCTTGACTCTGATCAGATTGCATCCTTAGCAGGCATCGACATCGACAAGGCAGGGTATCGGATCTATCCCATCAAGGGTGAGTATTTCAGAATACGGGGAAGCAAGCATCGTCTGATCCAGGGACTCGTCTACCCGTGCCCTGCAAAAAGCCTCACTGGCCTGGGAATCCACGTGACAAAAGATCTTTCGGGTTCTGTCAGGCTCGGACCCAATGCCTTCCCGGTGAAAGAACATACCTATGATGTCAATCCTTCTCATGTGGACGAATTCCTTGCCGGTACCGCCGGGATGCTCCCCTTTCTCTCAAGGGATGATCTTATCCCAGACATGGCCGGCATCAGGCCGAAAATCCATGCCCCGGGAGAGGAGGTGCGAGATTTTGTCATCTGCCACGAACAAAAACGGGGTCTTCAAGGCTTTATCAATCTCATCGGCATCGAATCCCCAGGGCTCACGTCGTGTCTGGCTATCGGTAGGAGAGTGAGGCAGCTCATGAACCAGGAATGCCCGATCTAACTCTCGCGAAAGACGGTTTGCCCCTCCACGATGGTCTGTATCACCATCCCGGTGAAGCGCTGACCGAGAAAAGGAGAGTTCTTCGACTTTGATCTGATGCATTCTTCGGTGAAAACCCACTGACGCTGCGGGTCTATGATGGTGATGTCAGCCCGGGATCCCGGCGTGAGGTTCCCTCCGTCTATTCCAAGAATCCGAGCGGGATTGCACGTCACTGCACCTAAGACTCCAAGGAGACCCTTGTCGTTCTCGAAGTGAATTTTCAGGAGAGCTGGAAGCAGGGTCTGCAGACCGATAACTCCGAAGGGCGCCAGGTCAAAATCGAGGTTTTTCTCATCCCTCGCGTGGGGGGCATGGTCTGTGGCAACACAGTCAATAATACCGTGTAAAAGACCCTCTACAAGGGCTTTCCTGTCCTCCTCGGTCCTCAGTGGAGGGTACATCTTCATGTTGGTGTCATAGGTTTTCACGCCTTCTTCTGTGAGCAGGAGGTGATGTGGGGTGACATCACAGGTAACCGGTATACCCTGCTCCTTGGCCCGGGAGACGAGTTCAAGGCTTGTTTTCGTTGAGAGGTGGGTCAGATGGATGGGCACTCTGGTATCTCTCGACAGGAGGAGATCACGCGAAACCATGATCTCTTCTGAAACACCTGGAATCCCGGAAAGCCCCAGTCCGGAAGACAAGGCTCCTTCGTTCATGACGCCCGATACGCTCAGTGGCCTGTCCTGGCAGTGGGAGAGAAGGGGGAGGCCGAAGGTGGAGGCATAGAAGAGGGCGCTGCGCATCAGGGAGGCGTCCTCCACAGGATTACCATCGTCGGAAACCGCGACAATTCCCGCCTCTTTCATGAGCCCCATCTCCGAGAGCTCTTGACCCATGAGCGCCTTGCTCACGGCACCGACGGGCATGATCCTCACCAAGGCAACACTCTTTGCCCGATCTATGATGTACTTGGTCACCGAGGGATTGTCATTGACAGGATCCGTGTTCGCCATGCACACCATCGTAGTCACTCCTCCTGCGGCCGCAGCGAGGCTCCCCGAGGCGATGTCTTCCTTGTATTCGAACCCCGGATCTCTGAGGTGGACGTGCATATCTATGAGGCCCGGAAGAACCCATTTTCCCTGGGCATCGATGCTCTCGGCATCGGTATCGGGAGACCCCCCCGGATAGATCCCCGCGATCCTGCCGTGTGAAACATGTATATCACCCATGGTGTCTATCCCGTTTTCCGGGTCCAGAATGCGTGCGCCCTTAATCCACATGGAGGCTCCCTCCCAGAGACAGATAGAGAAGCGTCATTCTCACCGCCACGCCATTTTCAACCTGATTGAGGATGAGTGACCGTGCTGAATCTGCGGCATCATGGGTAATTTCCACTCCGCGGTTCATCGGACCGGGATGCATGATCGCTGCATCAGAGTTCATCATGTCCACCCTGTGCTTGTTGAGTCCATAGAAAAAGGAGTACTCTCGTTCATCGGAGAAAAACTGCTGGTTGAGCCGTTCCTTCTGGACTCTGAGCATCATGATCACGTCTGCTTCCGGAATGACGGAATCGAAATCAGTGGCGATATCGACCCCCCATGTCTCAATACCGGGGGGCAGAAGGGTCTTCGGTGCAACGATGCTGACGTGAGCACCCATCTTCCTCAGGCCGTAGACATTCGACCGGGCTACCCGGGAATGGAAGATGTCTCCCACGATGACCACCCTGAGTCCTTCGATGGTACCGAAGCGTTCCTGCATGGAATACATGTCCAGCAGGGCCTGGGTAGGGTGCTCGTGGTAGCCGTCGCCGGCATTGATGATGGAACAGGGAAGCTCTCGTGCCAGTTTCTGAGGGATTCCCGCATAGGGATACCGGATCACGATGCAGTCAGGTGCCATGGCCATGACATTCAGCGCTGCATCCATGATCGTCTCACCCTTGGAAAACGATGATCCCGAGGCGGACAGCGATGTGGTATCAGCGCTCAGGCGCTTGGCCGCGATCTCGAAAGAAAGCCGCGTCCTGGTGCTGGGTTCATAGAACAGCAGCACCACGGTCTTGCCCCGAAGCGTGGGAACCTTTTTGATGTCACGCTTGGATATTTCCTTGAAGGAGGTTGTCATCTCCAGGATGGTAATAATTTCTTCTTTGCTCAGGTCCTGGATGCCGATGAGGTCCTTTCGGGGCCAGTTCATGCCTTCACCTCTGTGATCACCACCCCGTTAAAAGAGGCGCCGTCGTCAGAGACATCGAGCTTGATGATCTGTTTGTCGGGAAGCTCGATGTGTTTTCCCACAAAATCCGCCTGGATGGGAAGTTCTCTGCCCCCCCGATCAAACAGGACCATGAGGTAGATCCTCCGAGGTCGCCCGAGATCCACGATCTGGTCGATGGCGGCCCGTACCGAACGCCCGGTATGGAGAACATCGTCCACTAGGATGATATCTTTGTCATCCACGGAAAACGGGATATCCGTACTCCTCACTTCGGGATAAAACCGTCGTTTGGAAATGTCATCCCTGTAGAGGGTGATATCCAAGACACCCAGGGGGACAGCATTGCCAGTTTTTTCTCTGATCAAGCCCACCAATGCCCGAGCGATAAACTCTCCGCCACTGCGGACACCGATGAATGCCACATCTTTCCAGGCGCTGAATGTCCCGGTGAGTTTCTCCGAAAGGGAGTCGAGAAGACCCACGATATCGGATGGGTGTCCCTGTTTGATCATGTTCTTCTCCTAGCGGATCAGATTGCCGATCCTCTCGAACCGGATCCATGGTTTGGAGCTGGTCCAGGAAAAGTAGATGATAAAAGCCTTGCCTTTGATATATTCCAGGGGAACCTGGCCCCAAAATCTGCTGTCATAGCTCTGGTCTCGATTATCTCCCATGACAAAAACATGCCCCGGCTTCACCGTGACAGGACCATAATTATCCCGCACCTTTCCCTGGCCCTGGTTCAGAACAAAGGGATCGGTATATTTCTCGCTCCCTGTCTTGTAGGGCAGCCCATCGATATAGACCTGCTTGTCCCTGATCTCGATGGTTTCATCCGGCAGAGCGATCACCCGCTTGACAAAATCCATGGAGTGGTTCACCGGGAAGGTGAAGATGATGATATCACCACGATTGGGGACCTTGTCTGCGCCCCAGAGTTTCTTGGTTGTAAAAGGAATGGTCAGCCCGTAGGTATACTTGGTTGCCAGGAGATGATCTCCCTTCAGAAGGGTGTCCTCCATGGACGAAGAAGGAATCCTGTAGGCCTGAAGAACGAATGCCCTGATGATCATTGCTATGATGAAGGCGACGATCAGCGCCTCAACCCAATCGCGTGCGACGCTCTTTTTTCTTTCCCTGCTCAAGCGCAGCTCCTTTCCTGAGTTTGTCCTGTCATCGTCGGGAGAGACCTTCTATTTCCCCTTGTCCTCGAGGTCCCTTGTAGCATCTCAGCATGGTATTGTATACGGGATTCCCTTCGTGCTCTATGCCTGGCTTGTCTTCCTCGACTGAACAAGATAGTGTTGCACGTATTTTTCGAGGGAGATCTGCCACAACGGCATGAGTTTGCCTGTTATTTCAGTGAATTTTTTAGTGGAAAGAATGCTGTTTGCCGGTCTTTTTGCCGGGCGCGGAAACTCCTGAGAGGAGACCGGAACGACCTCGGTATCCAGTTCGGCGAACTCCACGGCCTTTTTTGCGAGATCGTACCATGTAGCCCTTCCCCTGTTGCACAGGTGATAGGTTCCCCGTGCATCGAGTTCAACGAGCATCATCATGGCCTTGGCAAGATCATTGGCATATGTGGGAGAACCCCACTGATCGTTCACCACGTGGATCTTCTCGTGGTTTCGTGCAATTTCAATGATCGTTGCAACGAAATTGTGTCCGTGAATCCCGAAAAGCCATTGCGGCCTTACGATAATGTACTCTCTGGTTCCGGTCCTGACGGCATATTCCCCAGCCAGCTTGCTCCTGCCGTAGGCATTGATGGGATGCGGCAGATCATGTTCACTGTAGGGGTCGTTTTTTGTCCCATCGAACACGTAGTCGGTACTGACGTGGAGGAGAGATACACCGAAGCGAGAGCAGGCCTGCGCCAGGTATTCTGGTCCCTGGGCATTGAGGGAAAAGGCCTGGTCTTCATGGTCTTCACACGCATCCACGTTGGTGTAGGCAGCACAGTTAATCAGCCAGTCAGGACGTTCAGAAATCAAAGCCTTTCTGATGGCAGTTGGTTCCGTTATATCGAGATAGGTTCCTTCAGGCATGATGTCTGCGGCGATAACATCATGCCCTGCTTTCTCGAAGACACGAACGACTTCGTGCCCCAGCATTCCCTGCGCCCCGGTTACGAGAATCCTCATCGTGAGCCGTACATCCTCTCGTAGTAGCGGCTGTACTCACCCGAGAGTATCCTCTCCCACCAGGACTCGTGGGAAAGGTACCAATCGATTGTCGAATGAATCCCCTGTTCGAAATCAATCTCAGGCCGCCACCCCAGTGTGGTTGAAATTTTCGTGAAATCCATTGCATACCGGAAATCATGCCCTGGCCTGTCCTTGACATAGCCGATGAGCTCTTCTCCTTTTCCCATGTGGCGAAGGATCATGCGGACAATCTCAATATTCTCTTTCTCCGCATTGCCGCCCATGTTGTAACATTCCCCAGGCTCCCCCTTTTCCGCAACAACGATGATGCCTCTGCAGTGATCCTCCACATGAATCCAGTCTCGCACGTTTTTCCCATCGCCATATACCGGGAGTTTTCTCCCCCGAGAGGCATTCACCACCATGAGCGGGATGAGTTTCTCGGGAAACTGATAGGGACCGTAGTTGTTGGAGCATCGGGTAATCACCGCATCCAGGCCATAGGTTTTGATGTATGCCCTCACCATCAGGTCGGCTGCTGCCTTTGTCGCGGAGTACGGACTGTTGGGGGCCATGGGAAGATCCTCTGTAAATCTCCCGTCCTGACCGAGGCTTCCATACACCTCATCGGTGGATATCTGCACAAAGCGCTGTACCTGATGCTTGATGCATGCGTCGAGCAGCACCTGAACCCCGAGGACATTGGTTCGAACAAAGATGCTTGAAGACTCTATACTCCTGTCGACGTGCGATTCTGCTGCAAGATTGAGCACCAGATCGAACCCATGCTGGGAAAAGAGCTCTTCCATTTTCTGGGCATCGGCGATATCCGCCCTCACGAGACTGTAACGGGAGGGATACCTCTTTTCGAGATCCACGGTATTTTCAATGTTTCCGGCGTAGGTCAGAAGATCAACGTTGACGACCTGCCAGGAAGGCCGGTGTTCCAGAATAAAGCGCAGGAGATTCGTGCCGATGAATCCACACCCGCCGGTAAGGAGTACGCGTGTGAACTTCTTGTCGCGACCCATTTCTCAAAACTCCTGCATCTTGTTTGCACCGGTGGAAGCGACAAGGGTGCTCGCGCGCAGCAGACTTTCTATTGTCCCCGCGTCGGTCCACCAGCCCTTGAGGATGGAACATTCCATCGTTCCCGCTTCGATATAGGCATTGTTCACGTCCGTGATCTCAAGTTCCCCTCTTTCTGACGGCCTCAGCCCAGAGATGATGTCAAAGACGCGGGAATCGTACATATAGATCCCGATCACAGCGTAGGAACTCTTTGGTTTCTTTGGTTTTTCCTCGATGCGCACGATCCTGTCTCCCTCAAAGACAGGAACCCCGAATCGCTCAGGATCACTGACCTCTTTGAGCATGATCCTCGCTCCGCCGCCCTGCTCGCGGAATGCGTTGGCGGCCTCGATGATAGTACCCTCGATGATGTTGTCTCCAAGGACCACACAGATCGGCATCCCTTCTGCAAAAGATTCGGCCAAGCCCAGAGCCTCTGCGATCCCACCTTCCCCCTCCTGATAGGCATAGTGTATACGGCTGAGCCCGAATTCCTTTCCGTTGCCGAGCAGACGGAGAAAGTCCCCCGCGCCATTGCCGCCCGTGACCACCATGATCTCTTTGATTCCCGCGATCGTAAGCGCTTCGATCGGGTAGTAGATCATGGGTTTGTCATATACGGGAAGCAGGTGCTTGTTCGTAACCTTTGTGAGCGGATACAGACGAGACCCCAGGCCTCCTGCTAAAACCACACCCTTCATGACGTCCCCCCTCTTCCTAATACTCCACACCCAACAGATACAGCCCCTCGGGAGGTGCCGTGGGCCCTGCGTAGCGGCGATCTTTCTTCTCCAGAATCACCCCCACATCTTCGGGGAGCAAGATTCCAGTGCCTACCATCAGCAGTGTGCCGACTATGTTCCTTACCATATGTCGCAGAAATCCGCTACCTTGGATACGATAAAAAATCCTTTGTCCCCTGGCAGAGATCTCCGAAACCCGAACATCCCTGATGCTGGTTATCACCGAGGAACCTGCTGCCTGAAACGAGCGGAAATCCCTCTGTCCGGTCAGGAGGACAGCAGCATCCTGCATGGAAGCGATGTCAAGAGATTGGCGCACATGGAGAACATACCGGGAGAGTAAGGGGCTGAATACCTCCGAAGTATCAATAATGTAGACATACGTCTTCGACTTAGCCATGATTCTCGCATGAAAATCGGGGGGCTGTTCTTCTCCTGATACAACGGCGACGTCCCGCGGCAGCGCAGCGTTTGCCGCCCGGAGCAGCCCTTCCATGGGAATGGGGTTCGAGGTGTGCACGTTGATCACCTGGTGGAGTGCATGAACCCCACTATCAGTTCGCCCTGCTGCGATGACGCGAACCTCATGGCAGAGAATCTTTTTCAGCGCCGATTCACAGGTGTCCTGCACCGTTCTCACGCCCGGCTGGGTCTGCCATCCCATGAAGGATGATCCGTCATAGGCAAGGACGAGTTTGAGGTTTCTCGATTCGGGCATTTTTTTTGCATGAGAGTATAGTAAATTCATTTGAGGAGGCAATGGAAAAGATGTTTTTTATTGGTCCACCCATCCAGCACGTCGCAACACAGGGTCTTCATCTCTCCTGCAGAATTGGAGAATCAACACTGGATGGGAGATTGAAGGAGATCTCCCGCAGTGAATTCTGCATGGAAGTTCCCTCCACCCGCGTAAAAACCTGCCTCCTGGAAATGATCCACGCACCGGTACTCCTCGAAATCGAACAGGTACTCCTGTCTGGATCCATTTTGTGGTACACCATTGAAGGCGCGTCGTACTTTATTGGCATTCGCGTCAAAAAAGACCACAGGGCGGCATGGAGAAAGCTCCTCTTGGATAAGAGCAGGTGGGGATTTCACGCCTCTGCAGGTGCAGCCTCAGCGTGAGCGTAGTCTTTGAAAAGACCCTGCATCTCATCCTGGGTAATCCTTCCCAGAGATACAAGCGTCAGATGATCCCGCTTAAAGATATCCTTCGCAAGATCAACGATAGCATCGAGTGTCACTGCCTGGATGTGTTCAATGACTTCTTCGACAGGAACCTCCCTGTTGTAGTACATCTCGTTCTTTGCCATGGATGACATTCTGTTTACGGAACTTTCCCTCGAAAGAAGGAGGTTTCCTTTGATCTGTGCTTTTACGTCATCCACGCTGATCTCTCCCAGATCCCCCTTGCTGATCCTGGTCATCTGAGCTTTGATTACCTCGAGGGTTTTACCCACATTCTCAGGAGTGGTCGCAGCGTAGAGGGCGAGAACCCCACAATCTCGGTAAGCGCTGAGATAGGAATAGATGGAGTAGACCAGACCAAGATTCTCCCTGGCCTCTTGGAAAAGAAGCGAACTCATGCTCCCGCCGAGCAAGGTATTGAGCACAATGTAGGTCCATCTCCTCTCATCGCTCATCTCTGATCCCTTGGTACCCAGCATGAGGTGTACCTGCTCGATATCCCTGTAATATGCCTTGTGAAATCCGCAAACCTCCTCCGACGATGGCGTTATCTTTTCCCCCTCTGTGTGAGAGGCCGTACCTTCAAAGAGCGGGGCGGCTAAATCGACGAGCCTCTCGTGTTCAACATTGCCGGCCGAAGCGATAATAATCGTCTGCGGATCGTAGCTCTCCTTGAGAAAAGCGAGAATCCGTTCCCGGGTGAGTCCTTTCACTGTGTCCACGTTTCCGAGGATGGAGGTTTCCAGAGGGGTATCACGGAAAAATGCCGCAGTAAAAAGATCTGTTATATAATCTTCAGGGGTATCCTCAGTCATGCGAATTTCCTGAAGCACCACATTTTTCTCTTTTTCAAGCTCTTCTGAGCTGATTTCGGCATTGAGAAACAGATCGAACAGGATGTCCGCGGCTTTGGGGAAATGTTCATCCAGCACCCTGGTATAATAGACCGTATATTCCTTTGCGGTCTGGGCATTTAAATGCCCCCCCAAGGCGTCGATTTCTCTGGCGATCTGCTTTGCGCTGCGTGTAGGCGTGCCCTTAAACAGCATGTGTTCGGTGAAATGAGCGATACCAAGTTCTCCGGGAGGATCGTTTCTCGACCCGACATTTACCCATACGCCGAGAGAAACCGATCGGAACTCCGGCATGTTTTCCGTGATGATCCGAACACCGTTAGGCAGGATGGTGCATCTCATCATGCAGAAGTAGGAGTCGTTTCGTTGAGGGCTTCTTTTCTGCTGAGCCTGACTTTTCCTGTCTTGCTGTCAATACCGATGACTTTCACGATGATGTGATCACCTTCGCTCACCACATCTCGAACGCTCTTGACCCTCTCGTGAGCGAGTTGGGAAATGTGAACAAGGCCACTGTCGCCGGAGGGAAAATCGACGAAGGCACCAAAGTCCATGATCTTTGCAACCACACCATGGTACACCCGCCCAATTTCCAATTCCTCTGTGAGTTGATGGATCATGTCTATTGCGATTTTGGCATGATCCTCATCGGGGGAGAAGATGTCTACCCTGCCGGAATCATCGATCTCGATCTTGGTCTCAGTCTTGGCGATAATTTCTTTGATCACCTTTCCGCCTGGGCCGATGACATCCCGGATCTTGTCAGGATTGATCTGAAGGGTGTAGAATCGAGGGGCAAAGGACGATATGTCTGCCCGCGGGGCGTTGATCACCTGAGCCATCTTCTCAAGAATGGCCTGCCGCCCAATCCGGGCCTTATCAAGAGCCATCCCAAGAACCTCCCCGGGAATACCGGAGATCTTGATGTCCATCTGCAGGGCGGTGATGCCATCAGCCGTCCCTGCCACCTTGAAATCCATGTCTCCCAGATGATCTTCATCTCCGAGGATATCGGTGAGCACCAGATAGTCATCCTGCTCCTTGATGAGCCCCATCGCGATACCGGCAACCCCTTTCTTCATGGGTATACCTGCATCCATCAGGGACATGGATCCTGCGCAGACCGTGGCCATGGAGGATGATCCGTTGGATTCAAGAATCTCTGAAACCAGCCGGATTGTATACGGGAAAGAGTCTTCCTCCGGCAGCAGAGGACTGATTGACCGTTCCGCAAGATTTCCATGCCCGATCTCTCTTCTGCTGGGGGCCCTGAGCATCCGGACCTCGCCGACACAAAAGGGCGGGAACGAGTAGTGAAGCATGAAGGATTTTGTCGTCTCTCCCAAAAGCGTCTCAACCCGCTGTTCATCGCGGGGGGTACCGAGTGTCGTGGTGGCAAGGGCCTGGGTTTCTCCCCTGGTAAACAGAGCAGAGCCATGGGTTCTGGGCAGAAATCCAACAGCGCACTCAATGGTCCTGATGTCGTCAAACCCCCGGCCGTCGATCCGGACACGCTTCTCTTTCATGAGCCTTCTGATGGTCTTCTTCTCAACCTCCGAGAAGAACATCTTCGCCAGGGCGCCACGCTCTTCTGGCTCATCGGAAAACCGATCGAGTATCTCCCTGGTCAGTGCGTCGGTGAGCGTCTTTCTCTCCTGTTTTGAATGAGATGACAGGTATATCTGCTCAATCCTGTTCTCGGAAAGACTCCTGATCTCATCATAGAGTTTCTGATCCTCCTGGACCGGAGAGAACTTCATTTTCTCCTTGCCAGCGAGTCTTCCCAGTTCTTCAATAGCCTCTACAACTTCCCGAATCCTCGTATGTCCAAACGCTATGGCGTCAAGAATGATCTTTTCCGAAAGCTCCTTCGCCTCTCCCTCCACCATGACGATAGCGTCTTTTGTTCCCACCACCAGCAGCTCGAGCGTGCTGTTTTCAAGTTGGGCAACCGAAGGGTCAACCATGAACTCACCATCGATCAATCCGACCCTGACGCCCCCGATCGGTCCACTGAACGGGATGTTGGATATGTGCAGCGCGGCTGAGGCTCCGTTTATTGCCATGACATCCGGCCTGCAGTCAGGGTCTGCAGAAAGAACCATGGCGATGACCTGCAGTTCGTTCCGGAAATTCTTCGGAAACAGGGGCCTGATAGGCCTGTCTATGCATCGGGCCGTGAGGATTTCCTGGTTTCCCGGCCTTCCGTCACGCTTGATGAACCCACCCTTTATCCTTCCTGCAGCATAGCTCATCTCCTGGTACTCGACAACCAGAGGGAGAAAATCCAATCCTTTACGCTCCTCTTTCGACGCCGTCGCCGTGACGAGCACGACGCTGTCTCCCTGGTATACGAGCACGGAACCATTCGCCTGCCTCGCCACTCGGCCTACATCGAAAATCAGGGGCTGTCTGCCCCCCTTCACTTCTACTCGCATGGTTTCCCCTACCTTCGTAAGCTCAACGCTTCCAGCAGACCGCGGTAACGTTTCACATCTTTTGCTTTGATATAGTTCAAAAGCCTTCTTCTCTGTCCCACGAGCATGAGCAAACCTCTTCGGGAGTGATGATCCTTCTTGTGCACCTTGAAGTGTTCAGAAAGATCGTTGATCCTCTTTGTGAGAATGGCGATCTGAACATCCGGCGACCCTGTGTCTTTATCGCTCGTTTTGAATCTGTCGATTATTTCGCTCTTTTCCTCTACCGTTAATGACACTTCTTTTTCCTCCTGCGCGTTGTATCAACTCTGTCTTTTTTTTCATCTCTAATTATATTTTTTTAGACTTAACACACCAGAGATTCTGATGTAAATAGTTAATACGGTCGAAAGCCTCTCTCGATGTATCCGAATATCCCTCCCAGCCGCTCTACTCTGGCAATGCACAGCAGGCGCAGGTCATTGTTGACCAGGGAAACATACGTGCCCTGCGGGGCATCAATATCATCTATCAACCAGGACAGCTGTATGGGGTGTCCTTCACGAATCCCCTCTTCCCCCGTGCGAGAGACGCGCGCCTTTGGCAGGAGCAGGGCCTCTGCCAGGGGAACAACGGCCGGCTGATCTGTTTGAACTCTGTGGGCAAAATCCTCCAGGGTAGAGGCGTCATCGACATGGAACCCCTCTGATCTCATTCTTCTGAGTTCCCGGAGGTATCCGCCATACCCCAGAGATTTCCCGAGATCCCGGGCAATGGATCGTATATAGGTGCCTCGAGAGCACACGATTCTGACCTTGATCCAGGTATCTCCGGTGGCGAGAATCTCGGCGCTTTCGATGTACACCTGCTTGGGCCTGGGGAAAACCTCTTTGTTTGCGCGTTTCAACTTGTACAGAGGCCTCCCTCGATATTTCTGGGCGCAGTATTCTGGTGGCATCTGGTTGATCCACCCCCTGTTCAGGGAAAACCATCGTCGAACCTCTTCGCTGTCCACATGCACATCGTCGAAGCGCTGCAAAGGAGCTCCTGTAATGTCATCCGTCTCCGTAGACATCTCCAGGCCGATAAGGGCGTGGTACTCCTTTTCGTGGGCGTGCATGAACGGAAGGAGTTTCGTTCCCTGCCCGACGCCGATGCAGAGCAGGCCGGTAGCGAAGGGATCAAGAGAACCGAAATGACCAGCCCGCTTCACCCTGAGCTTCTCCATCACAATGTCCACAGCCCGGCGGGAGGTGATATTTGCCGGCTTGTCAATAAGAACTACCCCTTCTCGATCCATCGGCCCCCTTCCTCGATGACATCCTGAATAAGAGCCTTTGCCCTGCCTCGGTGAGTAAATCCTGCAGCCATTGCATGTCCCCCGCCACCGAAGGCTCGAGCCGTATTCAACGCAGCTTTCCCGGTTCTGCTCCTGAGGGATCCGTGCACGGTGTCTGGATCGAGCTCCTTGAGCAAGATGACCAACTCAGCCTCCGCCAGCGAGGCCATCTCATCGATGATGCCGCTGGTATCTTCAGGGCGTGCGCGCGCTCTGAGCATATCAGAAAACTCAATATACCCAGCACAGATTCCTTCCTGAAAAAAGAGCCTCTCCATCACGGAACACAACAGGTGAAAAAAGCTCAGAGATCGTGTTTTCCTCAGTTTATTGGCGATGGCATTGGGATCAGCTCCTGCCCGCGCAAGATCAGAGGCGAGATTGAAAACCTCAGGCGTGGTATTGGCATGGACAAACCCGCCCGTATCTCCGAACAGGCCGAGGTACAGGTTCGTTGCCATCGCTGATGAAATGCCTATGTTCAGGTCTGTGCAGAGTTCATAGATCATCTCACTCGTGGAAGATTTCTCAGGAGCGATCCAATTGAGATCCCCAAACCCGTCGTTCGTCTTGTGATGATCAATCACAACGATCGTTCCCCGTGGTGTTACTCCAGCAATCATGGACATGTCCGAAACATCCAGCAACAGGGAAACATCTGGCGAACTCACCCTGTGTTCCTTGGGAGCGGGCGTGAACTGGAGTGAATCGGGGATAGGGCTCGGATAAATTATCCTGACGGCCTTTCCCAGCGAGAGCAGCCCAAAAGCGAGCGCCCTGCTGGAACCGACAGCATCCTCGTCAGGGCCTTCATGGGTAATGATTTCAAACGAGGTATGCTGCTTGATGAGGTCAATGATCTTGGCTTTCATCTTTCTCCAGGTGTTCCAGTATGCTGTCAATCTTTGTTCCGTAATCGAAGGACTCGTCATAGGAGAACGTAAGCTGCGGAACACTCTTGATCCTCAGCGTTCGGCTCAATTCATGGCGGAGAAAGCCGGCTGCGCTCTGAAGTCCTCCCAGGGCATCATCTTTTCTTTCTTGATCCAAAACACAGAAAAAGACCCGGCTCACCTTCAGATCAACGCTCACCTCAACCCCGGTGATGGTAACCCCTTCCAGACGGGGGTCCTTCACTTTGCGCTGAAGCAGTTCAGCGAGAGACTGCTTCAGAAGATCTCCTACCCGAGCCTGTCTGAGCGTGAGAATCTTCATACGTGTAGAATCTCTCTCGTACTGTTTATGATCTCGATCCCATTTTCTCCCGCGAGGTACTCGATGATCCTGTCCGTGAGGGACGTGATATACGTCGCATCATTGCTCACCATCACGAGACCAAGGGTCGTTGCCTGCCATTTGTCGTAATCATCGATCTCGGCAATGGAAATGTTCATGCGTGAAATACGGTCTTTGATCGATTTCAAGGCCTTGCGCTTTTCCTTCAACGAGCGGGCGCCATGGACCTTCAGCCGAACTTCGACAGCGCCGATCACCACGGGGAGTCAGTCTCCACGCGCTCTTGGGAGAAAGATTCGATCACATCACCGATCTTCAGGTCATTGAAGTTCCCTATGCCGATTCCGCATTCAAAGCCGGAGGCAACATCGCGCGCATCGTCTTTGAATCTCTTGAGCGATTCCACCTTTCCCTGATGAACAACCACATTGTCCCTGAGAATTCGCACATGGGAACCACGAGATATCGTTCCATCGGTTACCATGCATCCGGCGATTACCCCGATTTTCGGAACACGGAAGAGGTCCCGCACTTCGGCTCTGCCGTTGACAACTTCTTTGAAAACAGGCTCCAGCATGCCATGTAAGGCCTTCTTGATATCCTCGATGAGATCATAAATGATGCTGTAGAGTTTTATTTCAACCTGGTGCTTTTTTGCCAACTCTCTCACCTTGGGTTCAGGCCTGACATTGAACCCCAGAATGATGGACAGCGATGTAGATGCAAGGAGCACGTCGTTCTCAGTGATACCTCCCACTCCTGCGTGGAGGATAGTGATACGCATGCTCTCCCCTGTATCAATGCCCTGTATCGCATTCTCTATCGCCTCCACGGACCCATGTACATCTCCTTTAAGGATGATGTTGAGTTCCTTTATCTTGCCCGCCTGGACCTGATTGTACAGGTCCTCGAGCGTTACCTGTGGCTTCTGTTCTTGAATCTGCTGACGAGCGATCTCCCGATTGTTCTGGAGATACGCCACGATTTCTTTCGCTTTCTTTTCGCCCGGCACCACAAAAAAACTGTCCCCAGCTGAAGGAATCTCGCTGAATCCCAAGATCTCCACTGGCGTGGCGGGAAAAGCCTGGTTCAGGGGCTTGCCACGGAAATCGAACATGGCACGGGCCTTGCCCCACGTAGTCCCTACGATGAAGACATCTCCCCTCTTCATTTCTCCGTGCTGAATGAGAACCGAGCACATGGGCCCTCTGCTCTTGTCCAGCTTGGCTTCCAGCACGACACCCCTGGCATTGCCCTTGGAACACGCCTTGATATCCATGATCTCGGCCTGGAGGAGAATCATCTCCAGAAGATCTTCGATGCCAACACGATTTTTAGCTGACACATCCACATAGATCGTTTCCCCACCCCAGTCTTCTGGAACAAGGCCAAACTCGGAAAGTTGCTCTCTAACTCTCAGGGGATTCGCGTTTGGTTTATCGATCTTGTTGACGGCGATAAGAATTGGAATGTCTGCTGCCTTGGCATGATTGATCGCTTCCCGGGTCTGATCCATAACCCCGTCATCGGCTGCGACAACCAGCACGACAAAATCCGTTGCCTTCGCGCCCCGTGATCTCATGGAAGTGAAGGCCTCGTGCCCGGGGGTGTCAATAAAGGTGATGAGTTTTCCCTTACAGTGGGCCTGGTATGCTCCGATATGCTGAGTAATTCCTCCAAATTCCGTCTCCATGACATTTTCAGAGCGTATGGCATCGAGCAAAGATGTCTTTCCATGGTCGACATGCCCCATGACGGTAACCACGGGTGGCCGGGGAGAAAGATCCTCGGGGCTGTAGGTTGGTTCGGTATAGAAATCCTCCTTGATCTCGTCTCGGATTTCCTCCACCTCGTAACCAAGCTCTTCTGATACGAGAATCGCGTCTTCTGATGAAATATACTGATTTGCAGTGACGAGAACGCCCAGATCCATGAGAATCTTGATAACCTCTGAAACCTTCACGCCCATCTCTTTAGCGAGGGCCGAAACAACGATGGCCTTTCCGATCTTAATGGGCTTTCTTTTTGCTGGGGCTACTGCTGCAAGCCCCCTCTTGTCTTTTCTCTTTTTCTGTTTCTTTCCCGGGCCTGTTCGGACTGCCCCGTAGAGATCGCTCTGGGTATAGACTTCCTTTTCCCGAACCTTCTTTGGCTTCTTGACCCCCGGCCGGGCTGCACTCTCTTTCTCTTTTTCTCCCTCTTTTTCAACTTCTTCGAGAACCCGGGGTTTCTTTCCTTTCTTTTTCTCTTTCTTCTTTTCCTTATCTTCTTCCTCTTTTTTCTCCGCAGGTTTCCCCTCTTCTCCTTCGGGTTCTTTCAGGGGTATCTCCGGGAACGCTTCTGCCTGGGTGGGTACGTCCCCGGATTCAGGAGCAGAAACTTCAGGTGCGCGAGTATCCTCAGATGCGAGCTCTCTCTGCACAAGGCTCTCGGATTGTGCCTCGAGGGGTATTTCCACTGCTTCCTGAGATTCTCCTGCCGGAATCTCCTCAGGAGCCGCAGGCTCAATCGTTTCTTCCTTCTTCTTTCTGGTCGGCTTCTTCTGCTCCTTGGTCGGTTTCTTCTCTCCTTCCGCGGGTTGATCGAGCTTTTGTTCTGGTTCCTCTGGTTGTGATCCGGCGGCTACAGGTTCTTTTTCCTGGGTAGGAGCAACACGGGCTCTGCGCCTGATAATGTTGGCGCTGACACGTTTTTCCACGTACTCTTCCTGGGGCACGTCATCTTCTTTCTTCTGTATGTCCTTCTCGAGTCTTTTTTGGATCCGCTCGATATCATGGACATCCACAATGCTCATAATGTTCTCAACGGGAATGGCCAGATCCTTGGCAATCCTGAGCAAATCTTTCGTCTCGATGGATAACTCTTTGGCCAGTTCAGATATTCTCATCTTTTTCATAGTGCTTGCCCCTTGGGAGACAGCCGTTCATACATTTGAAGCTCTTTGAGTAAAGGCTCGCACAGGGAACAGGCTCCCTTGGCGATGCAAACCGTCGTCGGACGTATCAAGCTCTCGGGGAGACGAAAAAGATGCGCTCCCCGCTCGATGGTCAACTGCCTGAATATATATTGTTTTTCATCAGGTAGATCCTCAGGAATCAGAACTATATCCCCGTGCGTAACCTCTTTCTCGGGTTGCGAAAGACTCTTTGCATGGCCGCTTCTCCCGAGAAGCTGCAGCTTCTTTTCTATTGAAACGAGAATGGATGTCTCTGTTTCGGAAATCAAACTCATAAGCTTTTTTTCATCCCGAGGATACGCTCTCATCTTCTTGTTTTTCGCCGCCCTGTAAAAGCACACGTGACTGGGGCAAAGATAAAACCCTCTCCCCATCAACCGCTGTTGCCGGTCATGGACAATTTTTCCCTGTTTTTCCTGCACAAATCGCAGCAGTTCGTGCTTCGGCAGCACCTTTTTGCACCCCACGCACTGTCTCTTCTGCCCTGTTTTCCTATGACTCACGCGTGACAACTGTCGCCATTGCGATAATCTGCTTTGCAAGGGCCTCATCAACTCCCTCGAATTCAAGAAGGTCTTCCTCCTTTGCCCGAGCAAGGTCTTCAACACTCTTGTATCCTGCCTCCGTAAGCGCCTCTGCCAGGCTCGCATCGATTTCCTTGATGCTTGCAAGCGATCGATTTTCTTCAGAAGAAACGATCTGTTCGCTCCCCTCTGCGCTCACATCTATCTTCCACCCGGTGAGCTTGGCCACAAGCCTCACATTTTGCCCTTTCCTCCCGATGGCAAGACTCAGCTGATCATCTGCAACAATCACATCCATACTCCATGCCCCTTTATCCACGATCACCTTGGAAACACGCGCAGGAGAAAGAGCATTACAGACAAACTTGACCGGATCCTCTGACCAGACGATGATGTCCTGCCGTTCACCCTTGAGTTCCTGAATCACATTCTGAACCCTGGCTCCCCGTACCCCGACGCAGGTTCCCACCGGATCAACCTTTGGGTCGTGGGAGCGAACTGCGATCTTTGCGCGGATACCCGGCTCTCTGGCCACGGTAACGATTTCAACGATTCCTTCGGCCACTTCGGGAACTTCCATTTCATAGAGCTTCTCGAGAAATCTCGGGTGTGTTCGAGAGAGCTCAACTTGTGGATTTTTCAATGACTTTGTCACATCGAGGATGAGCGCCTGAACACGATCTCCCCGCTTGAGGACCTCGCCTGGGATCTGTTCTTTTTCTCTCAAAATCGCCTCTGCTTTGCCGAGGTTTACAATACCATCTCTGCGATCGAACCGATGAATGAACCCTGAGACAAGTTCTCCCTTGCGGTCGATAAAATCATGGAAGATGGCATCTCTCTCCACTTCCTTGACCTTCTGGACGATAACCTGTTTGGCGCTCTGCGCGGCGATCCTTCCTAGCTTGGAGGAATCGAGCTTCTCTCCGAGCTCGTCACCGATCTGGCAGTTTGGATCGAGCTTTCTCGCCTGGGAAAGGGAAATTTCCTGGTTCGGATCAAGGACCTCCTGGGCGATGACTTTGAACTGGAAGACCTCAACCTCATCAAGCTCAGGATTGTACTGGGCCTCGATATTGTCGAAATCTCCGTACACCTTTCGTGCTGCAGACTGTACGGCCGCCTCCACAACCCCAACAAGATCCTCCTGCCGAAGGCCTTTTTCCTTGACAATGAGCTCTATCACCTTTGAAAGATTTAAGACCATACCCTCTCCCCGCTAGAAATCAAATTCTAGATTGGCCTTTACGATGGAATCAAGCAGGAGCTTCATATCTTTGCCTTCTTCAACCAAGATGACCTCATCTCCCGTCATTCCCTTAATCGTGCCTCTGTGAACACCGTCGGGTGTCAGTATCTTCACCTTTCTTCCTGAAAAGTGTTCGAAATCTCTTCTCGTTTTCAACCTCCGGTTCAGCCCGGGAGAGGAAACCTCGAGCCGGTATGATCCATCGATAAAATCCCGAGTATCCAGAAGGGCACTCACCCGCCTGTTCACAGCCACACAGTCATCCAGGGTGACGCCTCCGGGTTTGTCCAAGGTCAGCCTCAGGACTCCACCGGAAAACGAGATCTCGATGAGCTCAAAACCCATCAGGGAAATCTCCGGATTCACCAGCGCTTCCATGTCATCTAGCAGTGCCGTCTCCCTCATCAGGAAATAAAAAAGTGGGCATGTGCCCACTTTTCGCCTCCTTGTCTGCCCTAGTCTCGCTTCCCAAACCATCCTGGAGCGGGCAACGGGATTCGAACCCGCGACATTCAGCTTGGGAAGCTGACACTCTACCAACTGAGCTATGCCCGCACAGATACTCCTAATAGAATATGACCTTTGCTTTGTCAACCAATGTTTAGAACAGCGTCGAGAAGCGGTTTTTCCGTCCCTTCTGTCTCGTCAAACAGAGAGGGGGAAACGCGCCATGAAAAAACGACGAGAGGAGAACGACTCTCCCCGTCACGCTTCGTCAATCAGGAAGTAGTTTCAGCAGGACAGAACGTTTTCTCGGTCCGTCGAACTCTGCGAGAAAGATTCCCTGCCATGTTCCTAAAACAAGGGCAGAGCTCTCCACAAACACGGTTACACTCGATCCCAGGAGACTCGCCTTGATGTGCGCATCTGCGTTTCCCTCTACGTGTCTGTATTCATGATCGCGAGGAACCATGGTGTCGAGAAAGGAGAGAATGTCTTCCTTCACCGCAGGATCAGCATTTTCATTTATCGTAATGCCGCAGGTCGAATGTGGAATGTAGAGAATAAGCACCCCTGAAGTCATGTTCTCGCTCCTGAGAAACGTCCGAACCTGTGAGGTGATCTCTATGAGCTGTACGCGTGATGATGTCTTCACTTCTAGTCGCTTGAGCATAGGAGTTCTCCTGGATTGGTCTTCCTTGCAGCAACAGCGGCAGTCTTTCCGAGAAACAGCCGGTTGAAATTCTCCGTCGTGATCATCGCCATGTTCTCTGGTGTCTTTCCCTTCAGTGATGCCACCACCTCGAGGGTTTTTCTGATATAGGCGGGCTCATTCCTCTTTCCCCGGAAAGGTTCCGGAGACAGGTAGGGGGCATCCGTTTCCACGAGAAGGAATTCTTCCGGTGTCTGCGAAACGACCTGTCGAATAACCGTGGCATTCTTGTAGGTAATCACCCCGGGAACAGAGACGAAGAACCCCTCTGAGATGACACGCTTGGCAAGTGTCGTGTCTCCGGAAAAACAATGGAATACCCCGCCAAGTGCCCACGCCTGTGTCTCGTCAAGGACGGCAACGGTTTCTTCGTGAGCGTTTCTATCGTGGATTATAAGTGGAAGTTCGAGCTGCCTGGCAAGAGATATGTGCGCAAGAAACAAGTCTCTTTGCTTGGTCTTTGACTCTGGTGTTCGGTAGAGATCAAAGCCCGTCTCTCCTACTGCCACGGTTCGTCCCGGATTGTGAAGGCGCGCAAGACCCAGGACATCTTCAGGAGAAAATCTTCCCGCATTCTGTGGATGAATTCCGAGGGACGCATACACTCCAGAATACGCCCCGGCCACATGAATCGCCCTGTGTGCATCGCTTTCATCGATGGATACGGTGAGCATGGCGAGTACTCCCTGCTCCCGTGCCCTGGCAATGATGTCATCAAGATCGCGGGAAAAGGCTCTGAAATGAAGATGGTTGTGAGCGTCTGCAATGACGGGGCTACCGGCGTGAACGGAACTCATCGTGGATCCTCCCGTTACCCGAAATGCGCCCTCGTTCATTTCTTAGGGTTTTTCGAGCAACATCTCGCATGGCTTCTCTTGTCAGGACTGTAACTTTCATGTACCATAAGCTACATGGATCATGTTTACAAGATAAAAAAATCCCTGAAAACCCCCATGGTTCTCGCTGTTCTCATTTCGATACCGGTGTTCATCGATGTGGTTCTCGGAGGGTTTGAACTCAAAATTCTCATTATGGCCATCGCACTCATGGTGTTGTTCTACCTCTTTACCATTAACAATCTGTTGCGCAGCGTCAGGATCACAGATTCAGAGATCACCATAACAAGCCTCTTCGGAAGGCATTGCCTCCCGCTCCAAGAGATCGCCTTTTTTGATGGCATGGTCATGGGTTCCAGACAGTTCGTCACCATTTCCAGCAAAAAGAAAAGCCACCTCATACCGAACAGCTTCGAGACGTTTCCCCGCCTCATTGAAGACATCCTCTCCGTTGCCCCGGAGAATACCGTCGGGGAAGGCCTTCTTCGCATGAAAGATCATCCCGTGACCAGAAAGAGCGATATCACGGTCGGTTGGATCACCGTTATCCTCTTGCTGCTGATCATCCTCGTGAGATTTTTTCCTCACTGGCTCCAGTGAGCAGCGCGCCCACTCCCCGAGAAATTCAAAATAACAGCATGATTTTAAGTGGTTGCGTGTAGTGTTTCACGTGAAACTTTTATGATTTCTCTTTCACACAATCTATGGTAGTGCCTTATGGTGTGCCTTAAGATCATCAGCGTCTCGAACCAAAAAGGTGGGGTGGGGAAAACCACGACGGCAATCAATCTCGGATCTTCCCTCGCTCTTCTTGGAAAACGGGTTCTTCTCATCGATATCGACCCCCAGGCAAATGCCACCACTGGGCTCGGGATCGATCCCGCCCGTCTGGATGCCCACATCTATCATGTTCTCCTGGGAGACACCGCGCTGGATTCCATTCTCATAGAAACCAAAATGAGCGGCCTCTCTCTCGCGCCCAGTCACACAGACCTCGTGGGAGTAGACGTTGAGCTCATGAATGCACCCCTGCGTGATAGAATTCTTGCTCGGGCCATCTCGAACATTGCAGAATCGTTTGATTTCATCTTCATTGATTGTCCTCCATCGTTGGGATTGCTCACCCTGAATGCTCTTACGGCCTCAAGTTCTCTCTTGATTCCTGTTCAGTGTGAATACTATGCCTTAGAAGGCCTCAAGAGCCTGCTGAATACCTATCAGCTTGTGAAAAAACGCCTGAATCCCGGGCTCGCCATAGAAGGATACCTGCTCACCATGTTTGACCCGAGAACAAGGCTCAGCCACGATATTGCGGATAATATGAGGGCACACTTCAACTCACAGGTCTTCACCACCATCATACCAAGAAACATCAGGTTGTGTGAGGCTCCCAGCTTCGGTTTGCCCATCTGCCTGTATGATATTTCTTCAAAAGGAGCACAAGGCTACCTTATGCTTGCTCGTGAGATCCTGTCCAAGGAGGAAGGCAATGAAAACCAAGGCCCGCTTGGGGAGAGGAATTGACGCCCTTTTCTCTGATCAGCTCCAGGATGTTAATTCCCATGTTATCGAGATATCGTCGGAGGAGATCTATCCGAACCCTATACAGCCTCGCAAAGCCATTGATCCAGAAGCCTTGAATGAACTGTCTGAATCGATCCGTAAACATGGTCTCATCTCACCCATCGTTGTGCGACGCATCAACTCAAAATATGAAATCATTGCCGGCGAGAGACGATTCCATGCGTGTAAACACGCTGGAATAGATAATATTCCAGCTATTATAAGGGAAATGTCAGATAGGGACGCCTTCAAGGTTTCTCTGATTGAAAATCTCCAGAGAGAAGATCTGAATCCCATGGAGGAAGCGGAAGCCTACCAAACGCTGAAAGAACACTTTCAGCTGACGCACCAGGACATTGCCTCTGCTGTGTTTAAAGATCGTTCCACAATAACGAACGCTCTGAGGCTCGTAGGTCTTCCCGAGGACGTGAAATGTGCTCTCAGGGACGGGTCCATCAGCACCGGACATGCCCGCGCTATCCTTATGGCAGATGGCGAACGGGATCGTGTTCACCTTCTTGAAAAAGTGCTTTCTGCTGGATTGAGTGTTCGGGAAACAGAACGACTCGCTTCGCATATCAAGAACAACAAGAGGAAAAAACACAAGAAAGATCCTCACCTCGATTCCTTGTCCTCCTTTCTCTCCGAACGCCTCGCAGCTCGTGTAACCTGCTCCTGGGCAAAGCGAAAAGGAAAAATAACCATCGACATTACCTCACGTGAAGATTTTGATCGAATTGTGAATCTCTTCTCTCACCGAGAACTGCCGGTATGAGCGCTGAGGTTATAAACATATCGACATTTTTCTCTGTATCGGGTACAGGATACGAAATATATGAACCATGTTTTGAAAGCAATCACGGTTGTAAATACAATGTGTTATCTTTGTTTTCAACATAACGAAACCGTTTTATTTAAGGTATGTTACTACGTGAGGAGGAAAGATAGATGAAGTATACCATACCAAAGGACACTCTTCAGGGTATGCTTGCAAAGGTGCAGGGTTTCACAGAGCGAAAGTCCACGCTGCCCATTCTCAGTCATGTTCTGATGGAGACCAGTGACGATAAACTCAGATTAAAAGCAACCGATCTCCACACCTCAATCCAGGTAATATCCTCCTGCGAGATCAAAGAACAGGGAGCCTGTGCGATCAGCGCAAAAAGCCTCTATGATGTTGTCAGGGAACTCCCGGATGGGAAAATTGACATCTGGGTAGAAGATCATACCCGTGCACATATCCACACAGAGAACAACTACATCAAGATGAATGTCATGGATCCAGAGGAATATCCAGTCATAGACTTTTCCCTTGCCCAAGAAGGATTCCATGTTCCCGTGCACATTATGAAACCCATGGTTGAGAGAACCATGTTCTCCGTTCCCTCACAGGCCGAGGGAGAAACAAAGTATACCCTCAATGGTGCACTTCTGACAGCCACTCAAGAGAAAAAGGGATCGTATCTCGAGATGGTTACGACAGACAGCAGGAGGCTCTCTGTCGCGCGATACGAAATTGATCAACCCGTGGAGATGGGAGAAGGGATCATTATTCCGAGAAAAGGCTTGCAGGAAATAAGAAGGCTTATGGACAACAGAGAAGAAAATGCAAGCATTCTGCTTACTCGTGAATCAATCTTCTTCGTCTCAGAGGATACCAGGGCAACGGTGAGACTGATCGAGGGAAAATTTCCTGATTACCGAAGCGTGGTAAACCTGGAAACATACCCCACATGTACCCGTGTGAACGCACACGAACTGCTCAGCGTGCTCAAGGTATGTGTTGCCATGGTCTCGGATATTTCAAACTGTGTTCGGTTTTCATTCAAGAAGGATCGAACGTTGATCTTTGCGAATAATCCCGATCAGGGAGAAGTCGACACGGAGATCGCGGCGGATCATAATGGAGAAGATATCGATATCAATTTCAATCCCCGGTATGTTATGGAGTGTCTCGTTTATATCGATGGTGAGGCACACATTTATCTCAAGGGTCCGCAGGGACCATGTATGATAACGGACGGGGAAAAAACAGACTGCAAATGGGTGATTATGCCCATGAGAGTCTAACAGACGGGAGCAGCAGCGAGAAGACATATGGGAGAATATACAGCTAAAGATATAAAAGTTCTTGGTGGGTTCGAAGCAGTTCGACTTCGACCCGCCATGTACATAGGTTCAACCTCACAGCAGGGTCTTCACCATTTGGTTTTTGAGGTTGTGGACAACAGCATTGATGAGGCTATTGCCGGATATTGTAACCACATACAGGTAACCATCCATATGGATGAGAGCATTACAGTGTGGGACAATGGAAGAGGCGTTCCCGTTGATATCCATGAAGATACGGGAAAATCGGCTGTTGAAGTCGTCATGACCACACTCCACGCGGGAGGGAAATTCGATAACTCCATCTACAAGGTTTCTGGGGGTCTGCACGGAGTCGGCGTGTCGGTGGTAAATGCCCTGTCCGAATCCCTGGAGATCGAGATTTACCGCAATGGGTTCATTCATGCCCAGAAGTACGAACGAGGGATGCCGGTAACGGATCTTGAGATCAGGGGAACAACAGAAAAACAGGGGACAAAAATTCACTTTAAACCGGATCCTGATATCTTTGAAACAACCACGTTCGAATACGATATTCTTGCAAACAGGCTCAGAGAACTCGCTTTTCTGAATAAGTCACTGAAGATTATAATAGAAGATGAGCGGACAGATACGAAAGAACCGTTTCTCTTCCACGAGGGTCTCAAAGATTTCGTGGCGTATCTCAACGCCAAGAAAAAGCCCCTCCACGCTCCGATCTACTTTAAAAAAGAACGGGGAGATGTGGTGGTGGAGAGCGTCATTCAATATAACACCACCTATTCAGACAGCCTGTTTTCCTTCGCGAACAACATCAACACCCATGATGGCGGCACCCACGTCGTCGGCTTCCGGAAGGCCATCACCAGAACGATCAATGCCTATGCGCGAGACAAGGGCTTCCTGAAAAATGCAAAGGTGACCCTCCATGGAGATGATACGAAAGAGGGATTGTGTGCCGTTATCAATGTCCTCCTTCCCATGCCCCAGTTTGAAGGACAGACAAAGGGGAAACTGGGAAATTCTGATATTCTGGGGATAACAGAGAGCATTACGAATGAGGCCGTGGGTGATTTTCTCAATGAAAACCCCAATGATGCTGCAGCTATAGTCAAAAAGATCCTGGACAGTGCTCAGGCGCGGGAGGCAGCACGAAAGGCCAGAGAGCTCACGAGAAGAAAGACGGCCATGGAAAGCTCTCTTCTTCCGGGAAAACTGGCAGACTGCCAGGAAAGAGATCCGAAGGTGTGCGAGCTGTTCATCGTTGAGGGGGATTCGGCCGGAGGAAGCGCGAAACAGGGAAGATCTCGAAAAAATCAGGCGATTCTCCCGTTGAGGGGAAAGATCCTGAACGTGGAGAAGGCCCGGGTCGACAAGATGCTCTCCAATCAGGAGATCAAGACGCTTGTCACCGCGCTGGGAACCGGCATCGGATCGGAGCATTTCTCCATCTCCAAGCTCCGCTATCATACCATCATCATCATGACGGACGCCGACATTGACGGTGCCCACATACGGACACTGCTGCTCACATTTTTTTACAGGCAGATGCCCGAGATTATCGAGCGTGGCCATCTCTTCATCGCGCAACCCCCTCTGTTCAAAATCGGAAAGGGAAAGAAGACCTGGTATCTCCTCAATGAAGAGGCCATGGACGAGTTTATCCTCAAGAACATGGTTTCGGATATTATCCTGAAGGGAGATATCGAGATAACCGGAACAGAGCTTGCCCGGTATCTGAAGTTAGTCAACCGGAGGAAAAATATCCTGTCAAACTATGAAATGAGGCAGATGGATGAGCGGATCATTCAGTCTGCCTCCTATATGAATGACGAGACGATGTCATCTGGCTATGATTCTTTCAAGATCAGGGATTCCATTCTGGAGATCATCAAGGAGTGGTTTCCGAATATGGGTCCGGTTACCCATGACATTGACGACGAGCAGATTGTTTTTCACAGCGTCAAGAACGGGCTGCGCAAGCAAACAGGTATCGACACACGGCTTCTGGACTCAAAGGGATTTGAGGAGCTGAAAAAAATTCACACACAACTCAAGAAGATCGGCAGGCCACCGTTTACCGTGATCAGGGGAGATACCGCTCACGAGGTGGTGAACCTTCGTGATGCGGCCCAAAAAATCTTTGAAGAAGCAAAAAAAGGATACAATCTTCAGCGGTACAAGGGCCTGGGAGAAATGAATCCTGAACAGCTCTGGGATACCACCATGGATCCTGAAAAGCGTACTCTCCTGCAGGTGACCATAGAGGATGCCGTTGAAACGGATCTGATCTTCTCGATGCTCATGGGTGATGATGTCGTGCCAAGGAGAGATTTCATCGAGAAGAACGCCCTGAAAGTTTCCAATCTCGATATCTGAGACCCCCGAGAAGAATTAGAGGAAGGTCAATGAAGACAGCAACGATAGCAATTGATCAGGAGATGCGGCGCTCATACCTGGACTACTCCATGAGTGTCATCATAGGCAGAGCGATTCCGGATGTGCGCGATGGTCTCAAGCCCGTGCACAGAAGAATTCTCTTCGCCATGAATGAGTTGAGCAATACTGCAAACAGGCCATATAAAAAATCTGCGCGCATCGTGGGAGATGTGATAGGAAAGTATCACCCCCACGGAGATGCCGCGGTCTATGATGCCATTGTACGCATGGCCCAGCCATTTTCCATGCGCTATCCCCTGATTGATGGACAGGGAAATTTCGGTTCGGTGGACGGCGATCCTCCTGCCGCAATGCGGTATACTGAGATCAGGATGATGCCCCTGGCAGAGCAGGTGCTCTCGGATATCGAAAAAGATACCGTCGATTTTCATCCCAACTATGATGAGTCTCTTTCAGAGCCGGATGTACTCCCCTCGCGAATTCCAGGACTACTGCTCAATGGATCATCAGGTATTGCCGTCGGTATGGCAACGAGCATCCCCCCACACAACAGCGAAGAGTTGCTCAATGCCCTGATCTCCCTGATCGAGAATCCGTCAATTACATTGCCTGATCTTATGAACATCATTCCTGGTCCCGATTTTCCCACCGGAGGAATCGTCTTTTCAGGCGGAGAGATCGAAAAGGCATATGCAACAGGAAGGGGGATCATCACACTCCGCGGAAAGGTGGATAGGGACGAAGACCAGAATCGTGAAAGACTCATTGTCACGGAGATCCCCTATACGGTCAATAAAGCCGACCTCGTCGAGCGGATTGCTCTGCTTGCACAGGAAAAGAAGATTGAGGGCATCGTAAACATCAGGGATGAGTCGGACAAAGACGGAATGAGGATCGTCATAGAGTTGAAAAGGGGCGCTCAGACAGACGTTGTAGAGAACCAACTCTATAAGCTGACATCTCTGCAGACCTCGTTTTCCATGAACATGCTGGCGATCCACAACGGCAGACCCCGCGTCATGGGCCTGAAAGAACTCATGCAGGCTTTCCTGGATTTCAGGGAAGAGGTCATTACCCGCAGAAGCCTTTTTGAGCTGAACAAGGCCAAGGCCCGGGTGCACATTCTTGAGGGTCTCCTGACAGCCCTTGATCATATCGACGAGGTCGTCGCCCTCATCAAGGCATCAGCCAATCCCCTGGAGGCGCGGAAACGCCTCATGGACCGGTTCGGTTTTTCTGAAATACAGGCACAGGCTATTCTCGACATGCGGTTGCAGCGCCTCACCGGGCTTGAGCGCGAAAAGCTCCTGACAGAACATACCGACTTGCTCAAGGAGATCGCTCGTTTGGAAGAGATCCTCTCGGAGAGATCGGTTCTGTTGCGCGTTATCCGCGAAGAGATTGAACAGATCCGTAAAGCCTATGCCGATACCAGGAGAACGCAGATTGTGAGCAAGGCTGTCGGCGATTTGAACCTCGAAGACCTCATTCCTGACGATAAAATGGTGGTGACCATCACCAAGAAGGGATACATCAAGCGCACTGAACTTACAAAATATAGGACACAGAAGCGAGGGGGCGTGGGAGTCAAAGGTGGACTGGCCAGGGAAGATGATTTCATCGAGCACATCTTTATCGCCACCAACCATGCATCGATTCTCTACTTCACCAACAAGGGAAGAGTGTACCATACCAAGGTGTACGAGATTCCCGAGAAAGACCGGACCCTCAAGGGAATCCCCATAATCAATATTCGGCCAATCAGCAAGGATGAGCAGATCTGTGCCGTACTGGTTGCAACAGACATGGATCTGGAAGCCAATGTCATGATGGTAACGGCAAAGGCTCACATCAAACGGGTTCTGCTGAAAAACTTCAGGAATATTGTGAAGACAGGGATCATCGCTTGTACGCTGGATAACGATGATGAGGTCATTTCGGCACGAATTACCAGTGGAGATGCTCACATAATTGTGGCTACGAGATATGGAAAGGCGATTGTGTTTAAAGAAGACAAGGTACGAGTCATGGGGAGGCAGGCTCAGGGAGTAAGGGCCATCGATCTGGAAAAGGATGATTCCGTCGTGGGCATGGATGTTATTCTCTCGGAAGACGAGCTGGTGATCAACCTCTCCGAACTGGGATATGGAAAGAAGACCCCAGTAAAGAACTATCCCATCCAGAACAGGGCAGGCAAAGGGGTATATACGGTTCATTTGACCAGAAAGACAGGAAATCTCGTGGGCATACGTGTTGTGAAGAAGACCGACGAACTCATGATCATCTCCTCCTCCGGTCAGATTATCCGCATGCCGATATCCCAGATCAGAACGACCATGACTCGATCATCCCAGGGTGTACGCGTTATCCGCATGAAGAAAGATGAGAAAATCGTCGATTTTACGAAATACATGGCTGAAGAGCTGGATGACTGAGAGAAACCGGTACAGGATGCCTGTGTAATGCTGCCAATGCCGTATCGACCGGCAAGGGAAGAGCTCCAGGTTTTTTGTGATCAGCGTCTATTGTGCGAGATATCTGACGGCGTTTTCAAAGATCGCCACGCCATCTCCTCGTGAAGACATTCTTTTCATGCGGGTCCAGGTGGGGTGGTTCGTTGCATGAATGAACGCCTCTGGGTGAGGCATCAGCCCGAAGACTCTCCCCGAGGCATCACAGATCCCGGCAATGGATGACACGGAACCATTTGGATTCGAGGGATAGTCCATGGTTTGGTGATGCTCATGGTCAGCATAGGAAAGAACATTGAGGTTCCCCTCAATGATTTCTTGGAGTGTCTCATCTGAATCGCAGACGAATTTTCCCTCACCATGCCGTACCGGCATGCAAAGCCTTTCCAAACCTCGTGTAAAGACACAAGGGCTGTCGGGATTTACTGCGAGATTGACCCACCGGTCTTCGAATCTGGCAGAATCATTGAAGGTAAGGGAAACTCGTCTCGTTCCAAAGGGATTACCCGGCAGCAGACCTGACTTTACAAGAGACTGAAAGCCATTGCATACGCCGAGGACAAGCATCCCGGCTTCAATACAGGAGAGGAGATCATCAAAGATGCTTCTTCCGGTTGTTTTTATAGTTGCATGCTTGAAGCGCAGGCCTCCGATCTGAGCAGAACCGAGGTCATCCCCGTCAAGGAACCCGCCGGGAAGATTCAGAAAATGGTAGTCCATCAGGGAGAACCTGCCGCTGATGATTTCGCTGATGTGGGCGATATCGGTACAAGCCCCTGCCTGGGTGCAGGCATAGGCCATTTCCATTTCGCAGTTGATCCCATAGCCTGTGATGACTAATGCTTTAACCTGTCTCATGCTAGAAATCCAGAGGAGCGTGCCATGCAGCTTTCAGTGTCATGATATCCTCATCGATTAAGGGGTGTCTGTTTCGCGACACAATGGTAAGATAGGGTTCACTGATCACCTGTCCGATACACGCAGCATCATCCCCGAAGAGGTCCTCGATCTGCTGTGCCCTGTCTGGGCTCACCGTGATGAGAATCCTGCTTGATGATTCAGAATAGAGGAGGTCTGTTTCACTCAGGGTTCCTTCAGAAGGAACCCTGGCCAGGTCGATCCTGAGACCCAGCCCCCCAGCAAAGGACGTTTCTGCCAGGCAGACGGCAAGACCCCCGTCGGAGACATCGTGGGCAGACGAAACGAGCCCCTGTGAAATTGCCTTGTGGAGAAGACGGTACCGGTTACGTGCCGTTGCTGCTCTCACTGTAGGTACCTGACCGCCCGTGATGCCAAGGGAAGAGAAATACTCGCTGGCTCCTAGTTCCTTTCGTGTCACGCCAAGAAGGTAGACGAGATCCGAAGGGTTTTTCACGTCCATGCTCACGGCACCACGCACATCATCGATCTTTCCGATTACCGAAATCAGAATGGTGGGTGGGATGGAGATCTTTACGTCACCGATAAGGTAATCGTTTTTCATGCTGTCCTTCCCGGAGATGAGCGGGCAGGAAAAGGCGACGGTATATTCGTAGAGTGCCTTGTTAGCCCTGACGAGCTGCGCCAGTTTGAATTCTCCATCTGGGTTTCTCGGGCTTGAAACTGGATCGCACCAGCAGAAATTGTCCAGACAGGCCCAGTGGTTCGGATTTCCACCGACACAGATATAATTTCTGAGCGCTTCATCGAGGGAGCATGCTGTCATGTGGTACGAATCAAGATCAGAGTATCTCGGAACGATGCCGTTAGAAACGACGACACCCTCGTTGGATTCAAGGAGCGGGCGAATTACCGCTGCATCAGAGGGGCCGTCGCAGGCAACCCCCACAAGAGGCTTTATAACGGAACCCCCCTGAACCTCGTGATCGTACTGTCTGACGACGTACTCTTTTGAACAGATATTCAGTCGCCCGAGCATCTCTTTGAGGGTTCCTGCATGGTCGTGGGGTTCCGGGGTAGAAACCTCGGTGATCACCGGCGATGACCACCGAGCCGCCAATTTCATCTGGGGCAGACCATTGTGGAGAAAGTCGAGGCTCAGGTAGGCAACGGTTTTGCCGTCAAAGGTGCAGTGAAAATAGCCGGAATTCGTGAAACGCCCGATCACGGTTGACTCAACGCCCATCTGTGATGACAGCGCAAGGAAGCTCGATAGGTTCTCTGGATCAACCGCCAGGGTCATGCGTTCCTGTGCTTCTGAGAGCAGAATTTCCCAGGGATGGAGGCCGAGGTATTTCAGCGGTGGTTTATCCAGTTCAATGAGACAACCCCCGCTCATCTGCGCCATCTCGCCGACCGAAGACGAGAGTCCTCCTGCTCCGTTATCCGTTATCGCCCTGTACAGCCCGGCGTCTCTCGCTTTGAGGAGAAAATCGGTGAGCTTTTTCTGGGTAATCGGGTCGCCGATCTGGACAGCTGATGTCGGAGAAGCCTCGTGGAATTCTTCAGAAGAAAAGGTGGCTCCATGAATCCCGTCCTTGCCAATCCTTCCCCCAGACATGACGATGAGATCTCCTGGAACAATTTTTTTGATGTGGGAGAGAGCCCCCCGTATCCGTGCAGGCATGATGCCTGCTGTTCCGCAGTATACCAGAGGCTTTCCGAGATACCTGTCGTCAAATACGATACACCCGTTAACCGTGGGGATGCCCGATTTGTTCCCCCCGTGTTCCACTCCTTCACGCACTCCTTCAAAGATTCTCCGGGGGTGAAGGATCTTCGGGGGGAGTTCCCTTGCGTAGAAGGGAGAGGCAAAGCAGAAGACATCGGTATTGAAGATGAGCTTTGAGCCGATACCGGTCCCGAAAGGATCGCGATTGACTCCCACGATCCCGGTCAGGGCGCCGCCGTAGGGGTCCAAGGCAGACGGGGAATTGTGTGTCTCAACCTTGAAAACGAGATTGTACTCTGCATTAAATCTGATGACCCCTGCATTGTCCGTGAACACGCTGACGCAGATGTCACGATCTCCAGCCAAACGGCGGATCTCTTTCGTGGATGCCTTGATGTAGGTTTGGAACAGGGACGAGATCTCTTCTGAGATCCCGTCTTCTTCATAGCGAATGTCCGCATTAAAAATTTTATGCTTGCAGTGTTCAGACCATGTCTGGGCAATCGCCTCGAGCTCCACATCGGTGACCTTGTCTCCAAGGCCGACCTTGGTTCGTTCATCAACGGTCTGCGGGTCTGAGATGTAGCGTGCGAGAGTCTTGAGTTCGTCGAGGTTCAGTGCGAGCGTTCTCTCCTGGGAGAGACGGATGAGCTCTTCATCGAGGAGCATCAGAGAGAATTCTTCCACGCGTGGATCATGGATTCCCCCCACGACCGGGATGTATGGTTCGATTCCCGAGCATGATGCGCCGGGGAAGATTCTGATATGGTGGATGAGTTCATTGGCGAGGCATTCCTGTGCTATCCTGCCAACACTGGATCGGGGAAAGGGATCTTTCAGCAGGTATGCCCGGGCCGAAGAGACGGGATAGGTTTTCCCTGTGATCAGGGAAAGAGCATATTCTGCGCTGTGGCCGATATTGTCGGTTACTCCAGGCCTATACCCGACCTCAATGTACCAGGAGAAATCATCTGTGAGGAGAGAATTGATGGAGAGCTCCTGGATAACAGGGTCGCAGAAGGCTTCAGACAGCCATGCAGGGCTGAGATCGTCTCCGTCAATCGTGTAGACATCCAGGCAACGAATAGGTTCAGACGGGGACAATTCGGGAAAAGCATGACGAATCTGGCGTTTTATCTTTTCTCCGCGAGCATCAAAGAGGTTGATTTTCAGGCCAACCTCAACCCGTACAGCCATTCACTATCCTTTCTCCTCGGTGTATACGCTGATAGGCTCTTCGATGCTCTCGCGTTCTGATTTACATTTCACACACAATGTTGCGAACGGCATGGCTCTGAGTCTTCCGACAGGAATGTTTTCTCCGCAGTCCTCGCAGAAGCCATATTCTGAGTATTCAATTTTTTGGAGAGCCGTTTCTATCTGCTCGAGTTTCTGTCGCTCTCGTGTTGTCAGGAGAAGGTTGAATTCGCGGGATTGTTCCAGGTCCGCATCATCAAAAATGTCGCCAATTTCTCTCTGATCAGAGATATCATTGGATTTAATTCTTCCTTCCAAAGACGTGAGGATGTCCTGCTTCAAATTCATCAGGAGATCACGAATTTCAAGGAGCTCATTCTTTCGTAACATGCCTCCCTCCCGGTTCATTGTAAAAGTAGGCTCCTTATACTGATTCAAATGCGCTTGTCAATATCCAAATGCAGGTGTGATCCCCAGAGAAGGTCAGGGTTTTCGCCCGAGGCAAGGATGGCTCAGCACACGATTCAGAACAAAGAGCTAAAAAGCTCACACTCGACGCTTTCGCCCTGATCAACATGGGTCGTTCCCTTTGGAAGAACGATGAAGCAGTTTCCCCTGGCCATGGAACTCAGAATTCCTGAGCCTTGCTCACCTGTTGGCGTAACGCTGAGTTCAGCCCCCCTTCGTTCGAGAATTCCTCGCATGTAGTGGATCCGGTCGCCTTTGTTTCCGTCAATGGGACATGCAAGGATGGCGTTGATTTTGGGCAGAAGGAGTGATCGTGCCCCCATCATTTTCAGGAGAGCGGGTCGAGCAAACTGGTAGAAGGAGGTCATGGTTGAAACAGGATTACCGGGCAGACCGAGGGCCGGGATTCCCAGTAGAGATCCGAAGGCGAGGGGTCGACCAGGCTTCATGTTCACTTTCCAGAAAGCCAGGGTGTTTTCGGGTGCAGAGAGTACTTCTCTGACAATGTCATAATCGCCCATGGAAACCCCCCCCGATGTCAGAATCAGGTCGGCTCTTCGCCCCCTCGAGATTTTTTCTATGAGATCTGGTTTCTCATCCTTGGAGATGCCGAGATAGATCGGGAGAGCGCCCGATTCCTTCACCAGGGCGATGAGGGTATAGGAATTGGAGGAGGGGATTTTTCCCTGTTCCATCGGTTCACCAAGATCTATAATTTCGTCGCCCGTGGCGAGTATTGCCACGAGAGGCTTCTGGGAGACCAGGACAAGGGGTTTCCTCAGTGAGGCCAGAATCCCGATTTGGGCAGGGCCGAGGTAGTCACCCCGGGAGAGGACAGGCGCGCCTTTTTTTACGTCTTCACCGGCAAACCTGATGTTAGCGTATCGTTTCGGAACCTTGTGTATAATGACACTGTCAGGATATTCCTCGGTGTCTTCCCTCATCACAACAGTATCTGTACCGGGCGGGATGAGTGCTCCGGTCATGATTTTCACCGCATGACCAGGGGGGCAGGGGCCGTGGGGCACAGCGCCGGCAGGTAATTCATACGCTATGCGAAGGCTGGTTCCATGATTCGTGATCTCTGCGGAATTTAAAGCATAGCCATCCATGGCGGAGTTATCATAAGCCGGGATGTCACTCTGGGCATACACATCTTCTGCCAGGACCCTTCCCTGGGCCTCCCCCAAGCCGATGGTTTCGGGTGGAAGCAGGGAAACAGCAGCGAGAATGGTTTCTCTGGCCTCTTCTATTGATAGGTTTTCTGTTACCATGGTTTTCAAGCCTGTATACCTCATCTCATGCCGTGGCTCAAGTCAAGATTCTATCAGCGTTTGACGATACCGGAGCTATGCAGACGACACCTCATCCGCTAAAACTCCTGGAGATAGAGCTTCAGAAGATTATTGCCCTTGAAGGGAGACTCTCAATCATCGTTGTTCCCCGGGAATATGCGGAAAAAGCATTACAATCAAAGCGGGATGTAGATACAGCGGTCACCTTCAAGGAGTATCTGATTATCGGGGTATTCGGATTGGACGCGGATGAGGCGAGCAGCATGTTTCTCGCCGTTCCCAAAGGAATGGCCTGGTATCCCCGTGATGGAAACACCATAGAAGGGCTCTTTTTCTCCGCGATGGAGCGGTTACGAAACAGCAGCAGCACTACTCCATGGGTCACGCAACTGTGGGACTGCATAAAGGATGTAACCGTATCCCACGATGATGCTGAAAGCAGATTTCTCTCCTCATCATTCTACCAGGTCTACGCATTCGTTGCAGATCATCCCAAAGAGGTGGTCCGCATGATTCATGAACTGGCCGAGTCAGACAAGCACTGGATCAAGGAATTTCTTCCTTTCGGAACGCTGGCCATGAACACGGAAGAAGATCCTTCGGATGCTCCGGATTTCTCGAAGGACATGGAACAATGGGAGTATCGAAGAAGGCTCATGGAGAAAGAGGAACTCGGCAAGAAGACGTTGAGGAGCGTCAGGAATGTTGAGCACCTCTTCACGTTGCCTTCCATCTCGAAAGAGATCATCGATTTGGCTGCAGATCCCCTGTTGTCTGCATCACGGATGGCGACAATTATAGAGAAAGATCCGGTTCTCACTTCACGCCTGCTCAAAGTTGTGAACTCCGCATTTTATGGCTTTCGCAGGCAGATAGACGCAGTAGAACATGCCATTGTCATTCTCGGAAATGAAGAGGTGGTAAACCTTGCATTTTCCATAGCGGTTCACAAACTTCTGGGAAAGAGTGAAGCCGTGAAGTCAACCGTGCTCTGGGAGCACTCGCTCATGGTGGCACATCTCACAGCCTGGATTGGGAGCATTGTGGGATCTGTATCGGGGAACATGCTGTACACGGTGGGGCTGTTACATGATTTCGGAAAGATCATTTTTCTCCAGCGGGGGTATTATGATCAGGAGAGAGAAGGAGTTTCCTCGCTGAAAGAACTCGCCGCAGAGGAAGAAATCACCGGGCTCTCACATGCAGAGATGGGGGCGTATGTGGCGGAGAGGTGGAATCTTCCCGAAGGAATTGTCGATGGTCTTATGTGCCACCATCTTCCCGCTAAAGCTCGGGATTTTGAGGCAGCGGTTTCGGTGCATGCTGCCGACATTATTTCCCATGCCGGAACCCTTGATCTTTCCTGCATGAACTGGTCTGCAGCAGAAGTGTTTCGTGCCGGGAAAGGCTCATCGATCCCCCGGGAGGCAGTTGAAAACAAGTATTCGGAAATCATGGCAAAAGTGAGAGTTCTCTTGGATGTAACATGATGGATAATGATATCATAACGATTCTCAAAGAACGTATCGTTTCCCTCGAGGAAAGCTACGAGCAGAAAATTGAAGAACTCTCTCTCTTGAAGGAATTGGGGGAGGCGCTCAAGGGAACAAGCCTCTCACACTGGAATCAGCTGTTTATCAGGCAACTCGACATCATCAAGCAGGCAACAGGTATCTTCAGTATCTCGGTAATGCTCATCGAGGAGGAGACAGAGACCCTTCACGTCGTAAGCGCCTCCTTGATGAGAAATCACGCACATCGAACGCCAATCAAATTGAAACGTGGAGAAGGAATTGCCGGAAAGGTGTTTGAGACAGGCAGAACCCTCTACATACAGGACGTGACAAAAGATCCCAATTTCTCCGACCGGGGGACAAACCAGAAGGGATCCCTTGCCAGTGTCCCCATCATCTCAGAGGGAAGGACAATCGGCGTTATCAATTTCCGTGAAAATGCGACGAGCGCCTTTGAATTAAATGACATTCGGTTCTTTGAGCTCATTGCCGATCAGCTGTCCATTACAGCATCCCTTGTCAGAACCTATCAGGATCTGCTGAGTCTCGAGAAGAAGAGAATGAATCTGAGCAGGTACTTTTCCCGCGGTCTTGCAGAGCATCTCGTGGATGACGGACGGATGACGGGTCTCGGTGGCGAGCGGAAGATGGTAACCGTGGTCTTTGCAGATATAACAGGGTTCACCTCTATTGTAGAGGCCTATTCAGTGGAGCAGGTGGTGGAGGTACTCAATTCATTCTTTGAAACCGTGGTTCCCATCATTTTCAGGCACGGTGGCATGCTCGACAAGTTTCTTGGCGATGGGGTGATGGCGGTATTCGGTATTCCGGACAAGAGACCCCTTGATCCTGTTCACGCGATTTCCTGTGCTGTTGATATCCAGAGGGAGATGAGTGCACTGGATACGATTCTCGAAAAGAAAGGCTTATTCCCCATTGAGGTGGGCATTGGCATTGCCACAGGAGTTGTTCTGGCGGGGAATATCGGATCCAAGGAGCAGATGAACTATACGGTGATTGGTGAACCGGTTAACCTTGCCCAGCGTCTTGAAACAATCAGCAGACCTGGAGAGATTATTGTTTCCAGCCTCACGACCGAGGTAATACCGACAGACGTTACGATGCCGGTTCGCTTTGAGAATATGGGGTCACTCAAGATCAAGGGGATTCAGCGCGAGATCAATGCCATCAAAGTTCTCTACGATTCATGAGTCGTATTCATGGAAAAAAGCACAATGGTATCAGCGCCTCACCAGAAAAAATGGGCCCGCTTTCTGAACGCGCTCCCTCTGGATGTGCTTTTTTTGCTATTGACAGGAGAGAGGGTTTCATCTAGTCCTTTTGTAACCGATAGAGTAACGTGATCCTTCACAGCCCTATTCCACAACATTCACTGTAACCGAAAGGAAGGGATATGCATTTAGACGACTTGAAACAGATGGACCCTCGGGTGCTTCTGGAGACCGCCAACTCCCTGGAGATTGAAGGCTCTGCCTCAATGACCAAGCAGGAACTCATCTTTGCCGTGCTCCAGGCTCAGTCTGAAAAAGACATCTATATCTCAGGCCAGGGTGTGCTCGAAATTTTGCCAGATGGGTTCGGTTTTCTCAGGTCCGCTGACTACAGCTATCTCCCTGGTCCGGACGACATCTATGTATCCCCTTCCCAGATCAGAAGATTCAACCTGAAAAACGGGGATGAGGTCAGGGGACAGATACGTCCCCCGAAAGACAACGAACGTTATTTTGCCCTCCTCAAGCTAGAGACTATCAACATGCAGGACACGGAGATGGCAAAGCACCGAGTCTCATTCGACAATCTCACGCCGCTGTATCCCATGGAACGGTTCACCCTTGAGACAACAACGGATAACCTTACCGGAAGGTCACTCGATCTCCTCTCTCCCATAGGAAAAGGCCAGCGGGGCCTGATCGTTTCTCCTCCAAAAGCCGGAAAGACCATGATGCTCCAGAGTATTGCGAACAGTATCACAGCCAATCATCCCGAGGTCGCTCTCATGGTGCTGCTCATTGATGAGCGTCCGGAAGAGGTGACGGACATGAAGCGCTCAGTGAATGGAGAGGTTGTCGCATCAACCTTTGATGAGCCGGCGTCACGCCATGTCCAGGTGGCGCGGATGGTCATTGAGAAGGCGAAACGACTTGTGGAATACAAAATGGATGTTGTAATTTTGCTGGACTCCCTCACCAGGCTCGCCAGGGCTCACAATACGGTATGCCCTCCCTCGGGAAAGCTCCTCTCCGGAGGGATAGACGCCAATGCCCTGCAGAAACCGAAGCGGTTCTTCGGAACGGCACGCAACATAGAAGAAGGCGGCAGTATTACGATCATCTCCACTGCCCTTGTGGATACTGGATCCAGAATGGATGAAGTCATCTACGAAGAGTTCAAGGGTACGGGAAATATGGAGATCCATCTCGATCGAAACATCATGGAACGCAGGGTGTTCCCCGCCATGGACATCTCGAAATCAGGAACACGGAAAGAAGAGCTGCTGCTGCCCAAAGAGCAGCTGGATCGCATCTGGATTCTACGCAAGCTCCTCAGTCCCCTGAATCCTATTGACAGTATTGAATTTTTATTGGACAAATTGTCCAAGACGGATAATAATGCCGACTTCTTGGAATCCATGAATAAATAGGGAGCTTAGGAGAAATGAAAAAAGGGATCCATCCAGAATATCAGGAAACTACCGTCACCTGTGCCTGCGGAAACAGCTTTACAACACGTTCCACGAAACAGGATATCAGAATTGAAATCTGCAGCGCCTGTCACCCGTTTTACACCGGTCAGCAGAGGCTGACGTCGACGGCAGGGAAAGCGGAACTGTTCAGAAGAAAATATGGAGATTACCTGAAGAAGGACGCCAAGTAAGAGAGGGCGTTTCCACGTGTATGCTTGAAAAACTCCAGGAGATCGAAGCGCGATACAACGAGATCTCTGATCTCCTTGCCGATTCACAGATCCTCCAGAATCATAACCAGTATTCTCTGCTCGCCAAGGAGCAGGCTGCCCTCGAAGAATTTATGGGGCCCTGCCGAAAGCTCAAGCAGGTTCTCGCAGCTATCCGGGAAAATGAATCCCTTCAGGAAGATCCGGATCCGGAGATCAGGGCTCTTGTCAGAGAAGAGCTTGCCCGTCTGCAGGACGAGAAGGACAGCATAGAAGACGAACTGAAAACCATGTTGCTGCCCAAGGATCCCCAGGATGCCAGGGATGTGATCCTGGAAATTCGCGCAGGAACCGGAGGTGAAGAGGCCGGGCTTTTTGCTTCAGACCTCTTCCGGATGTATTCACGGTATGCAGAGACCAAGCAGTGGGGGGTCGAGATACTGAGCATTCACGAAACAGGCAGGGGCGGTATCAAAGAGGTCATCGCAGGTATAAAGGGGCATGGCGCCTTCTCCAGGCTGAAGTATGAAAGTGGTGTCCATAGGGTCCAGCGCGTTCCCGACACAGAGGCGAGTGGAAGGATTCATACCTCGGCGGTTACCGTAGCTGTGCTCCCAGAAGCTCAAGAGGTTGAACTTGACATAGATCCTTCTGATTTGAGGATTGATACCTACCGTGCCTCAGGGGCTGGAGGGCAGCACGTGAACAAGACAGAGTCAGCCGTGCGCATCACCCACGTTCCCACGGGGATCGTTGTTTCCTGTCAGGATGAAAAATCTCAACACAAGAACAAGTCAAAAGCAATGAGAGTCCTGCGTTCGCGCATTCTCCAGAAGATGCAGGAAGATCAGGATAAGGAGATCGCGACGCAGCGGCGATCCCAGGTGGGATCAGGGGATCGCAGCGAACGGATCCGCACCTATAATTTTCCCCAGGGAAGGGTTACCGATCACCGGAACAACATGACGCTCCACAAACTTCCTCAAATTCTCGAGGGAGATATCGACGAGCTTATCGATGGGCTCGCCGCACATTTTCATGAAGAGGCACTCCGGAACACAGGGAGTTGAGTCGTGTCATGGACGATCAGGTCTGTGCTTTCATGGGCCACAGGGTATCTCCACGGGAAAGGTATCGATCCCGCACGCCTTGATGCAGAGCTCCTCCTGGCCCATGCAATTATGGCAAAGAGAATCAATCTCTACCTCGACATGGACAGGCCTCTCCTGGAAGAGGAACTCCTGGCCTACAGAACCCTTCTGCAGCGAAGAGTAAAACGGGAACCCATTGCGTATATCCTTGGAGAGAAGGAATTTTTCGGACGCAGCTTCCAGTTGACCCCCGATGTCCTTATTCCCAGGCCAGAGACAGAACTCCTCGTGGAAGCTGCACTCTCTCTCGCGCCAGAGGGCAGCAGGATCTTTGAGATCGGTGTGGGGTCCGGAGCCGTGATCGTCTCCATGCTCTCCGAGCGGCACGATCTGTTGGGGTTCGGAAACGACATCAGTGTCAAGGCCCTCCTTCTTGCGCGCAAGAACAGCGAACTGCACGGAGTTGCCCACAGGCTTCGTCTCTATGCAGGGGATTGTTTCTATGGCATCCGTGTCAGGGTTCCCTTCATCATTGCCAATCCCCCCTATGTGTCGTGGACACACAAGCGGCTCCTTGATGACGAGGTGGCCCTCTATGAACCGCCTGAAGCCCTTTTTGGTGGTAAAGACGGCCTCGATGTAATAAGAAAGATCCTCAAGCTCACGAGAGATCACCTTGAAGAGGGAGGTGTTCTCGTCATGGAGGTGGGTTTCGATCAGAAGGCTGCGGTTGAAAGACTCGTTGATTCTCACGAGGGGATCTCAGTGAAAGGATGGAAAAGAGACCTAGCTGGTATTGAACGGGCAGTTCTCATAGAGAGGGAACATGGATAAGTTCATTATAGAAGGTGGAAAACCGTTGCGAGGGGAGGTGACCATTTCCGGGGCGAAGAATGCGGCTCTCCCCATCCTGTGTTCATCAATCCTCGCACAGGAGAGGTGCACCTATGCAAACATTCCGAAGCTCAGGGATATCAGCACGATAACAGACGTCCTTGCCACTCTTGGGGTGCATACCGAAAGCTGGCAGAACAATACCCTGGTCCTCGATCCCTCGGGAATCCATGCGTTCGATGCCCCGTATGAACTGGTGAAGAGCATGCGGGCATCCATTCTCGTGCTTGGGCCCCTCCTGGCTCGATTCGGCAAGGCAAAGGTGTCTCTGCCCGGCGGATGCTCCATTGGTGTTCGCCCAATCGACATGCACCTGAAGGCCCTCGCGAAAATGGGGGCGGATATCGCAATCTCTCACGGGTATGTGATCGCATCAGCCCAGGGTCTCACCGGGGCCAGGATCGTGTTCGACACCCCCACGGTGGGAGGTACGGAAAACATCATGATGGCGGCAACGCTGGCCAGGGGGAAAACCGTCATTGAGGGTGCAGCCAGAGAGCCGGAGATTTTTGACCTTGCATGTGTTTTGAACAAGATGGGAGCCTGTATCCAGGGGGCCGGAGAGAGTACCATTACCATTGATGGGGTCGACTCCCTCAATGGTGTAGAGTATTCCATCATTCCTGACCGTATCGAAACCGGGACGTTCCTCGTTGCTGCGGCTATCACCAAGGGAACCCTCACCCTGAAAAATACCCGGGCTGATCAAATTTCTGCCATCATTGATAAGCTCCAGGACATGGGGGTGGAGATCAGAGTGGAAAACAACAACGAGATCTTCGTGAACGGGAATCACGACCTGAAGGCAGTACAGGTGGAAACCGTCCCCTATCCTGGCTTCCCCACGGACATGCAGGCTCAGATCATGGCTCTGGCCTGTGTGGCAGAGGGCGTTTCAAGCATCACCGAGACGATTTTTGAGAACAGATTCATGCATGTGCCGGAACTCATGAGAATGGGGGCTGATCTTGAAGAGCGCGGTCCCACCGTGATTGTACGAGGGGTACGTCGCTTCCAGGGCGCCTCTGTCATGGCAACTGATCTGCGGGCTTCTGCAAGTCTCATCCTCGCTGCTCTCAACGCAAGCGGGCACACGGAGATCAGGCGCATCTACCACCTGGACAGGGGGTATGAAGCTCTTGATCAGAAACTGAAAAGAATCGGTGCTGACGTTGTCCGTGAAAGGGGAACGCTGTGATCCCGATATTTTCAACATCACAGGCAGGGTGGAGAGAATCTCTGTCCGCCCTTCTGGATCGCAGAAGGGCGGTTCCTGCCGAAATCGAGCAGACAGTCAGGGACATTGTTCGGGACGTGAGGGAAAACGGGGACGAGGCCTTGCATGCATTCACCAGGAAATTTGACGGATTTTCCCCTGATGCCGCGGGTATGATAATTGACAAAGAAGCCATCTATGATGCCTACGTGCGGACCCACCCCGATATACGCATCGCCCTGAACAGGGCTGCAGAGAGAATTTCCGCCTATCACCGGCACCAGGTGGAGCATTCCTGGATCACCACGGATGACTCAGGGGTAATCCTTGGACAGAAGATCGGACCTGTGGACAGCGTAGGGGTCTATATTCCAGGTGGAAAGAATGCCTTTCCTTCCTCGTTGTTGATGAATGTCATCCCTGCGAAAATTGCGAGAGTTGAGAACATCGTGGTGGTATCACCAACTCCCGGAGGAGAGATACAAAACTCCCTCCTTGCCGCTGCACACATCGCAGGAGTTGAGAGGATCTTTCGTCTCGGCGGAGCGCAGGCGGTTGCAGCGCTCGCCTATGGAACAGCGAGTGTTCCCAGGGTTGACAAGGTCGTAGGACCCGGGAATATGTACGTTGCGCTGGCAAAGAGAATGCTTCAGGGAATTATTGGAACAGATTCGTTCGCCGGGCCGTCGGAAATTCTCATCATCGCAGATGGGGGTGCCGATCCACGGGTGATAGCCAGCGATCTCCTCTCCCAGGCTGAACATGATTCCCTGGCATCGTCAATCCTTGTCACGTGGTTCGAGGAGTTGGCACGTGCGGTGATGGAAGAACTCGCTCTGTTAGCCGATGATCTTCCCAGGAGTGATGTGATCAGACATTCGCTTGGAACGTATGGCGCGTGCATCGTGACCAGCGATCGTGATGAGGCGTTTGCCATTGCAAACATGGTTGCTCCTGAACACCTGGAACTCATGATGGAGAATGCCTATGAGTGTTTGGGCAAGGTGAAACACGCTGGCGCCATATTCCTTGGATACAGCAGCCCAGAGGTTATCGGAGATTATATCGCCGGGCCCAATCATACCCTGCCAACCGGTTCAACTGCCCGCTTCTCCTCTCCCTTGGGGGTGTATGATTTCATGAAAAGGTCCTCCATTATCGGCTTTACCGCACAGGCCCTGAAGGATCTAGGTCCACTGGCAATAACCATTGCCCGGGCGGAAGACTTGGAAGCACATGCGAGATCTGTGGAGATCCGTATCAGAGAATCAGGTCGTTAGCTGCATCGCAGACCTTCTGCCTGAGGGAACAGTTCTCGTCGGGGGATGTATCAGGGATTTTTTCCTCGGGATAGATCCTCAGGATATCGATATCATTGTACCCGTCGATGTTTGGGTCATAGCCCGACGGATCGCACACAGATTCAATACAACGCCCTTCTGGCTGGACAAAGAGTGCAGGGTTGCCCGAATTTCCATCCCTGACACGACACTGGATATAGCTGCCCCGAGGAAGCCGACCATTGAAGAGGATCTCTGGATGCGGGATCTTTCCATCAATGCCCTGGCTTACGATATCAAGGACAGGAAAATCATTGATCCCACCGGAGGCATCGATGATCTGAAAACCGGTCTGATACGGATTCTTTCAGAAGAAACGCTCATGCAGGATCCGCTACGAGCGCTTCGCTGCATCAGGTTTTCCCTGCAGTTTGGATTTTCTATTACAGAAGAAAGTTATACGCTCCTCAGAAGGCATGCCCCGGAAGGGATACAGGTGGCCCCGGAACGCATCAAGCAGGAACTTGTAAAAGCATTGAGCCTCTCTTCCGGTGCACGCTATTTTTCCCTCTTGGACGCAACGGGCTACCTGCAGCAACTCTTCCCGGACATGTGCATTTTCGAGGGATCTCCTTGCCGGGATCTCCTCGGGCATGCAATCCTCACCGTAGAGTGTGTCGATCGTCTTCTCCCTGAGATTGACGTGATGTTTCCCGGATCCAGGGAGCATTTCCAGACCTCACTGGAGAGTGGGGTCTCGAGAATGGTCGTTCTGACACTGGCAGGGTTTCTCCATGACCTCACCGGGATGTGCATTTCCAGAACCAATGGGCACGAGGGAAGGACTTCAAGAGAACCTTTCGTGGGAGCGTTGAAGGCGGAGGGCATTCTCAGGAGGTATGCGTTTTCCACTAGAGCGGGAAGAGCCATCAGGAGCATTATCCAGGGATTTTTCTTTCTGGAGGCCTTCGCCGAGGCGGAGCGTTCCACGAAGCGCATCCTTCACCGGTTTTGTTCCCGGACAGGTAGCTTTGTTCCTGAAACGCTCGTTCTTGTACGGGCGCATGATATTCAGAAGGCAGACACGGAGGAACAACGACGCAGAGAGATTCTCGAAAGAACGTGGAGCTACTTCACAGGAGAATTCCAGCAAAACAGACGGAGTCCTCTGGTTACAGGACAGGACGTGATCCACGAGCTCGGGATAAAACCTGGGCCCTCGGTGGGCAGCTACCTGAACAGTATCGAGGAAGCACGGGCAGAAGGGGAAATTACTACACCCGAGCAGGCCCGTGCCCTTCTGAGAAAGCTGGGAACAACACACAGAGAGTAAAAGGTTTTTTATCTCCAGGAGCTGATCCGCTGATTCAAGGTTGCAGTCTTCACGCCAGAACCAGAGAACACAAGGGAAAAAGCAGGAACGACAACCAACAAAGATCTTCGTTCAGGGTTTCAATTGTATGACGTCTCTGCTATACTGGTTTCTATGAAAGTCGAATCCTGGATGGTAAAAGACGTGATCACCATTGGAAGAGATGCAGGAATTCGTGATGCGCTCATGGTCATGAAAAAATACTCTGTCCGGCACCTTCCTGTGGTTGAGAACTCGTTATTTGCAGGGCTCGTCACCCTTGGTGATCTGAAGCAGGTAATTCTCGCCTCCATGCTGGAAACACTCAAGGTCAGCGACGTGATGATCCAGGAGCCGTTCACCATAACCAGGGATACCTCGCTGGATCTGGCAGCGCAGATCATTTACGAAAAGCGGATCGGCTGCCTTCCCGTGGTGGAGGATGGGATCCTCGTGGGGATTTTAACCGTAAACGATATCCTGAAAGCCTTCATCGATATCATGGGTGTTCTCAAGTCAGGCGCGCGCGTGGATGTAATCCTGAAAAATGTTCACGGTTCCTTTGATGAGGTCATCTCCATCATTGAGCGGTATGGAGGATACATCATCAGCGTGGGAATGACGATCAACGGGGATGAGAATACCCACCATTTTCGAATTTCCGGTGGAGACACTGCGGCTATTGCCAAGGAGTTGACAGCTCTGGGATATCGGGGAGTCAAGGTCATCGAGTAAATCCAAGCAAAGAACGTATCGCTTGAGGTTCAATACCCTCGAGCGATACGTTCTTGGTTCTGCTCTTTTCTCCCTGAACGATCGAGATGCGAGATTTCGCTAGACCAAACCGCTTTGAGAAGAATTTTACCAGTGCTGTATTTGCCTTCCCATCAACTGCCGGCGCTCTCAGACGAACCACGAGCCTGTTCTCTCTAATCTCATCGAAAGCATCTCTGTCTGCATGTGGGATGATTTTTAGGGCAATGATGGTTGAGTCGCCTTCACCTCGTATCCACATACCTCGTTTCCCTGATCCAGTTCTGATATGAGTCGAGTATGGACTGGAGTTCGGTGAAGAGGAGGTTCTTTTTTTCTCTCAACGCAGCAAGCTCTGTCTCGAGAGCATCCTTGGTCTTCTGGGCATCCTGAAGAATCTCATCGGCCTTCTCGGATGCTTCTGCCTGGATCTCGGATGCTTTTTGCTGGGCTTCTGCCAGTGTTTGCTGGGCGGCGTTGTCCAGTTCGCTTACCTTGAGGTGTGCCTGAGAGAGGAGCTCTTTTGCTTCGAGTTCTGCGGTTTTAATTTTATCATCCGTGAACTGCTTTGCAGAAAGAAAGAGATCTTCCAAGCTCTTCTGTTTCTCTCTGGCTGTCTCAACCTGACTTTTGAGGAGACTGTTCTCTTCAATGAGTTCTTCCAGGTCATCTGCCACGTCAAGCAGGAACTGAAGAACCTCTTCCTTGTCGAACCCGCCAAGTTTTCCCTTGAATCTCTGTTCCCTGAGCATATCAGGTGTTCTCTGCATATCAAAATCCCCCTTTCAATCTATAGCCTGTTTCTATAAGGGAATTGGCCAATGCCGTATCCAGAAAGAGGATCAGGGCGATGACAATGATCGGAGAGAAGTCGATACCGCCAATCAACAGGGGAAGACGCCTTCTAAACCACAAGAAGACTGGTTCGGTCGCACTTCTGAGGAAACGAACGATCGGGTTGTAGGGATCAGGGTTCACCCAGGAGATCAACGCCCCAATGATCACGATCCACAGGTAGATATTGAGCAGGATGTGTAACACCTTGCCCAGCGCAATGAGAACATTTGCTAAGACAAACATACCAACCTCCTCCTAACCATATGAGAGGATCCTTCTTTTACGTAATGCCGATTTCCCAAAATAATTGCAAGGTGTTTTCAGGATTAGAGGGAAGGAGATATGTGTGCTTGCGAAGGGTTTCAAGCTCTGCTACATCGAAAGCGTGAAGTTGAAGAGAATTGAGATCAGGGGATTCAAGTCCATCGCCAAAAAGGTAGACTTGCCGATATCAGAGGGCATTACCTGCATCGCAGGACCAAACGGGTGCGGAAAGAGCAATATTGTGGACGCCGTCAGATGGGCGATGGGAGAGCAATCCACGAGATCACTCCGGGCCGGGGCCATGAGTGACATGATATTTTCTGGAACTCAGGAAATCGGACCAGGAAGCTCTGCTCAGGTACTCATTGAGTTCATCAGGGACGGCGGAGTCTTTCCTCAAGCCCTTGAAGGATTCGACCAGATAGCCGTTTCCAGGAAGCTCTTCAGATCAGGAGAGAGCGAGTACGCAATCAACGGTGTAAAGTGCCGCCTGAAAGACATCACGGATCTGTTCCTCGATACTGGCCTCGATAGGCAGGGATACGCCATTGTTGAACAGGGAAAGGTCAAGGAGATTATCCAGTCTCGACCTGAGGATATCCGCCATCTCATTGAAGAAGCAGCAGCGGTTGGGAAATTTCGGGTTAAGAGGATAGAGGCTCACAGGAGACTTGAGGCAACATCTAAAAATCTCGAGCGTGTCAGCGATCTACTCTCGGAGGTTTCCCGCCAGAGGAGTGAGCTTAAAGCTCAGGCGAACAGGGCACGTCGCTATCAGATTGTTCGAGATCAGATCAACGAACTTACGAGGCAACTCTGGGGCTCCAAGCTCGATGAGCTTGCCGGAAAACTGAAGGTTTGCAGCCAGCAGGAAAAGGAGTTGGGAGAATTTCTGGAGAAAAAAAAAGAAGAACTGGATGCGTTGCATGCCTCCAGAGAAGAGCTCGAATCCCGCCAGAAGGAACAGAAAAAAGGGATGGAGCTCATCAGCTCTGCGCTTCTCGAAAATCAAGCAGCAGTCGGTATCGCACGTGCCGACAGTGAAAATGCCAAACAGAGAAAGAGTGATATCCGCTCAACCCTGGAGATCATAACGACCCGAACAGCTCAGATAAAGAAAAGCCTCAAGGCAGAACTTGACCAGATTGGAACGGAAACCGAGGCGTCCGCTCTCGTGGAGGAACAGCTCGAGGTGTTTCAGAAAGAGGCTGAGCAGAGTCGGGGCATGGCCGATGAATTTCTCCAGCAATACAGGAGCCTGGACAAGAAGTTTGATGAAAAAAGAGCGGAGCTCTTCGACACCATCGGTCACGTCAGAGCCCAGGAGCAGCACATATCCGGGTTGGAAATCCGATACCAGGAGGTGTGTCCTGCCATCAGGAAACGCGAAGATGACATTGCCGATCTCAAAACCAGAGCAGCCGTTGTGAAAGAGACCCTCGATTCCCTGAATCAGGAAGCCGGTCAGTTGGAGGGCAAACTCGTGCTCCAGTCAAGACAATGCCAGGTTTTGGAAACGCAACGAGATGAGCTCAGGACATGCATGCAGCGTGTTCGTGAAACACTTCGTGACCGAGAACAGGAGCTCTCAGAGATCCATGCCAAAGTGAGTATCCTCGATCAGGTTATCCAGGAGACTATCCAGGCCCAGGATCTTTCTCCCGAATCCCTGAACGGAAACATGAGGGTATCCGATGCAATCACGGCCCGAAAAGGATTTGAGGAGACTGTTGGAAGGTCTGTAGGTGAGGCCCTGGAATTCCTGATCATCCCCGATCATGAAGAGCTTTTCGCAGAGCAGAGTATCGAGCATTCGTTCCCTGGGTTCGTACCACAGCGGCCGTACATCGAACCTTATCGATCAACGCAACCCCTCGAAGGGGAAGGCATCCTCGGGCCTCTGAGCTCGTTTATCGATTCAGAGAAGCAGTACGAAGATGTTATTCATGCATTATCCAGGGACATGTGGGTGGTAGACGATATCCATCGTGCTCTTTCTCTGTGGCGGGGAGGACAAAGAGCCCATCCCCTCGTAACCAGAGATGGGATGATCCTCGAGACCACAGGGGTAGTGAGAACGACGAGAACCCTCGCAAAGTACGGACAGGGCCTTAAAGCCAAGGCAGACAAGGACCAGCTGGAGATCAGGAAAAACGAGATCGAGGGTGAAAGGGACACGTGGGCTGCTCAACTCAAGGCACATGAACAGAAACTGGAACAGGCTGAAGAGAGAATCTCGATCACCAGAACGCTCTGTGTCGAGATCCAACGCAGTATCCAGGAAGTGCACTATCGGAAACAGGATCTCGAAAAGGAACACGAGCGAATCAGTGAGCAGATGAGAACAGGACAACAGGATCTCGATGCACTTGAGACGCTCAAGGATCGGCTCTCTAATGAACTCGCGTTACAGCGTAGTGAAAAGGCAGTGGTTGATGATGCGATTCTTTCTCTCCAGGATGTCGTAAAAGAGCTCGATGCACGCCGGAATGCTGCCAGGAAGAGATACGAGGAAGTTCAGGCTTCAGTGCAGCAGCAGATTCTGAAGGCCCATGAACTCAAGGTTGGATGGGCGTCCAAGAAGGAGCGGATACGGAATCTTCAGGAAAATATCACACGAAAACAGGCCGAGATTGAAAAAGATGGCGAGCGCATATCAGAACTGAACAGAACCTTGGAGCATATTGAAGCAGACCTCCGTTCTGCTCAGCAGGCATGTGAGAAGGCTCAAGAAGAGGTGTTACGCCTGGAAAGTGCATACTCTGACATGGTGCCTGAGTATGAAAAGATATCTCGCCTGCTGAATCAGCTCAGCGATGATCTGTGCCGGGCAGAGGAATCCGTGGAAAACCTGGAGAGAGATCGTACGGAAGCGCTCCTGATGCTCCGGGAACAGGAAATCGCCTACTCGATGGGAAAAGAGCGGCTCGAAGCTCGTTTCGGGAGGGAAACACCCCAGATACCGGACACTTTCGATCCCGAAAAAACCAGAAGCCGACTGGACCTCATGGAAAAGAAGCTGGAAAGGATGGGACAGATAAACTTCACATCCATTACCGCCTACGAACAGGCGCAGGCTCGGTGGGACGATCTTCACCGGCAGTATGAAGATATTGTTCAGGCGAGTACACGCTTGAAGGAGGTTATCGCCAACATAGAGCGACAGAGCAAGAAGGCCTTCATGGAAACATTCGCTCTGGTACGGCATCATTTCCAGGATCTTTTCACCACCATGTTCGGGGGAGGAAAGGCAGATATCGTTCTCGAAGACGGAGATTCCCTGGAATCCGGCGTTGAGATCTATGCCTCTCCTCCCTTCAAACGCCTCAAGGCCATGAGTCTTCTGTCCGAGGGCGAGAAGACGCTGTGTGCCTTAAGCTTTATTTTCGCTCTGATCAGGGTCAGGCCTGCACCATTCTGTGTCCTTGATGAGGTGGATGCGTCGCTGGATGATGCGAATGTCATACGATTCAACCGACTCATCCGTTCGTTTTCCGAGGAGTCGCAGTTTCTTGTGGTAACACATAACCGATACACCATGGAAATGGCGGATATTCTCTATGGGGTAACCTTCGATGTTCCTGGCATCAGCAAGGTTGTATCCATGGCCTTGAAGAACAGCGAAGGATAAAACATTTCCATCAAGAAGGAAAATCTTTTCCTTTTCTCCGGCGAATTAGGCCATCAACGGGCTGATAATCACGGAGAAGCCTTGCACGTAAATTGCAGGATGTTTCCGGCAAAGGAGAGGCAATGCCCAGGGTAATTGCAATAACGTCAGGAAAGGGAGGCATCGGGAAGAGCAACTTTGTCCTCAACGTTGGCATCTCTCTGGCCATGATGGATTCATCCGTCCAGCTACTCGATGCAGATCTCGGGCTTTCGAATCTCGATGTCCTTCTTGGTATCAGACCGCACAGAACTCTCGAGGATGTGGTGCTCGGCAGGGCCGCACTGAACGAAATTATCATCAGGACAGAGTACAAGATAGATCTCATCCCGGGATCGTCTGGAACACAGGCAATGGCTGATCTGAGCGGCGAGAAGATCGGCCGGCTCATCAAAGACGTTCAAGGTGCGTCCAAGGATGCAGATTTTCTGCTGGTGGATACGGCGTCGGGGGTTTCGGCTGCTGTCATCTCTTTTCTCATGGCAGTACCGGAGGTTATTGTCGGGGTGAGTCCTGAACCCACAAGCCTCACTGATGCCTATGCGCTCATCAAGATACTCAATAAAAACGGGTATCATGGCAGGATCTCCATGTTTTCCAGCATGGTAAAGAACAGTGCCGCGGGACATGCCCTCTACCAGAAAATTTCATCAGCTTCCCAACGATTCCTCGCAACCCAGGTTGAGTTTCTCGGCAGCGTCTATTTCGACGAGAAACTCTCGCGTTCGGTGTCGGCGCAGGTACCTGCCATCGTCCGATTTCCCACCTCCGACATCGCACGCTGCTACCGGGTCATTGCGCTCACTCTGTTAGGACAGGCCCACGTCCAGATGGATTATGAAAAATTCTGGTCACGCCTGATCACGATGATCATGAAAAAGGCACGGCCAAAACCATCACGAGAAGAGTCTTTGCCCGTAGCGGCAGGCCCGGATTCCATGGAAAAAACTCTCTTGGATATGCTCGATGAACAGCGCCGAACGAGGATGCTTTTAGAACGACTGCTCATGAAGGTCGATCAGGTACTTCCTCGCTGACGGGAAGAGCAGGAGACAGCCTGAACCCCCGGGGGGTTTCTGAAGAAACCTCGAGTGGAAGTCATTTTTCGGTTTGAAAAAAAATACATGATAACCACAAAACGCTCCAGCAAAAATCCGTTCGAGCCTTGCCCTTTTTTATTATGAATGTCTCTATATATTTTTGACAAAACATATATTCTGTCGTAGAAAAACTTCATGCTTGAAGCCTGTATCGATGTCTGCACCCGGGAGGAAAGAACGCTTTCTGTCCTGCGTGCTGTCCTCGGACTCGGTTTTATTGCCGTTGAACTGGAAAATGGGGCTGTGGGACTCAGTGCAAATATTGCCGTTTCAACGGTCACAGGATGCTCTGTGTTCAAGAAGGCAGGAACGCTTGCAGGCTCTCCTGTGGCATGTCTCTTGGATCTGGCAAAGGCCGATGACCTTATGTCGCGAAGTCTCGCCCTGGCAGCGGTCAACGCAATTGCTGCAGGACGACCCTGCGGAAGGAAAGGAGATGTCTTTGACAGGATCAAGATCTCTTCCGGTTATCGTGTAGCAATGGTGGGGATGATCGAACCTGTTGCCCGCATGTTGGCGGGCAAGGGATGTGAGGTCTCTGCCTTTGACCTGAGGAACAGAACTGAGTCCTGTATTCAATCGGCTGATCGGATCCCTGAGGTTTTCAGGCATGCCGATAGTATCATTCTCTCGGGAACTACCCTCATAACCAAGAGCCTTCCAGGTCTTCTTGCGTTGTCCGGCAGTGCACGTGAAGTGATCCTCATGGGACCAAGCACCCCCATGATTCCCGAGATTTTCTCATCAACGCCGATTTCTTTCCTTGCAGGAGCCAGGATTACGGATTCAAGGTCGGCATGCACCATTGTCATGGAAGGCGGTGGGACTCAGGAACTCTATCGGAGCAAGGCCATGGACAAGGTGATTCAAGAGGTGTGAGCCATGAAGAAACTCATCGACTCACATTCAAGGCATATACGGTACGTGCGTATCTCAATAACAGACAGGTGTACCTTCAGGTGTCGATATTGCATGCCCCCCGAGGGAGTGGAATGGCTGCCCCATGACATGATCATGCGGTACGAGGAATACATTCGGGTTCTGAACATTCTCGGGGAACAAGGCATAGACAAAGTTCGTATCACCGGAGGAGAACCTCTCCTGCGTCGTGGAGTTGTCGAGTTCATCGGGGAACTCTCGACGCTGGGCACGATCGGTGACCTCTCTCTCACAACCAATGGAATGCTCCTGTCTGCCATGGCCAGGGATCTTAAGGACGCCGGCCTGAAGCGTGTAAATATCAGTATCGACACCCTTGATAGGATCAAGTTCGCTCAGATCACCAGGGTGGATGCATATGACAAGGTTCGCAGGGGAATCGAGAGCGCTCTGGAATGTGATCTGTCTCCGGTGAAGCTCAACGTGGTGTCCATCAGGGGCTTTAATGACGATGAAATCCCAGCTTTCGTACACCTGACTCTCGACAGCCCCGTCGAGGTTCGTTTCATCGAACTCATGCCCATGGGGTGCATTGCCCGTCACGGAGATCGGGAACTCATCAGTTCTCTGGAGATACAGCAACGCATTGAAACGATCCATGGTGCCCTTGAACCCATCGAGAATGGTCTCGGGCCGGCCCGAATGTTCAGGGTGCCGGGAGCCCAGGGGAAGGTCGGGCTTATCGGGGCCATGAGCGAACATTCCTTCTGTACGAGTTGTAACAGGATACGTATCACCGCAAGCGGAGGATTGAGGCCATGCCTGTTTTCCGAGAATGTCGTTGATCTCCTTACCCCGATGCGATCAGGAATCACGGATGCCGAATTGGAAGCCCTCATCATCAGGGGCGTGATGATGAAGCCCCTCAATCATGGGATATGCAGAGGAAGTCAACCCCTCTGTTCGAGTGACCAGGCATCATTCATGAACAGCATCGGCGGGTGAGCGCCTTATACGCTCTGTCGTGCTTGGGCTGATTCAAGAATTCTGCTGAATGAGATCAGATCTTCTTTGAAGAGTACCTTGTTGGTGTTGAGAAAGGAAAGCCCTGATTTTTTGAGCGCCTCTCTTTTGGGAGACACCCAGGCCACCTTGCAGTAGAGGGAGATTGCCGGAATATCTTCAACCGGCTCGATCTCAAGCTTGACCACCGAACCCTCGGGGCACTGCACCCCGGTGATACACACTCCCTCCTTGCTGGCATTGACCACGGTAATCGGCTGCACAGAGTCCTTGATCTCCACGGTTCCGCTCAGATCAGGAAGGCTGATCCGGTGGCTGATTCTCCTTTCTTTATCCCCTCGCATCTTGTCAAAGGTACCGTGATCAGGATCAGAAAGTCAAGCGGGAGATCCCCCCTTTCCTTGTCGGATCTCCTACGAAACGCCCTGGGTCCCGGCCGAACAACGCCGTTATACCAAGCGTGGTAGGTATATCCGAACAAAATGATCTCTGTGCAGGGTAATGGCGTTGCCCCGGATTCGCTCATGGAAGCTCAATGCACGGCAGGAACACAGGGTATCACAGCCAAGGGTTCTCGTGAGAATCGAAGTGAAAGAGAACAGGGGGTATTTGAAATCCTGATCCATAGTATTATTATTCACTGCAGTGATGATGATTCCTCCGGGTTTCATGAATCAGAGAAGATGAGGAGGGTGTATGATTCGAGATCTCAAGAGCATGGCTGACACTGGCTATGATGTCCTCGTGATCGGAGGAGGAATTACTGGTGCCTTTGTTGCATGGGATGCCTCCTTGCGGGGACTTCGGGTGGCCCTCATCGACAAGGGCGACTTCGGTGCAGCGACCTCTGCAGCAACGTCGAAGCTCATTCATGGCGGCCTGCGGTATCTCAAGACCCTGGAAGTTGGCCTGGTGAGAGAATCTCTTCAGGAACGCAGGATCATGGAGATTATTGCACCGCACCTCGTGTACCCCATGCCCTTTATCTTCCCGGCGTATGGGTGGGGTATGCGTGGGCTCCCGGCTGCAATTTCCGCCATGGTATTCTACGACACACTCTCCTATGACCGGAAATGGATCAACGATGATGACAAGAAGATCCCCGGTCATGAAAAATATTCTGCAGAACGAATCCTCGAGCTTGAGCCGGTTCTTGATGCCAAGGATCTCAAGGGAGGGGTCATCTACTATGACTGCATGATGTACAACTCGGAACGGCTCACGTTGGAACCGATTCTCTCCGCAGCCGAGTATGGAGCCGATGTTGCCAACTATGTCGTGGCAGAAGACCTCATCAGGGCCGGAGAGCGGATTGAAGGGGCACGGGTGAGAGATCTCCTGAACGAGAAGGAGTACACAATCAGGGCCACCGTCACGGTGAATGCCGCTGGTCCCTGGGCTGATCTCATGCTGGGCAAAATTCGGGGAAAGAAACACCATGGCCTGATTCGTTCCAAAGGGATTCACATCATTACACGATCGCTTCATAAAGATCATGCCATTGTTCTTCAGACTGCCAGTGGGAGGCACTTTTTTATCCTTCCCTGGAGGGGGCACAGCCTGATCGGGACCACAGATGTCGTCTATAAGGGAAATCCCGATGAGTTCAAGGTAACCGAGACCGATATTGCGGAGTTTCTTGCAGAAATCAACGCCACGGTACCATCCGCCAGCCTCACGAGAGACGATGTCCTCTTTCAGTATGGGGGACTCCGCCCCATTGTGGAAAAAGAGACGAGTGTGGAGATAGAAGTATACGATGCGTCGAGAAAATATGAACTCTACGACCATGCTCTTGATGAGGGGATTCATGGCTTTGTCACTGCCATAGGAGGAAAATATACAACGTCTCGAAATATGGCGCGTCAGCTCGTTGATATCCTTTGCGAAAAGCTTGGCAGAGCTCCCGGTGCGTGCCAGACACACACTACGCCCCTGATAGGCGGAGAAATCGGACGATATGCGAGCTTTACTCAAAGAGCGAAACGAGCAAAACCTTTTGGGCTGAGTGACGCGGTGATAGAGAACCTGTGCAGAAATTACGGAGCATGCTATCCCAAGGTTCTCGAATCAGCCCAGAAAAAGAAACACTTTGAAAGAATCTGCGACGAGTTTGATGATATCGTTGCCCAGATCTTGTACGCAGTTCATAGTGAGATGGCGGTACGCCTGTCCGATGTTCTGTTCCGAAGGACGGGGTTATGCACTCTAGGCAACCCAGGAGAAGAAGTGATCGAGAAGGTTGCTGACATCATGGCGGGTGAGCTGAAATGGAAGTCAGCGCAGAAAAACGCCGAGATGGATAAAGCCCTTGAAAACTTCATCACCTTGAACGAATAGAGCATGAGAAGGACTCCCTTGTAACGAGCAACGGTCCTGGAGGGTCCGAGCGCCGGGCGTCCATGGGGTATGAGTATTTCTCATGAGCGTCGAGGAGGCATGTTCCGCAGGGAGAACGAGCGCAACGGTAAAGAGAGCCAGCGAGATGAAAGGAAGGCGGGTACTTCTCGTTAATCCGTGGATTTATGATTTCGCCGCATACGATCTGTGGGCGAAACCGATTGGGCTGTTGTCACTCGGCGCTGTCCTGAGGAAGAATGGGAGCGAGGTGAGTTTCATCGACTGTCTTCGGAGTTCCCATCCCCTCATGAAGGACGGAATCCCTCATGTCCGGGAGGGAGGCCACGGAAAGTTCCACAGGGAAATCATCCAGGTCCCCACTGTTCTTTCCCATGTTCCACGCAACTACGCACGATATGGAATCAGCCTGGAGGCCCTGCGTTCTGACCTTGAGCAGGAAGAACGGCCTGATGCCATACTCGTCACCTCCCTGA